>Ga0209723_1000715_pt1 | contig 59272 bp, 35 predicted proteins | sample BiotimSIPDNA_2_FD_185750 | JGI IMG/M metagenome (GOLD analysis project Ga0209723, IMG submission 185750) | Anaerobic biogas reactor microbial communites from Washington, USA - Biogas_R2 time_0 SIP DNA (SPAdes) (version 2) | ecosystem: Engineered > Bioreactor > Anaerobic > Unclassified | place... | reverse complement strand
CCCGCCGGTAACTGCGGGTTTTTATTTTACTTCTTGGAAAATTAAGTTGTATTCAGTTTATATATTTAGCTATATTATTCTTTTTGAATCGGAATTTCCTTTTTCGAAAACAACTGCCTCATATGGTTTTAATAAAATAGCATCTCCCAGAACATCCTCTTGATTGGGATAATTAGAAATAACTAATTTTGCCCCCTTCATCCCTGTATCATCAACGTTAAATGGAATGTTTTTCTCTTTAAAGTTGCATATAACCAAATAAGCTTTATCTCCTGTCTTTCTTTCAAAGCAGAAAACATTTTTATTCCCTGCATAGTATTCTTTATATGTTCCATTTTTTATAATGTCATTTCCCTTCCTAAAATCAATTAACTTTTTGTAAAAATTAAGAATAGAGTTAGGGTTTTTTAAGGCAGAAACAACATTGATGTCATCACAATTCGGGTTAACCTTCATCCAGGGTGTTCCCGTTGTGAAACCACAGCCCTGTTTTCCTTCCCACTGCATAGGGGTTCTCGCATGATCTCTCGCCCTTTTTGACATAGCCCATCTTGCAAAAGGTAATAGTGGCGGAAAGACTTTTTTTACTATGGTGAATATTTGCTTTGCCATAACATCAACATACTCATCGGGCTTCAGATATATATTTGTCATACCTATTTCTTGCCCTTCAAAAATGTATGGGGTCCCTCTGAGCATGAAATAAGAAACAGCAAGCATCTTCCCGAGTTCCTTTCTGTGTATACCATACCCATTTCCATATCGAGTTATGCTTCGCGGCTGATCGTGATTCTCATAATAGAGAGTGGGCCAGCAATTAGACGGAAGGTTTTGCCATGCAGATTGAACTTGCTTGAATTTTCTTAAATTAAATTTTACGGGTAAAAAATCAGATTTGAAGTCAACTTGAACCAATTCAAAAGTAATTGCACTGTCCAATTCATTTCTGTCTTCCGCTATTATCGAAGGAGCATCCTTTAGTTTACATCCTATAGCTTCTCCAACAATCATTGTGTCGTATCTTGACCAAGCTTTTTCATTAATCTCGTTGAAGTATTTGTGAATATTAGGTCCCAACACAAAATGTTCATCTCCCCTTAAAATCGGAAGTCCTTTCCCATCTGGCAGACCTTCTTCTTTACTAATATAAGTTATTACATCGCATCTAAATCCATCAACCCCCATCTCAAACCAGAAATTACATATATTGGCTACCTCTTCTCTAACTTTTGGATTATCCCAGTTTAAATCGGGCTGTTTGCTCGTGAATAAGTGTAAGTACCACTCTTTTGTTTTTTCATCGAAAGTCCAGGCCTTTCCTGTGAATCTTGAAGTCCAGTTATTTGGAGGCTTCTTCCCATCTTTTCCTTTCCCTTCTCTCCAAATATAGTAATCCCTGTATGGGTTATCTTTACTCTTTTTACTCTCTTGGAACCAAAAGTGTTCATCAGAGGAGTGATTTACAACGAGATCCATTACTAAACGAATGCCTCTATCATGCATCCCCTTAAGCATCTCCTTGAAGTCCTCCATCGTTCCAAACTCGGGATTAATATCTCTATAATCCGAAATATCATAACCATTATCACAGTTAGGTGACTTATATACTGGTGAAAGCCAAACAGCATTAATTCCAAGATCCCTCAAATAATCAAGTTTGCTGATAATGCCCTTTATGTCACCGATTCCATCCCCATTGCTGTCGCAAAAGCTCCGTGGGTATATCTGATAAAAAACCGCATCTTTATACCATCTTGTCTTCATTTTCACTCTCCGTATATATATTTATTTTTTCTATAAAATAGTACCACGAAATCTATACTTTTACAAACTTCAAAGCAAAAGTCAACTACTCCTCCAATTCATTCGCATTTACTGATAAAGCCAAACCATAAACCTCATTTTTGGGGACATTAAGCTTGTCAGAAACATTTTTTATTGCTTGAGATTTCTTATAACCCATCTTTATTTCGTTATGCAATGCTTTTATTATCTCTGACTCTTCCACGCTCTTTCTTTCGGGAAGAACAATAGCCACATACTCTCCTTTAACAGTTTCAAACTTAACTTCTGATAATTTAGCAAATACAACACTCTCAAAAATCTTGGATATTTCCTTTACTAGTATTACTTCCCTGTCTCCAATTCTTTCGTAGATAAAATTAATGTTCTTTTCAATATCATGGGGGGCACAGTAAAATACAAAGGGCAAAGAAGACCCTTTAAACTCATCTATTATCTTTTTTCTACTCGACTCTTTCTCTGGCAAAAAACCCAGAAACGTAAAACCTGTAAAATCATTTCCTGCGATAGAAATCGCAGAAGTCAACGCAGTTGGCCCCGGAACGCTCTCGACAATTATTCCTGACTCCCTGGCTGTTTTAATCAGATATGCCCCTGGATCGCATATAGCGGGCATCCCAGCATCGCTAATAAGTGCTACATGCTTTGAGTCATTCAGTAATTCAAGTATCTTCTCAGTCGATTCTCTCTCGTTATGTTTATGATATGATATGAGTGGTTTCTTAATCTCATAATGTTTTAATAAAAGGGAAGAATGTCTCGTATCCTCACATGCAATATAATCTACCGAAGATAAAACTTCTTTTCCTCTGAACGACAGATCACCTAGATTCCCAATCGGGGTCCCTACAATAAACAACTTCCCTTGCATCAATCAATTACCTTTATTCTTGTGACCATAATAAATCTCCTGAGTTTCAGGAGTATAATTGCCTTTTTCATCATATATAATAATGGGCTTACAAGTCAGAAATCCTGGCCTACCATTTCTCTTTCCCTCTATAATACACAAATCTATGTCTGATTCAATGTTTGCTTGTATTGGAATAAGCTTCTTCGGCTCTATCTGATTTGCACGCATTTCTGAAATCAAGTCAACTAACCTGTTAGTTTTTATAACAGCATAAAACCGTCCACCATACTTAAGCAATCGTTTAGTAGCTGTTAACAAATCCTTCAAAGAGCATAAAACTTCAGTCTTACATATCTCTTTCTCTGATAACTCGTCTTTACTATTATGAATTTGATATGGGGGGTTTGAAACGACTACATCAAATGACCCAGCTGGCAAAACATTTTTTATTGTTCTAATATCTCCATTAATAAATTTGACCCTGTCGTTCAATTTATTGAGCTCTAATGACCTTAGGGACATTTCATAAAGTCTCTTTTGTATTTCAATACCAACAATCTCAAGCGCATCAGTCTTCCCTGCAATCAAAAAGGATATTACTCCTGAACCCGACCCGATCTCTAAAACTCTTTCGTTTGAAGTTGCCCTAACACAAGCTGACAAGAATACTGAATCAGTTGTAAAGCAATATCCTGAAGGGGATTGATATAGCTTATATCCACAACAATCTAAATCCAATATAATTTCATCGTTCCTAATCATAAAGCAATTATACGATATAGTATAAAAAGTCGCAATAGTGATTAAGAAATACAAAAATATTTGTTATGTTAAATCTTTTTTCCCGACTCTAAGAATTTTCCCCGGTTGATAGCTTATGTTAATAATTCCAATTTATAATTGGAGCACGATAATTTTATTCAGTAGATTTTACTATCTTGAAGTAGTATAATGTTAACATTATCAGGTGGAGGTATTAGTATGCCATTAGTAACAAGTAAAGAAATGTTTGAAAAAGCCTATAAGGGCGGGTATGCAATTGGAGCTTTCAATGTAAACAATATGGAGACCATACAGGGAATAGTAAGTGCAGCAAAAGAAGAGAATGCGCCGTTAATCCTTCAGGTTTCCGCGGGTGCACGCAAATATGCGAGTCCTATTTATCTCAAGAAGTTAGTTGAAGCCGCTGTTGAAGACTCTGGACTACCAATAGTATTGCACCTTGACCATGGTGACTCATTTGAGATATGTAAAGATTGCATACAGATGGGTTTTACCTCAGTAATGATTGATGCATCCAGCCACAGCTTTGCAGAGAACATTAAAATCACAAAGAATGTTGTTGACTATGCCCATGATAGAGGTGTTGTTGTTGAAGCTGAACTCGGAAGACTTTCTGGAGTTGAAGATGATGTTAACGTAAGCGCTGCAGATAGCAGCTACACAGATCCTGCTCAAGTTGAGGAATTTGTAACAAAAACCAACGTTGACAGCCTTGCTATAGCTATTGGAACCAGCCACGGTGCTTTCAAATTCAAGGGTGAACCAAAATTGAGGTTTGATATATTAGAAGAAGTTGGAAAAAGGTTGCCTGGTTTCCCAATCGTATTGCATGGTGCAAGTTCAGTTCCACAGTATCTTGTTGAAATTATTAATCAATATGGTGGTAATATGCCTGGAGCACAAGGAGTGCCCGAAGATATGTTAAGAAAGGCAGCTTCCCTTTCAGTTTGCAAAATTAATATCGATTCTGATCTTAGAATGGCTGTAACAGGCACAATTAGAAAATATTTCCAAGAGAATCCCTCTCATTTTGATCCTAGACAATATTTAGGACCAGCGAGAAATGCTGTTAAGGAAATAGTAAAACACAAAATTCAATATGTGTTGGGTTGCTCTGGAAAGGCATAAAAGATTTAGTTAATGAATTGATCGCCTCTTTATGGGAGGCGATCTTTTTTTTATCTTAAGCTGTATCCTTCTTTTTGTAGTTTCTGTATCTGCAAAGAGAGTTGAGATATAAATTCCGCATTATTTCCGGTTCGAATCATCATACTGATTAGATTCTCTGTTGCCTCTTGTACATCTCCGACCGAAAGTATTTTTCTTACCGCCCATATACCCTCGAGCTCCTTGGAATCTAATAATAGTTCTTCTCTTCTAGTCCCACTTCTATTTAAGTCAATTGCTGGGAAAATTCTCTTTTCAGAGAGTTTTCTGTCAAGGTGGATCTCCATATTGCCAGTCCCCTTAAATTCTTCATATATTACATCATCCATCCTGCTCCCTGTGTCAACTAAGGCCGTGGCGATGATAGTCAAACTCCCGCCATTTTCAATGTTTCTTGCAGCGCCAAAGAATCTTTTTGGAGAATGTAACGCTCCCGGATCTATTCCTCCGCTTAGAGTCTTTCCTGTGGGAGATATCACTAAATTATAAGCTCTTGCTAGCCTAGTTAAGCTATCCATCAGAATAACAACATCTTTGCCAAGTTCCACCAACCTTTTCGCCCTTTCCAAAACCATCTCCGAAGCTTTAGTGTGATGTTCTGGCATTTCATCGAACGTGGAAAAAACTACTTCTCCTCTTATGCTTCTTTGCATATCTGTTACTTCTTCGGGTCTCTCATCTATCAAGAGTACTATTAAATGAGCTTCTGGATAATTGGATGATACACTGTGAGCAATTCTTTTTAAAAGAGTGGTCTTTCCAGCCTTAGGGGGACTAACAATCATACCTCTTTGTCCCTTACCGATGGGAGACACTAAGTCTATAGCTCGAATTGCCATATCATTTCCAATTCCCGGAAGCTCTAATTTAAACCTAGAGTCAGGATGTATTGGTATGAGAGTTTCAAAAGCGGGACGGTCAAAAGCTTTTTCCGTAGGTAAATTATTAACCTGAATTATCTCTTGAACATTCATCGGACGATTCTCAGCAAGTTTTTTCACATATGCCTTCACAAGATCGCCTTTCCTTAACCCGGATTTTCTGATCCTGGTTGCGGAAATATATGCATCTCCGTCTCCTTGTTCATAGTTATAAGCTCTTAAAAACCCATATCCATCGGGGCATATTTCAAGAACCCCCTCTCTTATCTCCATTTCACTATGTTCAAATTTTCTGCTATCATCTCCCTCATCTTCATCTTTCGAATCGTTTGAATAATCTTTTTGTCTTCCATTAGAGTTATTCCTGGGCGATGCATTCTTTTTTCGATCATTTGAACTATTTTGGTTTGACTTTGACGCTTGAGACTGAATTAAACTTGCGACAAAATCTTCCTTTGATAAAAGAAATTCAATCATCTCAACCTTCTTTTTCCCGCTCGGGTTAAGAAATCCTTGTTCTCCTGCAAGATGCCTCAATTCAAAGACAGTCATACTGTCCAATTTCTCTTTAATGTTTAAATCCATATTTTCTCCTAATAATCTAAATGACATAATATATATTTTTAACGAAGATACTAATAATCCATCGATAAAAACACCATAATGTTGTAAGACTTACTCTATCTATAAAAATTTTTACGAAAAATCAATCGATTTTTCTAAGAACTATTACTCGAGTCCTTTCTCCGTCAAAATCTGCACGGTCAAATTCCACCTCGTCGGTATCTGGACATTCGATTGAATCTCTGTCAAATTTCCTCAAAAAATCTTCCAGGTCATCTAACTCCGTGTTATATCCATCCTGCATATAGTGCATAGGTATCACTACGTCAGGCATAAGGAAATCGACATATTCTTTTGCCATATCAGCATCTATTGTATATCTGCCCCCAATCGGTATCAGAAGAATATTAATAGACCCAATCAATTCTGCGAGCATTGGACTGAGTTTTTCCCCGATATCGCCTAGATGACATACCTCAACCCCATCCATTCTAAATCTAAATACAATATTTTTTCCTCTTACTGCACCCTTTTGCGAATCATGATAACTTAAAAAACCACTAATATCTACCCCGTCAACCTCGTGCATGCCAGTGCTGTTAAGAACTAATTTATGATCCTTAACATTTTCAACTTTATTATGATCAAAATGGCCATGGCTTATTGTAACAACATCAGCACTGATATCAGGGAAAGGGATTCCCACTTCAGAACCATCAAACGGATCGGTAACAACACTCACTCCAGTACTCTCGGTGAGTTTAAACGAACTGTGACCTAACCATTGAATTTTCATATATTTCTCCAAATACAGGATAAAAAGGATAAAAATACCATAAATAATTAAATAATTGTTACATATATACTAAATACAATAGGACTAAATGTCAACAATAGAATGATTCTAGTCCAAATCTTTCATAATTGCTTCGGTAGCTTCTTTACAAAAACCATCAGTTTTCCCTAATAATTCATGTATTCTATCGGCAGAATTCAGAAGAGGGGAAACCGATTTATTCTGATTACATGAAGAAATAATATATGCTATAAACTTTGATAAGTCCGCCTTAATAAACCATTTTCTTGAAACAAGATCCTCATTAATATAGGTAAGATTTGTGCTCAAGACCGCATTAAACAATCCTTGCTCATATGCTTCATCAAATTTTTCGATCCCTTCTGTAAATAATGCATAAGTTGCTGTCAGGAAAATATCCTTACAACCCTTTTCTTTCAAATCTCTACATAATCTTAAAACAGAATCTCCGGTAGCGATAATATCATCCGCGACTAATATGTTTTTCCCCTTTACATCTGTTCCAATATATTCATGGGCAACAATAGGGTTTCTACCCCCTACAACGCAAGTATAGTCCCTTCTCTTATAAAACATCCCGAGATTGACGCCCAAAACGGATACATAGAATATATTTCTTTTCATGGCTCCTTCATCAGGGGAGACAACCATGAAATTATCTTTATCTAATTGTATTTCGGGAAAAGCGTTTACAAGTTCTTTCATGATTTGGTAAGTCGGAAAGAAATTATCAAAACCCATTAGAGGAACAGCATTTTGCACTCTGGGATCATGTGCGTCAAAAGTAATTACCCCATTAACACCCATATTAAACAGCTCTTGCAACATTTGCGCACAATCAAGACTCTCTCTTGTATTTCTGCGATGCTGCCTTCCTCCGTACAACATAGGCATAATGACTGTAATTCTGGCAGCTTTTCCTCCTGCAGCGCTAATTATTCTTTTTAAATCTGCATAATGGTCATCGGGAGACATATTGTTATGTTTTCCAAACATCTCGTATGTGATACTATAGTTTCCTACATCCACAAGAACATAAATGTCATATCCCCTAACACTCTCGGAAATCAATCCCTTAGCGTCGCCCGTTGTAAATCTGGGACATTCACTATTTAAAATAAAAGTATCTTTATGAAATTTAGCATTCTTTTTCCCAATATCTGTGTTATACCATTTTACTAAATAATCATCAATTTTTTTTCCAAGCTCTCTTGATCCCTCTAAAACTATTAAACCTAGAGGGGCAACAGGCTGTGCATCCTCGAACACTTGATTAAAAAAAGTGGGCATTCCTTCCTCCAAAAATTGTTCTAAACCAACACGAAAATTATATCATAAATACCATATTTGATACAATTGAATCAAGGCTAAAACGCAAGCGAATCTTTAATAACTACTTTATGATTGAGTAAACTTTACATTCTCGCAAGACACATTAAACAAGTCATCTTTTTCCCCAGCGAATTGTGAATTATACAACTCATAATAAAAACCTTTTTTCTCCATTAGTTGCTCATGATTGCCTTGTTCCACAACATCCCCATCATTCATTACTAAAATCACCGCTGCGGATTTAATAGTTGATAATCTGTGAGCAATAACAAAGCTTGTCTTCCCTTCCATCATCGCAAGCATTGCGCTTTGAACATACTTTTCAGTTCTTGTATCTACCGAGCTTGTAGCCTCATCGAGAATAATAATTCTTGGATCCTTAAGAATGGCTCTCGCTATTGTTAAGAGTTGCTTCTGTCCTGCACTAATATTTGATGCGTCTTCTTTTAGGACTGTGTCATATCCATGCTCACTTAATTCTATGAAAGAATGTGCATTTGCTTGCTTAGCAGCAGAAATTATTTCTTCCCTTGTTGCCCCAGGTTTTCCATAGGCAATATTTTCAGCTATAGTTCCATTGAACAGCCAGGTATCCTGAAGAACCATCCCGTACAGGCTTCTCAAATCATTTCTCGAATACTCCTTCATATCAACTCCGTCGATAAGAATCCTTCCAGAATCCACTTCGTAAAATCTCATCAACAAGTTTACCAAGGTAGTTTTTCCAGCCCCAGTTGGGCCCACTATTGCTATTTGTTCACCTGCTGCGACACTAAGGGATAGGTCACGTATCAATGGTTTATCGGGAGAATAAGAAAAAGCTATATGTTCGATGGAAACATTTCCTTTACAATCCATGCAACTAATCTGTTTAGACCCTTCTAGGGTCATTTCCTCTAGGTCAAAGACTTGGAAAACTCTTTCCGCTGCAGCAACGGAAGACTGTATTGTGTTTGCAATATTACTAATGTTTTCTATAGGTTGAGCAAATTGACGGGTATAGGATAAGAGTGCTTGAATATCTCCTATAGTAATCAATCCACTTCCAGCCCTAAATCCTCCGCCAACGCATATTCCAACATATACTAGATTATTTATAAATTTAATCGAAGGAAGAATTATTCCAGACAAAAATTGGGAACGTCTTGTTGCTCGTTTTAAATCCTTATTGATTTTTTCGTAAATTTTTATGCTGTCATATTCTCTGTTGTAGAGCTTAACAACCTGATGTCCGGTATACATTTCTTCAATAAAGCCGTTGAGTTGTCCAATTTTCTTTTGTTGTTTTGAAAATTCAACTTGTGAACGTTTTACAATAACCGTTGAAACCAACATCAACAAGGGGAGGCTCAACAGAGTAACCATTGATAACAACCAGTCTATTCTCATCATCATTATGAAAACTCCACCGACTGTCATGACCCCGGTAATAATTTGGTTTAAACTCTCTTGAATTGTAGCGGATATCATCTCAATATCAATTGTAAATCTTGATAGAATTTCCCCGAACGGGGTTGTATCAAAATACGATAGAGATACTCTATCAAGCTTATACTTAACATCATGGCGCATTCTACAGACAAGTCTTTGTGATGTAATTCCAGCAATCAAGGCACTAATGAATTGAAATAGAGAGTTCAACACATACAATGAAGCGCTTGTCCATAAAACTGGTGCAATATAATCTAAAAGTTGATTATTTCCAGGATTCACAGGATCTGAAGCGGGTCTAATATTTGTGAAAAACTGTAAGCTATCGACAAGAACATTCGTGACCTTTTTCATTATGTCTGGGACCCAAATAGCAAACCATGCTCCAATTATAGCGAGAACTATCATAATAATAATCATATGATATTGAGGCTTAAGATATTTAACCAGTCTTTTGACAGTTCCACCAAAGTTTTTGGCTTTTATGACTTCTTTAATTTCAGGGCCGGTAACATTAAAAGCAGCCCCTAAATTAAAGCCCCCACCTGCCGGTTGCTTTGGCTCTTCTTTTTTTATTGTGTTATTATCAAAATCCGCACTCATTATATTCCTAATTCTTCTGCACTTATTTGCGAAAGTGCTATATCCCTATATAGTTGACAATTGCATAGTAACTCTTGATGAGTTCCTTTTCCCACAATTTTACCCTCATCAAGAACTAAAATTAAATCGGCATCCATAATTGTGCCAATTCTTTGTGCAATAATAATAGTCGCTGTTTCTCTAGTAACTTGTTTTAAAGCAGCGCGAAGATTTTTATCCGTTCTGAAGTCCAGAGCAGAAAAACTATCATCGAAAATCATTACTTCAGGTTTTCTAACTATGGCTCTTGCTATCGAAAGCCTTTGTTTTTGTCCTCCGCTAAAATTACCCCCACCTTGTTCGACCTCGCTATCTAGGGCTCCAGACTTACCTTTCACAAAGTTCTCACTTTGAGCTATTCGAAGCGAATCCCAAAGTTCTTGATCAGAAGCGTCTTCCTTTCCCCATTTAAGGTTTTCTTTTATGGTCCCGGAGAATAACATCGAGCGCTGAGGGACAAAACCTATTTTTGCTCTCAACTCTTCAAGAGGTATATCCCTAACATTTATCCCATCGACCAATACCTTGCCACTGGTTACATCATAAAATCTTGGGATTAAATTAATAATTGTACTTTTCCCCGACCCAGTCCCTCCAACAATTGCAGTAACTTTTCCCTTTTCGGCAACAAAAGAAATATCCTTTAAGGAATAGTTCTCTGCATCAATGGAATACTTAAAATCAACATTTTCAAAACGAACAACACCCTTTTCCGAGTAATTCCTATTCGGTTCAAGAGAATCCCTAAGCCTGACTTTTGTATCAAGAACTTCATTTACTCTTGCGGCAGAAACGGAAGCCCTGGGAAACATTACAAAGACTGTTGCAAGCATAACTAATGCCATCATTATTTGTTGCATATATTGAATAACAGCCATCATATCCCCAACTTTTATGTCTTCGTCATAGGCGATTTGTTTACTTGCTATCCATACAACCCCAACCATTGCGCAGTTGATACATACCGAGATTAAAGGGGCCAATATGGCATTATATTTGCTTATTGTAGTCGCTGTTTTTCTTAAGCTCTCATTCACTTCTTGGAATCTTTCGTTTTCACTTTCTTGCTTATTAAAAGCCCTTACTACCCTAATTCCTGTCAATCCTTCCCGTGTTACGAGAGTAAGTCTATCGACCTTTTTTTGAATAATTTTAAACATTGGCTGAACAATACGGGCCGCAACAAACGATGCAATAAACAAGATTGGTAAAACGTATAATAGGACAGAGGTCATTTTTAGGCTCTTTTCCGCGGCCATGGTGAAACCTCCAATCAATATAATTGGGGCAATTAATCCTGTCCTTAAAATTAGGAGTAATATTTGTTGAATTTGATTAATATCGTTTGTTGAACGGGTTATAAGGCTAGAGGTAGAAAACTGATCAAATTCAGCCATGGAAAAAGACTGAACTTTCTTAAAGACTCTTGATCTAATAAAAGCTGAAAACTCGGAGGCATATTTAGAGCTAAACAAGGCAGCAAGTATCGCGGCACATACGGCACCAAGCGTTAATAATATCATGTAACCGCCTCTGATAAGAATGAAGTTCAAATCCTTGGTTTGTATTTCCTCTCCATCCGGAAGCAGCATATCATCAGCCGTCATCAGCTCATAAACCTTTCCAGCCCTGATAGCTGTTCCTGTTGGGGTCAAGGTTAAATAATCTGCAAGTTTAATCCAAAATTGTCGCCACTCACTATCTCTTATTAAAGTGATGCTTTCTCCCTGGTCATTTTGTTTCCAGGTATCGTCTATCGCTTTCATTATTCTTTTTGCAGAGCTGTTTTTTAAAGAAAAGAGTCTGTCAAGCAGAATTAGTTGATCATCATCATTGTACCTTTTTACCATTTCACTTATTCTGAATTTATAATCTGCAGCCTGTTGCGTAGTAAACTTTTCAGAATTTTCCGCGATTAATACCTGGTACAAAAGATCTGAATTATATGAATCAGCCCTTAATTGAGCATCAAAATCGCTGATCCCTCTTTTTCGATCCACCCATTTTTCCCCATGATATTTGTATGAGTACCCCAAAACATTGTTACATATAATAACCTCATAATCGGGCATGGGGTCAGGTCTTCCGGTATAGCTTTCTTTTGCAGAGGATACCTCTTCTTCATCTTTATTGGAATAGACGTATCTCAATTTTGTTTTATCAATAACCTGTCCAAACTCATCGGTCGGAATTTTATTTCCTTCAGAATCAATTGGTATAGGCATAATGTTTCCATATATAGAGTGCTTCATTCTACTAACACAAGCAGTGAGTATCTTTCTGTTACTACTGTTTTCCATTGCATCTTCATCAGCATCTGGATCTTGATCAAGCAAACTGTTTACTGAAATTGTGTTTCCTGAAGATTCTTCAATAGGAATTGATCTTGGGTCCCCATTTTCAAAAATAATTAAAGTATTAATTACCTTGCGGATTTCCTCTTTTTCAGTTACGTTGTAATCTTCATTATAATTTGCCCCAAGCTTTTGATAGGGCTTTAACCCTTCTAGAAAGGGGGTTATAACCTTTTCAAAAAGTTCCTTGCTGTCGTGAATAGGGATATCTCTGAATGTAATATTAACACTCTGATCCCCTTCTATTTCTTCAAGCGCTTCGGTTAAATCATAAGTTGAAAAACCTTCAACCATTTCAAAAACTGGTATTTTATCTTTATCATATCCCTTAAGGGTTTTTTCGCTATCAACTCCCCCGATACTATCTGGCTTATCCATTTCGAGGTGTTTATAAAGGGGCTCATAATCAATATATATTCCCTCATTGATTATTTCACTCATTTTTTCGGGGAGATATAACTCGGCTACTGCTTGACCGGTAACCAGTAATACGATTACCAACAGAACCCAAGTCATAGATCTAAAATCTTTAAATTGTCTAAACATCCGCCCCTCTGCTAACAAAGTGCATTATATCACATTGCTACAACCTTATTCAATCACCCTCAAGCCCTTGACCCTTGCATTAATCAGGTATTCGCCAATCCTCTTATAGTCGGGAATCCCACTTTTCCCTTCTTTTTCTTCAAAAACATTCTGAAGATACATGGAAATTCGAATATTCTATTTGATGATAGCCTCATCCCAAGTTGGATCTTTTCCTAATCCCATTATCTGTGTTACTGTCGAAGCGATATTTGAAAGGCCAAAGGTCCCTTCTTTTATAACGCTTTCTTTATTGCCGTATATGATAAACGGGACTTTATTTAAGCTATGTGCAGTTCTAGGTTGCAATTCCCCTTTTTTGTTTGGTTCAAGCATCTCATCAGCATTACCGTGATCTGCAGTAATAAGGAGAGTTAATTCTTTCTCATCAACTGCTTTAATAATTCTTGATAGAGCTAAATCAACTGCCTCAACTGCAATAATAGTTGAAAAAAACGAACCAGTATGACCTACCATATCTCCATTCGGGAAATTGCACCTTATAAAGTCAAATTTATCTGAATTAATTGCGGAAATAACGGCATCAGCAACCTCTGCAGACTTCATCCAAGGTCTTTCATCGAAGGAAACGTTGTCTGAAGGAATTTCTTCAAATGTTTCCAGCCTTTCACTGAACTTGCCAAGTCTGTTTCCATTCCAGAAATATGTAACGTGACCGAATTTTTGAGTCTCTGAAACGGCGTACTGCCTGATCCCTCTATTAACTAAAAATTCACTAAGAGTATTCTTTATTTGAGGGGGAAGGACTAAAAACTTTTCAGGAATTTTCAAATCGCCATCATACTGTAGCATACCAGCAAACTTGATTTTCGGATGGTCTTCTCTCTCAAAAACACAAAAATTCTCTTCAGCAAGCGCTCTACTAATTTCTATTGCCCTGTCCCCTCGAAAATTTAGTAATATTACGCTGTCATTGTCTTCAATTCTTCCAACAGGAGTCCCTTTTTCTGCGATTACAAATCCCGGAAGATCCTGGTCAACAATACCTAATTTCTCTTTTCTAAATGTCTCAATTGCATCTTTAGCTGTGGGGAAAAATCTACCCTTACCTTTAACATGAATATCATATCCTTCTTTCACCATGTTCCAGTTGGCATTATATCTATCCATTGTTATTTTCATCCTGCCTCCGCCACTGGCAATCTTTCCATCAAAATTCTTATCATTAAGTTTTGAAAGCTCTTCTTCAAGAGAATCAACGTAACTTAAAGCTGAAGTCGCTGGAACATCTCTTCCATCAAGAAGAATATGAATACGAGCACGTCTTATTCCTTCAAGTTTTGATTGTCTTAACAAAGCAAACAGATGGCTAATATTCGAATGGACATTGCCATCAGAAAGCAGTCCAATAAAATGTATTGTAGAGTTATTAATTCTGCAATTTGATACTAATTCCACCCAGGTTGGGGAGGAAAATATTTGGCCGGATTCAATATTCTCGTTTACTAGTTTTGCCCCTTGAGAATAAACCTGACCACACCCAATTGCATTATGGCCCACTTCACTGTTACCCATATCATCGTCTGAAGGTAACCCTACAGCCTGGCCATGAGCTTTAAGTAATGTATAGGGACAGGAGGAAAACAGCTTGTCTAATAGCGGTGTTTTTGCTTCTTTAACTGCATTGCCAACTACTTTTTCTGAAAATCCTATTCCATCCATCACCACTAAAACAACTTTTTCCATATTATCTCCTGTATATAATTGAAACCGCAAAACATATGCGCGGTTTCACTTTAGAAACGCAGGGATGATTACCACCCCTGCAACAATCTTAATATCCTCTTATTTGTCGTAATTAACTATTGCACCAAAATCTTCAGCTTTTAGCGACGCCCCGCCAATCAATCCGCCATCGATTTCCGGCATAGACATTAATTCTTTTGCGTTTTTAGCATTCATGCTTCCACCATATTGAATTCTCAAAGCATTTCCGACGGTCTTTCCATACAATCTTCTAACCGCTTTTCTAATTATGGCTATAGTATCATTTGCCTCTTGTGCTGTCGCAGTTTTACCGGTCCCGATTGCCCAAACAGGTTCATAAGCTATTACAACTTGTTTTAAATCTGTTTTCTCTAAGCCTTCAAGAGCTTCGTTGGTTTGACGTACTACTACTGCAGCGGTTTTTCCTTCTTCTCTTTCTGAAAGAGTTTCTCCCACGCAAATAATAGGTTTAATTCCTGCTAGAATCGCTGCTTTTGCACGAGCGTTAACTGATTGATCGGTCTCGCCAAAATACTGTCTTCTCTCACTATGCCCAACAATAACATATTCAACCTTTAGTTCTTTAAGCATATCTGCACTGATTTCTCCTGTATATGCTCCCTTTGGGGCCCAATGTACATTTTGAGCGCCTAATTTAATCTTTGTCCCTCTTATGGCTTTTCTAGCCACCTCGATGTTTGTGAAGGGAACGCAAATCACAACTTCACAATTAGCATTTGCAACAGCTGGAACTAGAGAAGCAATGAGCTCCTTTGTTTCAGCTTGTGTCTTATTCATTTTCCAATTTCCTGCAATAATATCTCTTTTCATTTTTTTCCTCCATTATTTATTATCAAGACATGAAATTCCTGGCAAATCTTTGCCCTCTAAGTACTCAAGCGAGGCTCCCCCGCCAGTTGAAATATGTGTCATCCTGTTTCCATAGCCCAATTGTGCGACCGCGCTTGCACTATCTCCTCCCCCGATTATAGTAATTGCATCCGACTCGGCCATAGCTTTGGCCACAGCTTTGGTCCCCCCAGCAAATTTATCGAATTCGAAAACTCCCATTGGGCCATTCCAGATAACCGTTTTTGCTTGTTTTATTTCCTGAGCAAAAAGCTCCCTTGTATTAAATCCAATATCCATTCCCATCCATCCATCGGGGATACGAGATGCTTCACTTACGATAATTGAAAGTGTCGCAGCATTGTTAGAAAATTCGCTACCATATATGTCATCTACTGGCAACAACAGCTTTACCCCACGATCTTTAGCTTTTTTAATTAATTCGAGGGCTAGATCAAACTTATCCCTTTCACAGATAGAATTTCCTATTGCATATCCTTGTGCCGCAAGGAATGTGTATGCCATTCCTCCACCTATAATAACAGTGTCAACCTTATCGAGAAGATTATTGATAACAGCAATTTTATCCGAAACCTTCGCTCCTCCCAAAATCGCAACAAAAGGCCTCTTGGGATTTTCTAAAGCTCCCCCCATAATGCTAATTTCTTTTCCAATCAAAAAACCGGCAACAGCTGTCTTAACAAATCCGTACTGAACAATTCCAGCCGTAGAAGCATGAGCTCTATGCGCTGTTCCAAAAGCATCATTTACATAAACATCGCAAAAAGATGCAAGTTTCCTACAAAACTCTTTCTCATTTTCCTCTTCTTCTTTGTGAAACCTAAGATTCTCAAGAAGTACTATCTCTCCATTTTTGCAGGATGCAACCTTTTCTTCTGCAGATGGGCCTATTACGTCTTCAGCAAAAGCAACTGGTTTACCAAGCATTTCTGCCAATTTTATTGCTACAGGCTTCAAAGTATATTTTTTGTTAAACTCACCCTTTGGCCTTCCCATATGTGAACAAAGGATAACTTTAGCTCCCCTTTCACAGAGATACTTAATTGTCGGAATGGCTCCTTCAATTCTATTTAAATCAGTAATTACCCCATCTTGCATAGGGACATTAAAATCCACTCTTACGAGACATTTAAGCCCGGATACATTGATGTCTTCTATAGTTTTCTTACTCATGATATCCTCCAAAATCTTTCAAAATTCTTTTAAATATGTGGGAAAAATCCCTTAATCTGCGCATTTTATTATATCACTTTAAATATGCGCGCGCAAACATTATGCCTCATTTTCTATATGCTTTTTCACTATCTAGGATATGTTTTTGCCCAATAAAAGAAATATTTATATCTAATTTTGATCGAGATTTGATTTAATCTTTTTTCCGGAATCTTATTGTTTTTTACTCTGGTGACTACAGAGAAATATAGTTAGGAAAAACAGTACTACTATTATTTAAAAAAATCCCTTTTGTCCAGTGCTACTATTATTTAAATAAATCCCTTTGTACAGTACTGCTATTATTTAATTTAATCCTTCTGTCCAGTACTACTATTATTTAATTTAATCCTTTTGTTAAATCCTCAACTTTTCTCAAAACATCCATTACATCCTTTTTCGAACAAGATGCAGTTATCAAATTTTTTAGATTCTTTGATCCTTTATACCCCTTCAGGTAGGAAACAAAATGTTTCTTGAAGTTATTTACTGCTACCTGTTCAGGAAGATAGGACAATAATCCCTCAAAATGTTCCTTAATAATCATTGCTAAGTCTTTCTCAAATGTTTGTCCAGTTAGCTCGGCAAAAATATCTGGTTTTCCTATGGCGGCTCTGGCAATCGCAACACCGTCACATCCTGTCTTTTCGAACATATCAAATGCCGTATTTTTGTCGTGAACATTTCCATTCCCAATAACTGGTATCCCGACACTATTCTTTACATCTCTTATCGCTGAGAATAAAATATCGCCGCTATAGTATTGTTCACGCACCCTTCCGTGGACTGTAACACAAGATGCTCCTGCTTTTTCTGCTAATTCAGCTATCTTACAGGCATTGATATCTTCCAAACTGAACCCAGCACGCATCTTAACTGTTACTGGTCTCCCTTGTGCTGCTTCCACAGAGATTTTAATTATCTCGTAAGCTAACTCGGGATTTTTCATCAACGCAGACCCTTCTCCGTTTTTTACTATTTTGGGAACTGGACACCCCATATTAATATCAACAATATCGAATTTTTTTAATCTTTCATCTAGAATAGCCTTTTCGAAAAAATGTGGGTCCCCACCAAAAAGCTGTATAGCTCTTATCCTTTCGTTTTCTCCTGTAATCAACATTAATCCCGAATTATCGCTTCCATAAACCAATCCTTTCGCAGAAACCATCTCTGTAAAGCATAACCCTGCCCCATAGCGGTAGCATAATTCTCGCATAGGCATGTCACTAAAGCCTGCGATTGCAGGTAATATATATGGTGAATTTAACTCATAATTCGCTATTTTCATCTAGAACTGAATACCTTTAAGAAAACAAAAATCAAAAAGTAAAAAGGCTTTTATATGACACCATTGTCAAGTTCACTTCTCATTTTTATCAAAAGTACCCTTTTCAAATTCTTTGGACTCCTGATAAAACTTCTCCATAAATTCCATATTATCTGCAGACAGTTCAAAGCCAATCTCTTTTGATTTTTTCTCAACATATAAAAATCTACTGATAAATCTGCTTGTAGTGGCATTTAGGGATGTTTCGGGGTCAATTCCTAGCATTCTAAGGTAGTTGACGACAGCAAACATCAAATCCCCTCCTTCCCATTCTTTTTCTTTCTCACCTTCGGCCATATCTAGTTCATGCAATTCCTCTGTGATTTTTTGTTTTGCACTTTCTGGATCCGGGAAATCAAAACCAGTTTTCTTAATAATTTTCTGAACTTTCATTGTCCTCATTAAAGCCCCAAAAGTCACTGGGATGCTGGCGATTTTATCATTTAGTTCGTTTTGATTTTTCTCTTTTGACTTGGCTTTTTCCCAACTTTTTAAGGCCTCCGACGCATTAGGAGCTTTCTGATCCCCAAAAACATGAGTGTGCCTACTTACCAGTTTGTGACAAAGACCATTTATTACATCTGAAGCATCAAACCTATTTGAATCTTCGGCAATACATGCATGGAAAAGCCCTTGAAGCATCACATCGCCACTTTCTTCAATTAGTTTCTCGGTATCATCTAAATCAATTGCCTCAGCCAATTCATAGGCCTCTTCTATCGCATTATTTTTGATAGAATTATGTGTTTGGGCTCTATCCCATGGACAACCTTCAGGGTCTCTTAATTTTCTAATAATTTCCAGCAAGTCTCCAAATGAATAGTAATCTCTTGATAAAAATCCTGATGCTTTTATAATTAACCTTTCTTTATAGTCCAACTTACTGGCTTTTATTTCAGTGGCATTTCCCTTTTCGTCTAATACCGTAATGTCTGCATTATCAGCAAAACATTTAATGATTTTATCCTTCACTGAAGAGAAATCGCCTTCTTTGATCTGGTCAATAATTGTCGGAACATTAAAATCAAAACAATTGATTTCCCTTTTTATGAAATCTTCGGCCACATAATAAGAAAATGAATTCATTATTTCCCTCTCTTTATTTGATATTTGAATTATACACTTATTGCCCTTTTTCCTCAAATGTATGGTCTGAAATTAATCTTCTATTTTTACTTTTCCAAAAAATAGCAAAAATTCTTAATGTTTACATGTAAACTCTTTATGTTATAATCTGTATAATTAATAACATGGAGCGAGTATGAGATTAACTTTTTTAGGAGCCGCAAGAGAAGTAACTGGGAGTTGTTATTATCTAGAAGTTAATAGCTCGAAAGTTCTTATTGATTGTGGGATGGAACAAGGGCCTGATCTCTACGATAATCAAGAGTTATCCGTTCCCGCAAATGAAGTTGATGCGGTGCTATTAACTCATGCTCACATTGATCATTCAGGATTACTCCCTCTTTTATACCGAAATGGTTTCAGGGGAAAAATATATACAACGTATGCCTCAAAAGACCTTTGTCACATAATGTTACTTGACAGTGCGCATATTCAAGAAATGGAGGCTGAATGGAGAAACAAGAAGATTAATAAAAACTCAGCCTCATATTACACTCCTATGTACTCTGAAGAAGATGTCTTGGGGGTTGAAAAACATTTTGTCTCATGTAATTACAAAGAAAAAATCTCAATATCCGAGAACATTAATGCAATTTTCTATGATGCAGGGCATTTATTAGGATCTGCTAGCATTGAAATCGAAGCAATAGAAGATGGGATTTCAAAAAAAATCGTTTTTTCTGGGGATATCGGAAACAAGAATAAACCCATTATAAAAAATCCGACACTTTTAAAAGAAGCCGACTATGTTGTTATGGAAAGCACGTACGGTAACCAAAAACACCGTGAAACAAATAATTACAAAGAACAACTCATTCGCATACTAAAAAGAACTTTTGCAAGAAAAGGCAATGTTGTAATCCCTTCCTTTGCAATAGGAAGAATGCAGGAACTTCTTTATTTCCTTAGATTAGTAAAATCCGATCCACAGATTTCACCCTTTAAAACATTTAAAGTTTATGTAGATAGTCCTTTGGCAATAGAAGCAACTACTATCTTTAAAAACAGCAATAAAGAGTACTTTGATGAAGAAACCCAGAATTTGATTGCAAACCATATTAATCCCTTGGAATTTAAAAACCTAAAAATGAGCCTTACTTCTGAGGACAGTAAACAAATAATGTCTGATACGGGTCACAAAGTGATTATAGCTGCATCCGGCATGTGCGAAGCCGGAAGAATTCGGCACCACCTAAAAAGCAACCTTTCAGACCCAAACAACACCATTGTTTTTGTGGGATTCCAGGTTCCAGGAACACTTGGAAGAACAATCCTTGATGGAGCGAAATCAGTCAAGATATTTAATGAAGAAGTCCTTATTAGAGCAGAGATTTGCGAAATGAAAGGAACAAGTTCACATGCAGACATGGACGACTTATATGAATGGGCAAACTCTTTTACCCCAAAGCCTGCTAGAGTATTTGTAACTCATGGGAATGAAGATGTTGCCGAAGAGTTTGCCGAAAACCTCTCCAATAATTTAGATCTAACGGCCGTTGCCCCATACAATGGTGCCATATGGAATCTCTCCTCAAACGAATGTATATTTGAAGGAAATAAAGGGATTATTCGACGTACTGACCGAAAAAGACCAAAAGGAATTTTTCGAATCAATGGAGTATACGGAAAACTCCTGGACTCTATAGAAAATCTTAACGAAGTTGTTAGGAAAAATGAAGGGCTGGAAAACCGAGAGTTGCGCAAATTAATTGATGAAATTGACTTATTAGCAAAAAAATGGGATAGAGACCTATAAATCAACTCCCAATCCCCCATCCTTTGTCCCTTTTTTCTGAAACTTTTTTTAAAAAGCACCAATCTAACAAAAATTATTTCTAAAACCTGGCAAAAATCCAACTTATAAAGGCCTTTATCCAGATGAGTTAATAAAATGCGTAGGTCAGACACTTTTCTCTAATACATATCACTAATCTATTAGGCCTGTATATTGTTGAGCTTTCTAAAGTTTTCTTCAACTATTAGGTTATATTTGACACTGTATTTTTTCTCTTTAAAATAAAATCTATGCACCACATGGTCAATTGTCAAATCTATGCCTTCCTTATTCTTAATAATTATGGTGTACAAATTTTTCATAGGGCACTTAATTGACACTTCATTGCCTTCTAAATCCTTTCCTTCAAAGCCTATATATTCATGATTTACAAAACAAACTCCTTCGCCTGCAGATTCATATTGAGCAGTTTGATAATTTAATATTTTCCACTCTACATCTTTTTTAAGTTCCATTTCTGGATTTAACAATTCTTTTCTAACAGACTCTTTTTCAAAATCGTACCATAAATCAACCCTATTGTAAGCGATATCCTTTTCAGAATCAGGTAATATATGCCCATATTCATCGACATTAACTTTATTACCGCAGATTTTACACGTTAGGGACCAACCATCGTTATCCATTTCGTATTCAGCGCCACATTTAGGACATTTATACAGTAAATAATCTAAACCCTTAGCGGGTGATTTTGACCGATACCTTAATCCGTTTTCTATTTGGAATAGATTGTCATTAAATGTGAATTTTTCTTTGAGTTTGTCATAAACCTCCTGGCATGATGCATCAGCAAGTTCCTCTTTTGTAAACAACACCTCACTTTTATAATGAACTTTTCCCTTCTTAAATCCATGATACCATCTTGGTCTTGAACAAAACCCTCCATAGCTATGTGAAAAAACAATATTAGCACCGAAAAATTTCATTAGTTTTGCAGTGCTCGGAGTTAGATAATGAAGATTTCTTCCGTCTAAAGAAATTTTCCCTTCGGGAAACAGAGAAATAGAACAACCATCATCGATAGCTTTTTTCATATCTTTGATACTTGTCAGATCCATTTCATACTGATTAATGGGAATCATCCTAAGACCTTTTCTTAAAAAATCCAACCATTTCCAGCTCAATACATCCCGTCCACAAATAACATTTAAACGACGATTATTTATCGATAAGATGCTGAAGGCTACATCCATCAAACAACTATGGGTTCCTATTGCAACAATCGGACCCTTAAGATGTCTGATTTCAGGATCTCTTTCTATTTTCAACTTCAAAAAAATGGGTGCTAATAGCCTTAATGCAAACTTAACAAATCCATAAGTAAATAGCTCAGGACTTTTGTACTGTCTCTTTTTGGTAGATTCTTCCATCTTTTTACCAAACTCTTGAACAATTTACATTATAAAAGAATTTGCTTTCCCCCTATTGTCTTACTAAATCAAGTTTTCTGGATTTAACCCAAAAAGCTCGGGAAGCACAAACCTTCCATCTTTTCGAATCAATACTCCATCAAAATAAATTTCACCCCCACCGTATTCAGGTGTTTGTATTTGGACTAAATCCCAATGAATCGCGCTTTGGTTTCCATTATTACATTCATCATAACAAGCTCCTGGCGTGAAGTGAATAGATCCAGCTATCTTTTCATCGAACAGAATGTCACACATAGGTTCTAAGATAAACGGATTTACACCAAATGCAAACTCACCCACATATCTTGCCCCATCATCTGTATCCAAAATTTTATTTATTGCTTCGTTATTGTTAGAAGTTGCTTTGATAATTTTCCCATTTTTGAATTCAAATCTAACGTTTTTAAACTCTATTCCATTTTCAACTGAAGGAGTATTATATGTAATCACACCATTTACACTCTCTTTAACTGGTGCAGTATATATTTCGCCATCAGGTATGTTTCTTAACCCGGAGCATTTTTCACTTCCAATCCCTTTTATGCTGAAAGAAAGATCGGTATCTTTTGCTAAAATCCTCACTTTATCGGTTCTTTCAATTAGATCCGCTAAAGGATTCATTGCTCTATCCATTTTCGCATAATCCAAAGTGCACACGTCGAAATAGAACTTTTCAAACGCATCTGAAGACTTTTTTGCCAAAGCAGCCATCCCTTCATTTGGGTATCTAAGAACGACCCATTTTGTCTTTTTAACTCTAATTTCGTGGTGAACAGGATGAGCATAAAACTTATCATAAAAATGAGTCTTCTCCGGAGGAACATCGGATAACTCAAAGGCATTGTTCCCCCCCCTTATTCCAATATAAGCATCCATTTTACTCATTCTATATCCATCAAACTCCGCCATCAATTTTGCTAGTTCTTCTGTCATGCCCATATTGATTGCTCTTGTCACTCTATTCTCATAAACCTGGACAAATGGGAATCCACCTGCTTTATACACTTGTTCGACAATTGCTGACACGACCGAATAATCCGCGTTTTTCGCCTCAATCAATATCTTTTCGCCTTTTCCTATCCTACATGAGTAATTAACTAAAACATCTGCTAGTCTATCTAGTCTGGAATCTCTCATTTTTTCTCCTCTTTTGTATCTAAGGATACATTAATACGCCTTTCTCTATTAGTAATTATTTTTAGTCCTCATTCTTCTATTTGGGTTCTTTCTGGGATTTTTCCTCTCCCGAATTATCGTCTGATATTTCTTTCTTAACACCAGGGTTCGTCTCAGATTTCTTGTTTTTTAAGGGAGTTGTATCCGTTTTCACAGACTTAGCCCCACCTTTTGAGCCTGTCTTTTTTCCCTTAGTGGAAGTACCCTTTTTTGCATCCGGGCTCTTTTCTTTTTTTATAGGATATCTTAAGTTTTCCTTTTTTGGATCAATCAATATATTATAATACATAGCAGCATCTGCCTTAGCTGCCTCAAGATCCATGTCTGTAAAGAAACCACATTCCCTTGGGGTCGCTCCAGGGATATCTCCCTGATATTCGGAAACATAATCGAAAGTTCTTTCAAGTAATGGCAGTATATCTTCGGGCATTAAATCCCCAAGCATAATTAGATAAAACCCAGTGCGGCAACCCATGGGTCCAAAATATATTATCTTGTGTCCCCACATTTCATCGTTTCTAAGATAGGTAGCTGCCAAATGTTCAATCGCATGGACTGACCCTGTTTCCATCACCGGTTCGTGGTAAGGTCTCTTCATTCTCAAATCAAAGGTTGTAAGTATCACATTGCTCAGAGCGTATTTACAGGAAACAAATATGCCCGACTTCATCTTAAGATGGTCCACTGTAAAACTTGGTATCGTATCCATATATCACCTCTTCAATACTCTTTATTATATTAAAGTAGCGTTATATTTTCAAGTCTTTATACCTTGCCCATTTTCAAAAGTCTATCACCTTTATTTTACTCTTAAATAGAAACTCTTTTTCATGATTCAAAAAAAGGCATCCTTTCTCAGGATGCCTCTAAATAATAAATAACTTTTAGTTTGTCTTATTGTCCAGGTGCAACTTTGTTTATTACTTTGTACCTTGGATAAAGCCTTATATCAAACCTAAACGAATCCTCCGGCTGAACTTCATAAAGAAGAGCTTCATCCACACACCAAGCATCGAACTCATAATAGCAATAGTCTGAATTAAAATATTGCCTTCCATTGTTTTCACCAGCTGGTTGATATCTTTGAGTCCCGACAAATGAAAGTTGATAATTAGGCTTTTGTCCCCCTCCAGTTCCCGTTAAAACAACTGTAGAAATTTCATCACCCGGGTCCACAGTATCTGTTTCATGTGATGCCCATGTTGCTTGTTTTGTAGGTATTTCTTGTATTTCCGAGCTTAAATATTCAACCTCGGGCGTTCCACCCCACTGCTTTTCAATATCGTAATAATCTGTGAAATCCGAAACTTTTTTAAATTCCACCTCAATTTGGCCACTCATATGTCTAAATACTTTTTCATGTTCATTTAATAATCTTGACAAGGCCCAGTTTAAGTCATATGTCCTCTCACACTCCAAGCGTTCACCTAATTCATTATCATACATATGAGTATCAGACCCATCATAAGGGTCATCCTCTCTTCCGCATTCATCATCGGTCCCGCCACAATCCCATACTCTTTTGATTAGCTGGTCTTCAAAATATTCATCGACATAGTAGTCTCCTTGGGGGTTATATCTTTCATAATCTATTGAAAGAGTTTGGGCCATATTTGATGCAATGCCAGGCCAATCCGCAGCGTTTGCCCGAGTAATCTGTGATTCAATATCGGTTCCAGAATAATTTGCGTTTAGATTAACATACATCGCCTTAGTCCGTCCCAGATCTTCTATCTTTTCTTCAACAACCCCTTGCTCTTCAATTTCAGGAAATTGGTTTATAAAAGCATCTTTTTCTTCAGTGTAAATATACACATGATCAAAATATTGAAAGGCTCTTTGAAGTTTTCTTCTGTTAATAACCTGCTCCTTTTTGTTATCTTGAATAGCTCTAACATAATCTGCGCTATATGATTTGATCTGATATTGTAAAAACTTTATCAAATCAGAGGAGGTTATTGTATCATGCGTAATTGTATAGTGTTGGCTTTCGAGTTGCTCATATTGAAGCATAACTTCCTTTATTGCGTTAATACCTCTTTGGTCTTTTTGTGAATCTGTTAAGCTGTTCCAATCAGTATTTCTTTTGTTGTATTGATTCACGTTATCATATACTCCCGTATATTCATAGTTTACATCAGAAATCTTCAAGCTTTCTGCAAATCCAAGGGCAAGGCCATCTATCATTTCATCCGTATACGTGACCTCACTATTTGCTGCATAACCTATTCCGGTTAAATATTCAACAGAATCTGTGTATACTTCCCTGTCTCTAGCCTCCTGAAGGGATTGAAACTCGTATTGAGCTGTGTAATATTTATTGTAGAAAGAAGCTGAATATCTATATGCTTCCCTATAGCTTCTTCTGTCGTACTCGGTAAATCTTACAGCAATATCAACCCCTTTTGAACTTGAACCGTCAATTCCATCAGTAAAATAGTCTTTGTGCCCAAGAAATAGGTAGTCTTCATATTCTGTCCTTGAGCCAACCATAACAGAATCATCAAAAACTTCGTGTTCTTTTTTCTCATATTGGTAAGTATAACCATATAGAGTCATTGCTTTTTTTCTGTTATTGCTACTTGCCCTCCAATAATTTTCTGAGTTGGTGGGTAAGGTTAAATCTGCAAAAGCAAGAAAATATGAAAGAGTTCCTATATCAAACAGCTCTTCTCTCATATAGTCTTTAAATTCATCAGTATCTATGAGATTATTATCTGGAGTATCGTCTCCTAATGCAAATAATCCTAACGCCACCTGATTCGCCTTGTAAGCAGGGATCATTACCTCGCTTACAACTTGGATTTGATGGTTCATGTATTCCATCTGAAATCTTGCAAACATATCAGCTTCATTGTCAAAAATCTGATAAATTTCCGAATTTATTTTACGCTTTTTAAATTTTGCAAGATCTTCCCAGAATTCTTCAGTCTGCCCATACGCTTTAGTATTGTCTCCGTCTCCGTCTGTCAACTTATAATCATCGAAATTATCTCTAATATCAGATATTTCGTCAAGGTTGTCATAGTCTAGTATCGCACTTCCGTCCCCTCTCGTCAGGGGGTATTTATCAAGGTCTCCCTTTTCAAGCTCATCATAATCACTATCATCTCTGGTAATGTATTCCACCAGCTCTATCATTCTATCTTCATCTATTCCGGCAAGAGCCATACGTTCAATTATATCTTCTGCCTCTGAATAGCAAAGTATTTTCGTAACTGTCGTCGCATCGTCTTCGATCCAATTATCGTCATCGTCAAAATATGGCTTTTCAAAGGCATAATAATTATCGTTTGACCATTCAGAATCACCCCTGTAATCATCTCTGGATTCTTGTTGCTTATCGACAATCTTTTGAGTCTGCGTGGCCAACACTGTCGGGGCATAAATTTTCTTAGGCACAGTTAAATATTCCTCCTGTCCACAATCCAGAAGGTCTGGCAAAATAGCAACTATTGCCTGATTATTGTTGTTAGTAGGTGGTGCGGGTGGTTTACAGGCTGCCATACTAAAAATTACGGCAATTGCTATGATTAAAACTGCGATAGTAATAATTCTCTTTCTCATTTTGCTCTCCTTATATTTAGCTTTCTTTAAAGAGTTTCCATCATATATATTTTAAATCACATTCATGTGCTTTTCAATATTGTCTTTCCTAATTGATATTTGTCCAGTAATCCTTATATACCATTACCTGCTAGTATTCTATCATATCTTTAAATTTTTATCCTTAGTCTCTAATTTCCCCTATACCGACTTATTGCAACTAACGCCTTACCAAAGAATTGTATATCATGGAGCCACTCGCAAATAACTGCGATACGGAGTCCAAAATGAATTGTTAGTATACGAAGTTAGTGCATTCAGATTTGGAACATTTATTGTTGTGATCCCCTGAAGAACATCTCCTCTTCCTAAACTACAGGGGGTAGGGTTAAGCATAGTTAAAGAAGTAATACCACTTCCATAGAAAGCATTCGTACCAATATGAGTAACATCTAGAGGTACTGAATACTCACCGTCGGGGGCAATTCCCTTGAAGAATAGCAGTCTAATATTATCATCATTATTGCCAACGATGTAGGCTGTATTGTTTGAAAGCAAATTGAACCAAGAAGTGCCTTTAAACGCATCTATTCCAGTTTCCTCAATCCATCCAGTTAGTGTAACGCTCGAAAGGGCAGTGCATCCATTAAAAGCGTTATTTGGTATCTGAAGCCAGTTGTTTAAAGCGGAGAAGTCGACCGAAGTAATAGATGTGTTTCCAGTAAATACATTCTTTCCAATGAAATTAATGCCAGCGGGAATTATCACTTCAGTATCGCTTGAAATATATGCCAACAACCTTGTGTTGTTTAGAATTATAAACTTTGTGTTCCCGTTGTTGACTGAATAATTAGCGAGCCAAGGAGTTCCTTCAAAAGCAGATATTGCAAGTTCTTGTAAAGAATTATTCAGTATTACATTCTCCAAAGAAGTACATCCTACAAACTCACCGTTTGCAATCGAAACGGTTTGAGTTGCACTAAAGCTTATTGAATGAAGGGAGGTGTTCCCCTTGAAAACGTAACCATATACACCAATCAAATTACTCGGTAGCACTATTGAGGTAGAAATCCCATTATATGCAAACAACTTGTTGTTGTAATGGGCAAATTCGCCCTTTCCAATCAACCATAAAGTACCCTTGAAGGCATTTTCGCCTATATAAGCTTTACTTGGCAAGGTAACGCTGTTCAATGAGGTACAGCCACTAAATGAGTTTTCTGGGATTATGAACTCGTTTTGACTTGTTGTATTAAATCTAACGCTAGAAATTGACTTATTGTTCGTGAATACTCCATATGCCATAGAAGTGATGTTCGACGCTATTTCGATATTTGTATTCCTTCCAATGTACATTAGGAGTTTATTACCCGCAGAGATGAATAATGAAGGAGAATTATCTATCCAATATGTGTTATAGAAAGCTCTATATTTCACTTCCCGTATCCAATCTGTAAGGTTTACTGTTGTAAGGCTTACACTTCCCTTGAAAGCTTTTGATCCGATTGTAATTTCAGAGGTTCTATTTGCAAAAGATAAAGAAGTAATATTCGAATTTTCAAAAGATAAGTCTGCGATCAAAGATACATTTGACGGGACAGTAATGTCTGAATCAATCCCTTCATAGCCCAACAAAATACCATTAATTACTACATATCCATCGTTGTCAGAGGCAAGTGCGGAATAATACAATGTATTCCTGAATGTATGGGCACCAAGCGTTTGAATTAACCCTACGTTAATTACCGAGGCTAAGCTTGTACAGCCATAAAAAGCATAATCCTCTAAAGAAACTGGATTAGCATCAAAAGCCACACTGACTATGGAAGTATTCCCTTCAAATACATAGCGAGGAACAAAACTCACAGAGGAAGGAATTATCACATCTGTTTCCAAGTCTTTATACCCAACCAATATTCCGTTTACTATTACAAAATCATCAAGGTTATTATCAAACCAAGGTGTGCCCAAAAATGCATCTTGTCCAATCGAATTAATCAATGAATTAAAGGTTATGGAGGATAACGAAGTTGCCCCAGAAAAAGCTTCTCTAGGAATAGCTTGAATCAATGTTTGAGATAAATCAAGAGAAGTAATAGAGGTGTTATTTCTGAAAACATCCCCTGTTAATCCTTTTACCGAAGAAGGTAGCGTTAAGGATCCACCTAGGCCATTGTATTTGATTAAATAACCATTTCCTGCAAGAACAAATTCAGCAGTTTTTGATGTGAACCATGGCGTTTCTTCAAATGAATTCTCACCCATAGTAACATTCGCGCTTAACTCCACTTGAGTAAGTGCAGTACAACCACTGAACACATAGTCCGGAAGGAAAAGCCCTTTATCCAATGTTACTCTTGTTATTATCCTGTTGTTTCTGAAAGTCCATTCACCAATTTCAGTTGTTTGAGAGGGAATAGTTACTGTTGTTCTCGTACCTACGTATCTTATTAGCTTGTATTCCTTCGTATATGAGTCCTCATATACAATGAATCCACCATTTGATCCTGTTTGGACTAAACTTAACCAAGGAGTATTCAGAAACGCCTGAGAGTCTACATAGTTGACACTTTCTGAGAGTTTCACCGATGCGAGCATAGTGCAATTGGCAAATGTATTAGCTTCGATAGTATCTATTACTGAATACTTATCAAATTCCAACGAAGTAATTACGTTATTTCCAGCAAAAACATAAGGATAGATTTTTTCAACTTCTTTAGGAATATATACTGATTCAGAAGTGCTCCTGTATGCTACAAGCAAGCCATTAATTATTACTAACCCTGTTTTGTTTTCCAGCCATAGAGTATTCTTGAAGGCATCCTGTCCAATAGAGTTAACCGATAACGGAATATTAGATATATCTTCTAATTTCAAACATCCAGAAAATGCACCCGGAGGAATTTGTGATAATGTTGACCCTGGTCCAAATTCAACGCTTACTATATCCTCGTTTCCTCTAAAAGCATCTGCACTAAGGGAAGTAATTCGGTAATCTATGAATACATTGGGAGATACTCCCTTGTATTTAATAAGTACGCCTGCAGGATTTGCTCCGCCCGGAGTAACATAATCGTTCTGAACGTCATCAAGCCATTTAGTTCCAGTAAAGGCATCCCTTCCTACAGTTTGCAAGCCGGTAGGCCAAAGAATTTCTTCAACAGAGTACCATCCATTAGCATATTCACTTACTATATCGGTTACACCGGTAGTGAAAGCTAAAGTAGTAATATTAGGCAAAATATCGTTTCGTCCAATCAGCGTTTTGATTGGGAGACTACCATCAGAATTAAAGGCAAAAACCGATGGAATGGATAGAAGATTGTACATATCATTAGCTGAAATTGATGCTCCTGACTCTAAGATAATTCTCGGTGGGTCAGTAACTGCACCGAGCGTTACGGAATAAACCGATGAATCAATTGTGTAAGGTCCAGATCCGGTATGTTTATAAACGACATATTTCCCATCCGCCCTTAAAGCCCTGTTAAGATTGAATCCCGTATTTGTAAAGGCATCTTTCCCTATTGAAGAAATGTTGGGCGTGAAAACTGAATATTCGTTAAGAGGAACACTAGTAAGAAGATCGCATCCATAAAAAGCCTCTTTACCAATATGTTGCAAGATTGACGATGCTCCACCCCAAGTAATAGTATTCAAATTTTCCAGATCTTTAAAAGCCCCATCGGCGATTATTTTAACATCTGCGGTGAGTTCAATTGTTAATACGTCTGGGTCCCCTAGATATTTGACTACAGTCTTTCCCTGAGTATAAGTGCCTTCAAGTATCAAAAGGCCGGAGGGATTCATTGTAAATTGAGTCCCGGTAAAGGCACTTTGTGCAACAGTTCTTAAGGAATCGGGGGCATTAAAGTTATTGAACCCGGTGCATCCATAAAAAGCATTATCCATAATTGTGTGAGCTTTGCTTCCTTGTTCGAATCTTAGGGTTGTAAAAGTAAGAGAACTTGACCATGTCCATGACCCCGGAGATCCTGAAGCCATACTGAATGCTCCCGTATTTATTATCTGTACATTTGCGGGAACATTTATGGTCGAAGAAGTGCCCTTGTATTTATACAAAACCTTATCAGCGGCGACAACAAAGTCGCTCCCATAACCAGAAATATAATAATTTTGGAACCATGAAGTATCTTCGAGGGAGTTTACGCCCAAAGACTCTATGGAAGCAGGAAATGCCACTTGGCTAATATCTGTCCAACCGCTTAACATTTCATCTACTGTCGTTAAAGCTCCATCTATTACTTCAATAGATATAATAGATTCCGGACGAAGATTTAAATCTTGCGGTTCCCCAACCAGTACGATTTCAAGAAGATCATCGAGAGTAACTGAACCAAGGTAGTTGACTTTATATAACCCCGTTTCATTAATTAGTGATGTAATTTCTTTTCCTGAAATCTCCCTATTTAAAATATTCTCTGACTTATTTATCGTCAACTCTTCTAAATATGCAAGATTTGAGAAAGTATTTGGAGTAACTGAATCGTCTATATTTATCGAAACAGAACTAACCCCTGACATAAACACATTGTTGCCTAAAGAGATTATTGTGTAATCGTTAATATCATGAGATATCGTATCAGGAATTATAACTTCCGGAGACTCTCTTAAGGATACTTGTGGGTATAGCGAAACAACTATTGAGTCTCTGTTATAACTTGGAGTATCGTCTGGGATATCGTAAGTGATATAAGAGTCTCTCAACCAATTTAGAGTTGATTGTGATTTGTCTCCTGCGAGGGTCGTTATAAGGTAGCTACGCATTCTTACTTCAAGAAGAAGGTTCCCTTCTATGCTTCTCTTAAATGATCTTTGAATCTCTTTAGTAATAAGAGGAACATCTGGTTCAATTTTTGGGGCAAATGTTAGCCATCCAGTTATATCAGCTTGATAATCAGATAATCTTTCTCCTTTGACGAAAACCTCTCTTCCATCCCCTACAGTGAAACTATTCTGTTCAACAGATGGAATTTGAGAGGAATGAGCCAAAAAGACTTTTGTCAGCCAAGGAGAATCAGCAAAGGCATAAGCCTCTATTGTTTGAACATTATCGGGGATATAAACGACCTCTATATGTTCGTTGTTTTTGAAAACTCCGTATCCTACCGTTTTAACAGAGGAAGGTAAAGTTAAAACATTGTTGACACCCTTGTAGTCCACTAGTATGCCATCTAAAACGACGATGAAATCCTGCTCTATCGAGTTCATCCATCCCGTTCCAGTAAAAGCTCTTTCCTTAATTGATTGTAACAATATGTTTCTTGCAGAAATTAACGCTGCATCAAGCTCCGACTCAAGAGGTGTTACTATTAATTCATCTCCGGAAATGCTTAGTATATTGATATTTGTAACGTACTCGCAATCTTCCAAAAATGCAGATTCCACTACTTCCTGTCCAACAAGTATATTTACGGTATTTATGTGCGATGGGAGAATCCTTGTTCCTAATACATCTTTAATACTGTACCCTGAGGCAGAGGAAATAGAAGTCATACTTGGATTAGACAGAAGTAGCGAGTACAATAAATCATCATCTGTCTTAACAGAAGCAAAATTCGGGGCAGAAATTGAAAGAGTAGCCAATCTGGTGATTCCCGCAAAAGCAAATGACTCTACAGTGGCGGAGATATTGAGGCTTAAATTTGTTGTAGCTCTTGAAAGAGCATTGTCCGATATCTCTGTAACAACACCTTCCAAGTTCTCTGGGACAAAACAATTAATCGAATTACCAAAGAATTTTATAAGCTTAATCCCAGCAACTGATCCTTCACTGTATATCCACTTTCTATTTTCGTCAAGTTCATAGCTAATGGACATTCCGGTTTCATAGTTAATTCCGTATCCTAGTGAAATAGCCAGATCGTTATAACTTGCCTTCTGAGTTCCATCTAATCCATTATCTACAAAAATCTCAATTCCTGGAACCGATATGCCTCCTACAACTCTTCTCAAGGTATTTGTTAGAAAATCAGCCCCCCTTAGAGGAACTTCAGTTGTCCCAAAAATTGCCAAAGTCCCCAACTTGGACGCAGATTCAAAAGCATAATTCCCAAAACTGATAAATCCATCTGGGACAGCAACAACTTCCAAAGATGAACAGTACCTAAACGCACTCTCTCCGATATATCTTAACGATGAATTCTCTATATCCTCTGGAATTACATGCGTAATTTGAGTGTTTCCATAAAAAGCTCTCGAAAGAATTCTCTTTACGCTTGATGGAATCATAACAACTGGAGAAAGAGAAGCGTGTTGTTTGAAGGTATACAAAATACCATCTCCAACAATAACTGATCCATAATCTCTGTCTTCCAGCCACTTGGTACCTTGGAAAGCATTTAGACCTATTGTTGTAATAGTTGAAGGCAATCCTTCCACCATAACCTCAATATCTTCTTCATCCGACACATAAAAATCTTCAAGTTGATAACATCCGCTAAACGCATCATTCCCAATAGAATTGAGCGTGTAATATGGGCTAGATTCATTTGTCTTGAAATATATCTCCCTAAGGGATGTACATCCTGAAAATGCATTTTCCCTAATATCTTGAATGCTGGTATCCATACGAACTATTTCGATTGAAGCACAGTTCAGGAACATATTAGCAACAATATACTCATCTTTTTCAATAATTTCCACTTCTTTTATTTTAGATGGGGGATAGCCTTGAAAGATGTCAATGAGGGGTTTTGAAGAAGATACGGAAAACTTATTTAAGTTTGCCCCACCATTATTATAAACATATGCTAAATCAAAATTTGATATAGGAACGGTGTTGTTAATGACTCTCAAGGTTATGTTGTTAAGTTGTGTTGCCCCTGAGAAAGCATCCCGTTCAAATTCAACAGAAGACTCAAAAGTAACTTGAAGGACTCTTGGGTCAAAGATGAAATCTGCCATTCTGGATACATTGTATTCATCGTCAGAAAAATAAGTCAGGACTGAAGAAGGCACTGTAACAAATTCACTGTTTCCAAGATACTGAACTAATTTAATACTTGTTCCATCAAAAACAAACGACCAGTCTCCATCGACGGAAACATTTTCTATATCGATAAGTTTTCCTTGATCATACAATTGGTGCCAGTTTTCATTAGCCCAAGAACTTCCGGAAGCATATCTTGAGACATCTGGAACATATACTTTTAGGAAAGAATAGGAACTGTCCTTTCTGAAAAATACATCTTTACCTAAATTAATAGGTGACACTGTATCAAAGTAAACCTGTGCTAATTTAACATTATTTGCAAAAGCCCCATCCCCAATGGAAGTAACTGAAGAAGGTATTTGAACGACGGTAAGCGAACTACATCCAAAAAATGCGTTTTTACCTATGGAAATAACACCCTCGGGAATCGTGATGTTTTCAAGAGAAGTGTTTCCATAAAAAGCAAAGTCCCCTATGCTTTCCATTTCTGTACCAGCTTTAAAAGTGACATTGGTAAGGGAAGTACATCCGTTAAAAGCATTCGTAGTGACAGATCTAACGAAAGCGGGTATTTCAACCGAAACTAACGAAGTGCAGTTTTCAAACGCATTATTAGCTATTTCTGTTAACGTGTTGGGCAATTCTATTGAAATCAATCCTGCTGCAAGAGTTGGATTAGAATATAAAGCACGGTATCCTATGCCTATTACTGGCAAATTATTATAGTAATTGGGAATCCTTACATTCGATAAAGAACTCTCAACATTAGCCATCGATGATACAATGTATCCGGTTCCTAGATCATTTAGAGTGAATGTTATTCCTGGAGTTGGATTGACTGTCGCACTTTCCCATTTAGCGTACACTGTATAGTCTGATGAAAGAGGCTGATATGCTTTCCCTCCCTGAGTGTCCCACCTTGTCTCAAATTCTGGTTCGTTATACCACCCTAAAAATACAAATCCAGACCAGGTAGGAGATTGGGGAATTGCCGGAACAGTACCATATTGCGCTACAAAGTCCGCTGGCTCTCCAAAGACATTCTCAGGGTTTGTTGAAACATTAAATGTGACGGTGTATTGATTAATTAAATATCTAGCAGCAAAATCGCTGTCTTCTCCAAATACATGCACCATCTGACCTGGCAAAGCAATAGACTTTACGTTAAGTGGCAAATTATTTGCCGCTACATCTATCCACCCTACGCTTTCATCCATCAGCATGCTACCACACGAGTTCTTCCAGGACTCAGTTCCGAGTCCAGGATTTACTGGAGGATTTTCTCTATAAATCTCATCCTTAAATAAAATTAGTTTACCTTCTGTGTAGTAATGTGTACCTGTTTTTGTGGTGTTGTTGTTTGTTATAACCCAATAAGAGACATCGTTTACAATCTTACGCTCAATTGAATACCTGGCTGTATTCCAACCAGTAAATGTGTACCCTGTTCTAATAGGATCTAATACATTTCCTCCGCTTCCGAAAGTGTAGTAATCATTAAAACTTTCAGTAGTAGAAAAGTTCTCTAACTTTTGAGTTTCATCATATCTGTTCGAAACTGTAAGAATGTAACTCTTAATGGAATAAACAGGCTCCAAAGTAATGCTTTGCGTAATTGGATTCATACTTCCGCCGATCGGAATTACAACCCTCCAACCAGTAAACGAGTATCCTTCTTTTTCTGGGCGTGAAATTCCTAATCCGTTAAATATTGTTTCCGCATTTGACCCATATTGTACCGATGGCTCCTCATGAAGCACTTGATTGAAAGCGTCCCTCCAAGTAACCTCAAATGTTTTAAACACAAACACAGCGTTAAAAGTCATATTTGAAGTAACTGGTTGTTCTATCGGAATTTCTGGCTCCCATCTAACAAAAATTTTGCCGACGCCATCAAGGTAATTTTCTATATATTCTTGAGAAGGAAGTTCCCTTGCTGAGTTGTATTCAATGTCTGTAGAATAAGTGTACTGAGCATCTACAACATAATCCACCTTGTAAACAAGTTTTACATATTGAGGTCTAACAAACAAATTTTCACTGATTTGCGTATTATTCCAGAAGTTCATGCCTGCCTCATCAGTGAATACTCCTCCTTCATATAAAAACCATTTAGCTGAATGGCCTAATTTTTCCGGAATAGCCGGCAATGATGTCACTTTACCACCATCCACTATGGAATAAAGGCCCCCTGAAACCAAACTTCCATACTCATCTTGGAATTGAACTTCCCATATGTTAAGCCAATTTGCGTATAAGTTAATGGAAGTTTCCTGTTTTATTAAATTGGTATCTAAATCCCATTCTGAGGAAAGTATTTCATCCGAATACCATCCTTCAAACTGATGTCCTTCGTAAGAAGGAATAGGTTGAGACAAAGCAATTAAACTATCATATAAACCGGCCAAAGAATAGTAGTTTAACCCAGTATCTTCATTAACATAATTACCCCTTGGATATACGTTAATGTTTACCGTTTTGGGTTCATAAAGTGGATAAACTTTTAAATTCCCCGAAATAAATGCATAATCTTCCCTCCATCCGACAAAGTTATACCCTGTCTTTAAAGGACTTATTCCCGGATCAGTTGCAGCGTTTCCATAATCAATATTTTGAGTTTGAAGTACAGTCCCGTTTTCCGAACAAAACTCTACAGTATAGTTATCTATTGTAAAAATAGCCACAACTTTCAAATCGCTTATTACCGGATTAAAAGCAGCATCATCTATATCCCAGGTGGAAGAATATCCCGTAATCCTGGGAGATTCTGGTTTTGTTATATTTCTGTTTTCTCTGACAGGAAACCTTGAGTAAACTTTATACTCAACATCCTCCCCACCCTCGTTGTATTCCTTTGTTTCGGTAAGATCGGGGAAATACGAAGAAAAATCTGGATCAATCAAGAAAAACACTTGGTACTCTCGAATCCATTTTGCGTATAGTGTAATGTCCTTATCGACTGTTGTAAGAGAAAAGTTCCATTCGACAGTGCACCCTATATCCTTATACCAACCATCGAAAGAATACCCTGCTCTAATAGGATCTTCCGCTGGCTCATCTATTACATTCCCATGTATGACATTTTCCAAAGAATAATAAATTGGGGTAGTGGTTTCATAGTTAACATTAAAGTTAATATCATATTCTTTGCTGATATATACCGCTTGTACAGTCAAATTGCTCACTATATTGTTGTATGATACATTCCATGTCCCTGAGTATCTAGTGTTGTTTATAAAGTTTGGAGGATTAATCGAGTTAATTTCCCCTGAATATGCTGGGTCGGTACTCATGTCCGTTCCATAAGGCACATTGTTAAAAGAACGTAGTCTCTGAAGAGTAATGCCATCCGTATCCATATAGCAAAAAACAACTTGGAACGTTTTTATTGTGTATACACTTTGAGTTGTAATGTTTGACTGAACATTTGTAAAAACTAACCTGTCCCAGGCCCCTACCTTGCCCTCTATTTCGGGCACAGATGGGACACTACTTAGTGTCTCTCCCGATTTAACATATCGAATAATTGGTGTAAGGTCATCTCCCTCGGTAGGGAAAAAAGTAACTGTATAAAGCTTTGCCCATTTAGCATAGAGAACTGTGTCTGAGGTTATTTTATCAACACTGAAATTCCATCTGTTATTGAAGGTTCTTTCTTTATACCAACCATCAAAAGCATATCCTGCACGTACTGGGTCCGCGGGCAGAGTCGCCGTTCCATAGCTGGGAACCTCTTGTTCCTCGATTTCTTGGTTACCTTCCCCAGTGTCAAAAGAGAGGGTATATTTTACCGATGAACTTACAACATCGCTTACAGAAACAGTAAAAACGGTTTGTTTCCCTTTGTATTCTATTACAACTGAGAGACTTTCCTTAGGCTTATCACTCTTAAAATTCATTACCACTATATCTTGGCGAATATCTGTGAGAGCAACTGTAGATTCTACCCCATCGGTTCTTTTTATTATTATTTTTATGCCCGACAAATCTATTTCATCGCCAATATAGTAAGTAGTTTTATAATCGCTCGAGGGATCAATAGAAATGCTCTCGACACTAACCTCAGAACAAGCGGTTAAAAGAATTATCCCCAAAACCGCGAGTATAAGTATCAGTGAAACCGAAAGCTTTTTTAACATGTGGTAAACTCCATTAAAAAGGTCAAAATATATGTATAAGGCGCACGCACCCTTATTAACATAGTAATTATATATAATAGAGGCTGAAAAATCAACATATATTAGAGGCAGAATGAGTGTATACCTGGTGAATTTTAATAAAACACAAAATAATAAATATCATATTTTACTTTTATGATAAGACTTTTTTGCTCAATAAGCATCCCTCCATTTTCTTTCCACGCTGAAAAGTACAACACTTCCTACGAGAAACTAACTAAATATCTCAATTAATTAGAACTCTGCCAAATAAATTTTTTGGGAAATCGACTCATCGTTTTCAAATTTTTATTCTAAAGCGTTTAATCTCAAGTTGTTTTATTTCACCATTTTTTGTATCATTATAAAAAAGTGGGATAATTGATTGTTACTTAAGAGACCTTCAAAAAAACAGATAGACGAGTTAATAACACTGCATAAAACTTGCTTTAATGATGGAGACTTCTACATAGATTTTTTTATGAAGAATAAGCTCAAGAAGGCAGACTGCTTTGTAAAAATTGAAATGGACGGAACAATATCTGGTGCCTTGTACGCAAGACCAACAAGGTTCAAAAGTTTTAATCAAATTATAAAAATCCCATTTATTACCGGAGTGGCAACTCATCCGCAATTCCGCAACCGGGGCATTGCCTCCTTTTTACTTAATGAGGCTTGCGATTACTACACAAGGAAAAATTTGCCCTATGTCATGCTGTACCCCTTCAACCATGACTTTTATAGAAAGCAAAAATTCCAAACTGTAAATTATTTTTATAGACCATTCGATAAATTCTCAAACGAAGAAAATCCTCTTAATTTTGACAATCTAGTGGAGAAATTTAATTGTATTTTTCCTAAAAATTTTACGGCAGAAAAACTAAGTATTACGGATTTCTATGCTTGTAAAAAAATTTATGATCGTTCTTTAAAAACCGAACCGTTTTTCCAAATTCGGACAAAATCATACTTCAAGATGCTTTTGACGGAACATTTACTAGACGGCGGTTCGGGAATACTTATTAGATACTTTGGGCAACCATACAGCTATTTATTGTTTTCCGATGAGGGGATTAGGGAGATGCTTTTTCCCCTAAAATTGTCTGATGATATATTCTCTCTATTCTCAGAAATTATACCCTCTCTTGAATGCCCCATTAACTTCCGTAGCCGCTCAAAGGATGATATTTTTAACCCCGTTATCTCCTCCGATTTAGAGTACTGTATGGCCAGAATCTGCAACATAAATAAAGCATTTAAAATCGCAAGTTATGACAAAAGTTGCGAAAAAAAATTGTGTTTTAACCTTGATGACACTTTTATAAAAATATTTGTAAGAAACAAAAAAGCATTTTCTGTAAAGCTTTTTAAACCAAAGGACCTTCCAAGAGAATTAAGTGATGTTAAGGATAAGAATTTTATTTATATTCCTACCACAAAAGAAGAGTTAGTCGCAGGTTTGCTTGGCAATGTAAACTTTAATCCGCTTTATAAAAACATATTTTATGTGTATAATATTTTAATGTATGAAAAGTATTAAGGAGATTGGGAATGGCTAGAGAGATTAATTTAAAGCGTGAAAACAAAATTTTATGGATTGTGATTGCATCCATTCTATTGGTTGTTTTATCCTCCAGTTTAATTCTTTTTTCTGTATATTATTTCGACAACTATAGTAAGAACCCTACAGTATCTTCATCCGCACAAAATATTATCCTACTTATCGGCGATGGGATGGGAGAAAAACATATTGAAGTTGCAAAACTTTACGAAGGAAAAGAATTAACTATGACCTCAAAGTTTGGCTCATCAGGAGAGCTTATTACTAGGTCTCTTACACCTGGAGCGACGGACAGCGCTGCTGCAGCTACTGCTATGGCAACTGGAAAAAAGGTTGGGAACGGAAGAATCGGTTATTATTCTGGTTCAAATTTAAAAAACTTTGCCGAGTATTCTCAAGAATTATATAAAAAAACCGGGGTTGTCACCACAAAATCAGTTACAGATGCTACCCCTGCCGCATTCTCTTCACACGTAAAAAAACGTAGTCAACAAGAGGAGATCGCCCTTCAACAGATTAGAAATTCAAACCTAGATGTATTATTTGGATTGGGACAGTCTTTTTTCTCACAGTATGAAGAGGAAATTGATAATGAAACTAGAGATTATTGTGTGAGTTTCTCCGAACTAGCTCAAACTCAAAAGGAAAAAGTTTTTTGTATACTTCCAGATGACGGGATCAGCACTATTGGAAACGACAGAACACTTGCTGTACTGACTGATAAAGCATTGGATATTTTAAGCAAAGATAATGATCAAGGTTTTTTCCTAATGGTCGAGGGAGCCAAAATTGATACTGCTAGCCACGAAAACAATATCCAATCCATGATTAATGAACTTACCGCATTTGATGATGCGGTTGCTGTTGCTCTGAATTTCGCTTCCTCAAACCCAAACACCACAGTATTAGTGGTTGCTGACCATGAAACAGGTCGCATAAAAATTCCGGCTAACCCCGAAGCCCAGGATATTTCGGATGACTGGTATAGCACGAAGAATCACACTATCAGAAATGTACCTTACTATATTTATGGGCCAGGGACAGGTGAGCTTCCCTCAATAATAGATAACAGTGATATATTTGCAGTAATGTGCCAACTATTTGGAATAAATTCTTTATGATTGAGGGATAATATGAAAGATAATTTAATTATTAATGCACAAAAATGGGCTGTAAAACTGGGTTTTTCAGAAGAATGGTTAGCAAAAATTGCCGAGTTCACACCAGCCGCTGAATTAGTACCTTTTGATCCTAAAAACAAAGTGCTTTTTGAAAAGAAAGACATGATGCTAAACCTAGTCTGCTATTTAAACTATTGTGATCTCGCTGAGAAATTCTACCAGGAAAAAGGCATATCTGAGAGAATTTTAATTGACACACTATTGGATATTAGGATATGGGCTTATAGATACAAGGAAATCTTCGGGGGATACGGAGTAAAAGAGATTAACTGGCTACATAATAACATTGAATGCAATTTATTCAGGATAGGCAGATTGCAGTATAAATTTGGAAAATCTATGCTTTTTTCCTTCAAATACCGAATGAAACTAGCAGAAAACATTTTAGAAATCCATATCCCCAGAGGAGATAAACTTCAGTTTAGTGAATGTATAGAATCTTTTAAAGAGGCAAAGATTTTCTTCGCCACTTTCTTTCCAGAATACAAATATAGACATATTACTTGTGGTTCATGGATGCTGGACAATAAGGTTCTTCCTAAAATATTGTCTCCCGAATCAAATATTATTTCCTTTCAGAATGCTTTTAATGTTCTTGTTACAGTCCCGTCAAGAGACTGCATTCGATTTGTTTTTGGAGAACACAAAAACAAAAAGAATCTTGATGATTTTGAGCCAAAGAATTCCTTCCAAGCAAAGCTAAAAGAGCATATTTGCTCGGGCAAACATAATTACATTGGCTATGGTTTATTAAAGGAAGATTTCAAACATTAATGATTAATATATGTTTTCTATCCCCGACTCATAATAAAATGGGCCGGTTTCCACATATTATTTTAAGAGAGGTTTTATGAAAGAGTTGTTAAATATTACAATTGGGAAGATGCTTGAACAAGTTGCAAGGAAATACCCCACTCGGCCGGCAGTAAAATATATAGAAATGAATTTTTCTCGCACATACTATGAGTTCAACAAGGAAGTTGATGAATATGCAAGAGGTCTTCTAGGTATGGGGTTAAAAAAAGGAGACCATGTGGCTGTTTGGGCCACAAACTACCCTGAATGGCTTGTTTTAATGTTCGCTACTGCACGTGTAGGTATTATATTAGTAACTGTCAATACCAACTATAAGGAGAGTGAGCTTGAATATATTCTATATCAGTCTGACAGCAAAGCTCTTTTCATTTGTGATGGAATAAAAGATATTGATTGCGAAAAGATTATTTTTAATCTATGCCCTGAGATTAAAACCTGTGAACTAGGAAAATTAAAATCTCATAAACTTCCCATGTTAAAAATGGTTATTTCATTTGATAATTGGTATAAAGGTTTATACAACTGGACACAAATTCCTTCTTACGGAGTGTTAATCGATAATAAGAGCTATAAAGAGTCACAAAAAAAAGTAAAACCTGATGATGTAATTAACATGCAGTATACTTCTGGAACCACAGGCTTTCCAAAGGGAGTTATGCTAACCCATTATAACCTTGTAAACAATGGAATGGCTATTGGGGATTGCATGAAATTTACATATCGAGATCGACTCTGTATTCCCGTACCCTTCTTTCACTGTTTTGGAATGGTGCTTGCAGTGCTTGCAAGCGTTACTCATGGAGCAACAATGATTCCTTTGCTGTGGTATACACCGATGAAAGTTATGCACGCGATTGAATATGAGCGTTGTACCGCTGTGCATGGAGTTCCAACAATGTTTATAAAAATCCTTGAGCATCGTGATTTCTCAAAGTATGATTTTTCCTCTCTTAGAACAGGCATAATGGCTGGTTCCCCCTGCCCTCCCGAGATTATGCAACGCGTTATTGAGAAAATGAATATGAAAGAGATTACTATCACTTATGGACAAACCGAAGCATCTCCCGCTTGTACAATGACCACCACAGAGGATCCTTTTGATCTTAAGGTGAACTCCGTTGGAAAACAAATTCCTCACATTGAGACAAAAATTGTCGATCCAGAAACCAATGTTGATCTCCCTAACGGAACCCCTGGAGAATTACTTGTCCGTGGATATAATATCATGAAAGGATACTATAAAATGCCCGAAGCCACCGCTGCAGCAATTGACAAAGACGGCTGGCTTCATACTGGAGATCTTGCAGTAAGAGACAACAATGGTTATTACAAGATCACTGGAAGAATAAAAGATATGATAATTAGAGGGGGAGAGAATATATTCCCCAAAGAAATCGAGGACTTTCTATATTCTCACCCAGATATCGTAGATTCTCAGGTTGTAGCTGTTCCATCCCAAAAGTATGGGGAGGAGGCATATGCTTTCGTGATTAAACGACAGAATTCAAAATTAACCGCGGAAGACATAAAGAAATATATAGCGGACAATATGGCAAGGCACAAAATTCCTTCCTATATTGAATTTATTGATGAGTTCCCAACTACAGGAAGTGGAAAAATTCAAAAGTTTAAACTTAGAGAGATGGCACGAAAAACCTTGGGAAGAGAAAACGATTCTTTCAAATTTGTGGACAAGGACTGATAATTATCAATAATCCCTTTACTAATTTCAAACAAAACATCTTAACTTTTTCGCTAAACAGTTTTGCATGCAAGAACCCAACTTTATGTGATTGCTCACTTATTTCGAAGTAAATAATGGATTAGTCGATTTAGATTGGTTTTTCAATATATACCATTGCAGTATCTTTCGGCAACTCATTTAGTACCCTTCCATCTATTTCATTCTTCAAATATTTGGGTAAAAATAGAGAGCTTTCAGATAAATTCACAATAGTTTTTAGATTTCCCCTGTCAATATATAGTATCTTTCCTTCACTACGCATAGATATATCAGAATCAATAAAACAACCCTTATATCTCTTCCTTAAGTCTCCAAGATTTCTGTAGTGTGAAACAATATCAATATCCCCTCCGGTAGTTGGAAATGTGCCTCTATTCATTGGATCTTCAAAACCTTGCATACCGGTTTCATCGCCATAATACACACTTGGAACCCCAGGTAAAACATATTGAAGAATTGATGCAATTTTTAAAAGATCTTTACCTCTTTTGTACTCTTCGGGATTCAAACGATAAATACTTCTTGAAAACTTCGTCTTTGGAGGATTATTTATACCAAGTTCAGTGAGGATACGAATGGTATCGTGTGAACCAAGTAGCGTCATGCATGAATTTAATACACATTTGGGGTAATTTTCACAAATATCATAAACTGAGTTGATGAAACTCTCTATATGTTTTTCTTTTAGTAACTCAATTATTGAATTTCTAAATGGATAATTCATAACCCCATCTAATTGGTTCCCTAACAAATATTTTCTCTTTTCTCCATAACTTTCTTTCGTGCTAGCATCTTCCCACACCTCCCCGATAACTGAGACCTCATCTCCATTATCTTTACAAGACTTACGTATTTTTTCTACAAATGCCGAGGAAAGTTCGTCAACAACATCTAACCTCCACCCCTTAATTCCCGTTTTTGTCCATTTTTCTATAACCCCTCCCTTGCCTGCTATCATATCCTGGAACTGATTCGAATTTCTCTTTATGGTTGGGACTACAGTAACCCCCCACCAACATTCATATAGGTCGGGCCATTCATAAAAAGTATACCAATCATAGTATGGACTTTGCTTTGATTGATACGCCCCGATGCTTGTATAATGATTTAACTTGTTAAAATAAATACTATCAGAGCCGGTATGGTTAAATACTCCGTCCAAAATAATACCTATGTCATTTCTTTTGCATTGCTCAATGAGTTCCTTGAATTCATCCTCATCCCCAAAAAGAGGATCTATCTTAAAATAATCTCCTGTGTCATATCGATGATTGCTTGAGCTCTCAAAAATAGGCGAAAGGTAAATAGAGGTAATCCCTAAAGATTTCAAATAGGCAAGCTTGGAAATAATCCCCTTGATATTACCTCCATAAAAGTCATCTGCTCGATAACCACTTTGATCTCCAATGGAGAGATTTTGGTACCATGACTTGAACACTCCCCGGATTGGCCTTTTATCGTCCTCCTTTCTACAGAAACGATCTGGGAAAATATGGTAAATTATTCCACCTTTAATCCATTCTGGGGTTTTAAAGTCACATTTAAAAACTGTTAATTGCCATTCAGGAAGCCAGTCTCCAATAAGAGCCTTTCCATCCCTTCCTCTTCCGACAAAAATAGTGCCTTCGTAGGTATATATTTCAAAACGATAATAGTATATGCCCGGATTATCTGCGGAAAAAGCACAAACAAATATATTATCTTCTTTGTCTTCTCCTAAAAATTTTAATGGAATAGTCCTTACAATACTCTCTTTTCTCAGGACTAAGCTCGCTCCAATAATTGATATAGATTTATTGATTGGAAACTTAATGCTTATAAGTTCTCTTTCAGAAACAGCCCCAAAAGGTTTTTTATATTCTGTTTTTCTAGAATCAAAAGAAAGCATGGTCACCTTTTAGAAATTTTTCGTAAGTAAGATTTATTTATTAGAACCTCGGTATTAACATAGTGTTTTAGAGATATAACTGGCTTATATGGAAAACAAATTCTATACCATAAGATATATAAATTTTGTTCTTAGTTATATTATTCAAGGTTCTCAAGAAAGCTTTCAAAAACACACAACAAATATCTATCTATCTTTATCTAATCTCCAGATTTTTGTTGCGTATTCCTCAACACTCCTATCTGCGGCAAAAAATCCCGATCTTGCTGTGTTTTTCAGGGACATCCGTTGAAATCTATATTTATCTTTATATGCAATATCAACAGCATCCTGTGCATTTACATAACTGTCAAAGTCAGCTAGTACGAAATATGGGTCAGCTTGGCCACATTTCCCTAGCGTCATACTATCTGCAATTTCTCCGAATTTAACCCCACATAGACCCTCTCTAAGTAGCGCTATGATATTTCTTATCCGCTCATCATGGGAGTAGTATTCTGTTGGATTATATATTGGGCGTAGCTTATCCACCTCATCGGCAAAGAGGCCGAAGATAAATATGTTTTCATCCCCAACTCTTTCATGAATTTCTACGTTAGCTCCATCCATTGTCCCTATTGTAACTGCTCCATTTATCATGAATTTCATATTTCCAGTTCCTGAGGCTTCCTTACCTGCTGTAGAAATCTGTTCACTGATTTCAGCGGCTGGCATAATAATTTCGGCTAAACTGACCCTGTAGTTTTCTAGAAATACTACCTTGATTTTTCCGTTAATCTGAGGGTCATTATTAACCATTTCTCCAATCATGTATATAAGTCGGATAATAAGTTTAGCCATGTAATAAGAACTAGCTGCTTTTGCTCCAAAAATAAAGGTCCTAGGAGTTATATCCAAGTTTGGATTTTCTTTAAGCCTTAAATACAAGTTTAAAATATTAAAAGCATTTAGTAATTGCCGTTTGTACTCATGCAATCTTTTTACTTGGACATCAAATATACTACTTGGGTCAACAGTTACGCCATTTGATTTAGATATATATTCAGCAAGCCTCTGTTTGTTTTTATATTTTATTTCCTTCCATCTATCTAAAACATCGTGATCTCCTTGAAATTTTTCTAATTTCTCCAAATGGCTTGCATCTGTAAGGAATTTGCTCCCAATCAATTCAGTTATAAAATCACTGAGTAAGGGATTGGCTTCAGCAAGCCATCTCCGGTGTGTAATTCCGTTTGTAACATTCATAAATTTTTCAGGAGAAATCTTGTAATAGTCTGCAAATATGGTTTTTTTCAAAATTTCTGTGTGCAAGGCAGATACTCCATTAACAGTATGAGAAGAAGCCAAACACAAATTTGCCATCCTTATTTCACCATCGGACATTATAGCATTACTTGAAATTCTCTCCCAGTCCCCAGGAAAAGCATTCCATAAATTAGTACAACATCTTTGATTAATTTCTTTTACAATTTGATGAATCCTTGGCAAAAGGGAAGAAAACAAGTTTTCAGGCCATGTCTCAAGAGCTTCTTGCATTACTGTGTGATTAGTATAACTTACTGTTTCTGTTACTATTTTCCAGGCATCCTCCCATGAATACCCGTAATCGTCCAAAAAAATTCTCATTAACTCAGGGATACAAAGTGTGGGATGGGTATCATTTATATGAATTGCAACTTTGCTAGAAAAGGAATCTAAGGATCCATTGTATTTTAGATGCTTATTGATGATACTCTGAATACTAGCTGAAACAAAGAAATACTGCTGCTTCAATCGAAGGCTTTTGCCTTCATAGTGATTGTCTGCGGGGTATAATACTTTAGATATAGCCTCAGCAATCGCCTTAGCTTCTATTGCTTTAAGGTATTCTCCCCGAGAAAACAAAGACATATCCAATTGAACTGGGGCCGTTGCACTCCACAATCTCAATACATTTACTGCATCACTATTGTATCCGCTAACATTAACATCATAAGGAACCCCAATAACCTCGGTAGCACCTTTATGTTCAATCTTTAATTTTCCATCTTCCCATTTTTCCTCTATATATCCTCCAAACTTAACAGAACAATGCTCACTTCGAGCATTGAACCACACATCCCCTTCCTTAAGCCATTCGTCGGGCATTTCCATTTGCCACCCGTCAATAATCTTTTGACTAAATATACCGTAATCGTATCTTAAGCAAAATCCACTGGCAACATAATTCCTTGCCGTTAAGCTGTCCAGGTATGCTGCAGCCAATCTTCCCAAGCCCCCGTTCCCGAGCCCGGCATCTGGTTCAATGTCCATCAGCTTTTCAATACTGAACCCCATATCAGATACACAATCAGTGGCAAGGTCAAGAATGCCTAAATTGTATAAATGATTCTTAAGAGATCTTCCCAAAAGAAACTCCATCGACATGTAATAAACTTGCTTAAGTCCTTTTTTCCTTACTTTAGCCTTAAAATCGACTCTTTTTTCTGTAAGAATATCTTTTACCACCATGCATAAAGCTCTATACATAATGTTATCTGAAGCCTCTTTGTATTTTAAACCAAAGTTTATCGCGAGCTTATTTTCCAAAAGCTCTCTAAATTCCATTTTGTTAATTTTAGCCATCATTACTCCTAGTATGCTCGCATAAATTTATAAGCCGTTTCCATTGCCTATATGCGTTATAATTATAATGTTTCGTACATATTTATGTATTGTTTTGCAGATTTTCTCCAAGAAAAATCTTTCCCCATAGCATTTCTTTTAATCGTTTCAAAGCCTTTCTTATCATTGTAATACAAGGATACTGCTCTATTCACGGCATCTAGCATATCACAAGCATCAAAAGTTTTAAAAGTAAAACCAACTCCTAACCCAGTAGTAGGATTATATGGTTCGACGGAATCCCTAAGCCCCCCTGTTTCTCTTACAATCGGAATTGATCCATATCTCATTGCTATCATTTGAGACAATCCACAGGGTTCAAATTTAGAGGGCATCAGGAACAAGTCTGAAGCAGCGTAAATTTTGCTTGCCATATCTGCTGAGAACGATATCGCCGCATTTAGTTTTGTCGGATATTGCTTCTCCATTTCTTTAATTGCATTTTCATATTTCCAGTCACCTGTACCTAAAATTACAAGTTGTACATCCAAAGATAAAATCTCATGTATAACTCTTAGAACTAGATCGATCCCCTTTTGACCGGTCAATCTTCCAACCATCCCAATCATAGGTTTATCGGCATTTTCTGGGAGGCCAATCATCTTTTGCAAAGCAATTTTGTTTTTTACTTTATTCGCAGGATCTTTACACGAAAAGTTGGTAAAAAGTGCTCTGTCAGTTTCCGGATTATATAATTCTGTATCAATACCATTCAGTATTCCGATGATTTTATACTGCCTTTCTCTCAAAATAAATTCCAAACCATAAGAAAAATAAGGATCTAAAATTTCAGCGGCATAAGATGGAGATACTGTAACTACCTTGTTTGACGCCTCAATTCCTCCTTTTAGCATGTTAGCATCTCCTCTATATTCAACCAAAGGCGAATTCTTCTCGGGTATCCCAAAAACGTTATCGATAACATATTTGTCCATTCTACCCTGGAATTCGATGTTATGAATAGCCTGAACTGTTTTTATTTTTGAATATACTGTTTCATTTCTGTAAAAACTATCCAACATTACTGGAATAAGTGAGGTTTGCCAATCGTTACAATGTATTATATCTGGAGTAAATTTCATCAAAGGAATCAACTCTAAAACAGCTTTTGAGAAAAAAGCAAATCTTTCCCCATCATCAAAATGTCCGTATAATCCCTTCCTTTTAAAGTAGTATTCGTTGTCTACAAAAAAGAATGAGACTCCTTTTTGAACATACTGAAAAAGCCCCGCATATTGCCTACGCCAGCCGAGAGGAACTGTAGTTGCCCCCAAGAAGCGCATATGACTTTTGAAGCTATTTGGAATATCTTCATAATATGGTAGAACCACCGATACTTCAATTTTCTCTTCTGCAAGTGCTACTGGCAGTGCCGCTGATACATCCCCAAGTCCGCCAGTTCTAATAAAAGGACCTGCCTCGGAAGTTGCGTATAAAACCTTCATTTTTCCTCCTTTGCATAGTTTTTTTAAAACATGCTTTTAGAATGTTAATTAAACTCTATAGTAAAGTATTTTTTTTCAAGAAAATGTTATACGGTTTTATTCTTTACAACAACTATTGGATAAGTGCTAAAACCCTTTAATTCTCTATTCTCTTTTACAGATACCTTTTTATCTGTAATAACATACGAAAGTTGGCTTCCATCCATTATGACGCCATCCTCCATGATAATACAGTTTTTTATAATTGCACCTTCTGCAACCTTAACATTACGAAATAGTATGCTATTTTCAACAATTCCATTTATTGTACAACCATCTGCAATCAGTGAATTCTTTACTAGAGCTTTATCTCCATACATTGTTGGGACACTATCCTTAACCTTGGTAAATATCTTTCTTGCCCCACCAAAAAGCTGTTCCCTTATTGAGATGTCTAGTAGTCTCATGCTTTCAGCGTAATAAGTTTTCACATCATCGATAATGGCGGCATAATCCATAATCTCATATGCATTAAGTTTTCCCTCCGGAACTAACTTAAAAAGAATATCCGTTTCGAAGTCAACCAAACCTCTCGCATAGGCTTGGTCTATCCATTTCATTATTATTTCCTTGGCAACGACATATATGCTTAAGGAAACCATCTTATAGTCAGAAGAAGGAACCTCAACCGAATACATATCCGTAACAGTACCTTTTTCGTTTTTTGCCACTATTACTCTTTTGCTCGAGTTAACACATTGCGCCTCATGACATAATATCGTGAGATCTGCCCCAGATGAAATATGATTTTCAAGTACTTTACCGAAATCAATATTCGCTGCGACATTTCCATTACTTATAATTACATAATCCTCCGGAGCTTTTTCTATGAAGTCTAATATGGTGTATAAAGCTTCAATTTTTCCCTTGTAAACCTCCTTGGAAGTATTTAATACAAAAGGTGGAAATACGGCAATACCACTGTTTTTTCTGTTTAGATCCCAATCGCGTCCCATTCTTATATGGTCCATCAAGGAAGAATAATTATTCCTGGTAATGATTCCTATCCTAGTAACACCCGAGTTTACAAAACTCGATAACGAAAAATCTATTAGTCGATACCTTCCACCGAAAGGCATAGATGTGGTAGTTCTATGAATTGTCAAATCATTGAATTTGTTTTCGTTTCCACTTGCAAACAAAACTGCCATCATTTTATTGTTCATTTTCTATCCTCCTATTTTCCAACCATTTCGCCGGCGGCAACAATTGTTCCTTTTGATACCTGTGTTCTTGGACCAACAACGGCAATTTTCCATTCTCCTGCAGTTGCGGAGAGTTGATGCTCCCCAATCTTACAGTTTTCCAAAATCTCTGCTCCCCACCCAATAATCGAATGTCTTACCTCTGTACCTGCCCTGATAATGCTATTTGGCATTATAACGCTGTCAAATATTTTGGCACCTTTTTCTATTACGACTCCGGTGGATATAACAGAATTGTATATCTCCCCATTAATCTCTCCCCCTTCTGAAACAACTGAGTTGAAAAGATGGGAATCAGGTCCGGCATAGTGTGGAGGTTCTGCCGCATTTCTAGCATAAATAATCCAACTCCTATCGTATAAATTTAATCCACTCTCAGGCTTAAGTAAGTCCATATTAGCTTCCCAAAGGGAAGAAATTGTCCCAACATCCTTCCAATAGCCACTAAAATCATACGTGTACATTTTTTGCCCATCATTTAACATATTTGGTATGATATTTTTACCAAAATCGTTAAAACTTGTTTTATCTTCTTCATCTTTAATCAAGTATTCCTTGAGTTTTGCCCAAGTGAAAATATATATTCCCATACTGGCTTTGGTAGATTTAGGCTTTTTAGGTTTTTCCTCAAATTCCGTTATCCTTCCGTCTTTATCTGCATTCATAATTCCAAAACGAGAAGCTTCTTCCAAGGGAACATTTAACACGGCTATAGTACAATCAGCACCCTTTGATATATGTTCTTTTAGCATCTTACTATAATTCATTTTGTAAATATGGTCACCAGATAAAATAAGGACATATTGAGGAGAATATCTATCTAAAAAGTTAATATTTTGATAAATTGCATTTGCCGTCCCTTTGTACCATTCTCCCGATTTAGCTGTTTGATAAGGTGGTAAGACAAAAGCACCACCTTCTAAACGGTCAAAATCCCAAGGTTGACCATTTCCAATATATTGATTTAATTCAAAGGGTTGATACTGTGTAAGTACTCCGATTGTATCAATATCCGAATTTATCGTATTGGATAAAGTAAAATCAATGATCCTATACTTCCCTCCAAAAGGAACTGCTGGTTTTGCTACCTCTTTTGTAAGCACTCCCAACCTTGTACCCTGTCCGCCAGCTAATAACATGGCCACGCATTGTTTGTTACCAGGCATAATTACCCTCCTATTTTTATATTATTTTTACTTATTATTTTTTTTTAAATAAATTGCAGAATTTCCCTCAATATCTATTGATAAGCTCTGCTGGAACCCATGCATAGGAATAGCTTTAGTACTATATTCTTTCTGTACCCTTGATTTTCCGCCGTAATCTAGATCATTAGAGTTAATAATTACCTCATAATTCCCAGAATCGGGAACTCCAAAGGAATAATTTTCCCTTTTAACATCAGAAAAATGAACTAGTACAATTATTTTCTCTTTTTGTTTTGACTCTCTATAAAAAACAAAGACATTCTGAATATTATCATCCACAACAATCCATTTAAAGCCCTCATAAGAGGAATCCTGTTCATACAAAGCTGCGTTTTTTGAATAGGCCATATTCAAATCCCTTACAAACGCTTTTACACCCCTATGTGTTTCATAATCGAGCAAAAACCAATCAATAGGTCTAGTAAAATCCCATTCAATAAACTGAGCTATTTCATTTCCCATAAAGTTTAATTTTTTCCCTGGATAAGCTATTTGATATGCATATAGCACTTTGAGAGCAGAAAATTTATCTTCATAGGATCCGGGAACTTTTCCAATCATGGAACACTTTCCATGAACTACTTCATCATGGGAAAAAGGCAGAATGTAGTTTTCGCTAAAAGCATAAGATATCCCAAAAGTAATCTTGTTATGAGAACCTTTTCTAAAAAACGGATCAATAGAAATGTATTCAAGCAGATCATTCATCCAACCCATATCCCACTTAAAATTGAACCCTAGGCCCCCTATAGAGGGAGGTAATGTAACCATCGGAAAGGCAGTACTTTCTTCGGCGATAGTGATGGTTCCAGGGTACTTTGTCAGAAGAGTGTTATTCATAGATCTCAAGAAAGATACAGCATCAAAGTTATATCTACTTCCATCAGGATTAGGAATCCATTCGCCTTCCTTTCTGTCATAATCTAAATAAAGCATGCTAGCAACAGCATCCATCCTTATTCCATCTATATGGTAATATTCCATCCAAAAACAAGCCGCTGAAATCAAAAAAGACCGTACAGTACCCCTACTATAGTCGAAAACTGCAGTTCCCCAACCCTTGTGCTCAGCCTTATATGGATCACTGTATTCAAATAAAGATGTACCATCGAAACGGTATAAGCCGAACTCATCCTTGGGAAAATGCGAAAATACCAAATCCAATATTACAAAAATACCTTCACTGTGGCATTTATCTACAAAATACATAAAATCGTGAGGAGTACCAAACCTTGAAGTCGGGGCGAAAAACCCTGTGCATTGATAACCCCAACTCATTTCCAACGGATGTTCCGTAACCGGTAAAATTTCAATATGAGTGTATCCCATTTCTTTTACATATGGAATCAAACTATCCGCAAGGTCTCGATAAGAATAATAGTTCCCATCTGAATGCCTCTTCCATGACCCCAAATGAATTTCATAAATGTTTATTGGGGACGAATATGGGTTGTATATCTTTCTTTCCTCTAAAAATTTTGAATCGGTCCATTTGTACCCGTTTATGTCATAAATCTTACTAGCATTTCCCGGAGGTGTTTCGGAATGCACAGCAAAAGGGTCTGCCTTATTTACAATTCTTCCATCAGTGAACTCAACACTGAATTTGTAGTTATCATATCTTTTTAGCCCAGATATAAAGCATTCCCAAATACCCGAGCCAATTAAATTCATTATATTTACTCTACGATCCCATCCATTAAAATCACCTACTAGAGATATGCTTTTTGCATTAGGAGCATAACATCTAAATCGCCAAGCTTTTACACCCTTTTCGATTACATAACTGGGTTTAAATAATTTATAAAGTTCGCAGTTAGTCCCTTCTTTAAAAAGGTATATCGGATAATCGATTGATCTAGCAGACATTTTTCCTCGCAATAACAATAAAAATTTTTTATACTCAGCTCTTCATTTTGCTTATTTTTAAACCAGAAGAAATTTTGAATCTGTAGTGTAATAAACCCTTGTTACGAGCTTCATTTTCTACAAGAACAGAAATCCCTTGAAACGCTGTACTATCCGGAGTGAAACCTAAAAAAGCACTTCCACTCCCTGTCATTACAACCCTTCCATATCCCGAGCGCTCCAAAATCTCCTTAAGAGCATTCGCTTTTGGACAAATATCCAATGCAGCCCTTTCCAAAGAATTAAAAGGAATAAGAAATTTCAAAAAGGAATCAATGCTTCCTGCCTCCCCTCCAATTTCATCATATCTTTTAAAAACTCTTCCGGTATGGAGCACAATACTTCTATCTACAAGCAGACTAACATATAAATCACTAGGAAGCGTTATGGGAGTAATCTTCTCTCCCCTTCCTTGCATTCTAGTGTTCCCACCATAGTACATACAGGGGATATCGCTCCCCACGTTTATTAATATAGAATTAGGTATCTCACCAAGGTTAAATAATGACTTTAAACCCCTCGCAATTCCTGCTGCATCAGCAGACGAACCTCCCAATCCAGCACCGACTGGAATATGCTTTTCTATTACAATATCTACACCAGGTAAGCCATAAATCTCATCGATAAGTCTAACCATCCTCATTGAAACATCATCAGTAAACGATTCCCCGCTTACATAACTCAAATTTTTTTCTGAATCATTTCTTTCGGTTATAATGATTCTGTCGTATATTGGTATATTCGCAACAATGCTATCAAGGTTATGAAATCCAATGTCATCTTTATCCTCTACATTTAGACACAAATTTACTTTTGCTGAAGATAATATCTCTATATCTTTTAACATTTATCCCCTTCCTAATCTTTTCCCCAAAAAAATCATTTTTTCATTATACTAATCTTTATTATTATAAAACACGCGCGAAAGAAAATCAATATGGCAGAAAACCAATAATATATCCCGTAAAATATTCTTGCCCGGTATTTTACGTATCTATGGATACATATTTTACCAAAAGTAACTTCAAAAATGATTCCCTGTTTTTAAACGTATGAATAAAAAATTTAGCCCTTATAAAATACTTTAGGTTTAGCGTAACAGCTTACACAAAAAGCTCTCCATAAATAACATGGGATCGTAGATATCAGCGACTGAACCAATCGCATAAGGAATAAATCAAAATGTCACCGGACTATCAGGCAATTATTTGTCTAACGTCAAATAGCCCAGGTACCCTGAACCCTGGGCTGAAGTGATTAAAGAGCAACAATCATCTCGACTTATTACTATGATAAAGAGCGTCAATAATTATGCAGAGGGTCATTATGAAACTTTCTTTCCCAGAATATATGTCTACACTATAGGCATCTCGGACATTGAATATCCTTTTGCTAATCTGAGCGCAAACAACGCCACCATCATCTTCGCCCGAATAAACAGTGAAATCCCATGCGACTACACCGCCACGGATGAAAAAGGAACCGTATCTTTCCGATTCAACTCTTATTTTCTTTACAAACGCGCTCAGTTTAACTTCTAGTGTTGCTATTTTTTCTTCTTGAGCATCATATATGTCAAATTTTGGGAGAAAGGTAAACAACTTTCTCTTTGCAGTAAATAACGGAGCACCAGAGGGAGTCTCAAGCCAAAATGTCTTCCTTATCTTCAACAAGCTACCATGGCATAGAAATCTTGGATTCCCTTCAGCATCTTTAATCATGAATTTATCTCTGATTGCGAATAAGTTTTGTTTAATAATATATTGGCCCATTCTTGAATATCTCCTTCGCATTTTTTTTATTATAACATTTGGTTATATTTTCCACAAGAACAGATAAAGAACTTCGATGAGATTTTTACTCTGCGTTGCTATAGATACATATCATTAGGTATTTGCTTGACAACGTTGGTCATGGAGGGATTGATTTTTCTCTTTTCTCGTGTTAAAATACAACTATGAATATTATGAATCAGCGTGGCGTTGAAATAGAACGTAAATTTTTAATAAAGCTCCCAAATATTGAGTTATTGGAAAAGCTCGGTACTAGAACCGAAATTGAGCAAACTTATTTGGAAGGGGAAAATAGTTCCAGAAGAATCCGAAAGGCAACGGAGAGGGGCATTCCTACTTATTATTATTGTGAGAAAAAAGATATAAATGCAAGGAGACGAACGGAAGAAGAATACTTGATATCAGAAGAAACATATGCCAAGCTTTTGACTGAGGCCAAGACAGGTACCTTAAAGAAAGTACGTTACAGAGTCCCTTATCTTCAGCTTTCTTTCGAAATAGATGTATATCCTTTTTGGAAGGATAAAGCAATAATGGAAGTTGAGCTCTCTTTCGAGGATGAAGATATACAGTTCCCACCCTTTATCGATACTATTGGAGAGGTTACAAATGATTTCGGATATCGTAATGTATCTCTCGCGCAATTGTATGTCCCACTAAACAAAGAATAGTCTTTCATTTTCTTTCTTTATTAACTAACATCCATTTTTCAATACCGAGTCAATACTCGGTTTATTTTTTTATTTTTTTCATCACTGCAATGTCTTTTTACTCATTTAATTGACTACTATATGCGTGTGTGATAATATCTTTAAAACTTATTAATGCGCGTATGCGTATATATTGCAAAAATTGCGTTATTTTTAACTCGAGGTGTGACATGAAGAAAGGTAACATTTACAGAACATATAATTCCTCTCAAATAGGGGAAAAAAATATTGGAGAGAATATTTTGATCGGAGGATGGATTGATACCATTCGTGATCATGGAGGAATATCCTTCATTGATGTGCGTGATCATTATGGAACTGTTCAAGTTGTAGTCGAGAATAAGGAAATAGTGGATACTTTAAAGAAAGAACAGTGTATATCCGCTGAAGGAATTATTCGTTTAAGGGACATATCAACCGTAAACCCAAAGATTAATACTGGGACGGTAGAACTACTCGCTAGTAGTGTGACGATCCTCGGCGATATTACCTCCCCATTACCTTTCGACATATCCGGAAGCAAGGATATCCGAGAAGATTTAAGATTAAAATATCGTTTTCTAGATTTAAGAAACCCTGATGTTCACAATAAAATTATCCTACGCTCGGAAGTAGTAAATTACATACGACAAGAAATGAGAAAAATGGGTTTTCTGGAGATTACAACGCCCATTCTTACCGCATCTTCTCCAGAAGGAGCCCGCGATTATCTTGTCCCCAGCAGAAAACATAAGGGATGTTTTTATGCCCTTCCCCAAGCCCCACAAATATTCAAGCAACTCCTTATGGTCAGCGGGTTTGACAAATACTTCCAAATTGCTCCATGTTTTAGGGATGAGGATGCAAGAGCAGACCGAGCCCCTGGCGAATTTTATCAACTTGATTTTGAGATGTCTTTTGCCACTCAAGAGGATGTATTTGAGACCGCTGAGAAAATTCTTTATGGAGTTTTTTCCACTTTTGGGAAAGGAAAGGTTTCTGCTCCTCCTTTTGAGAGGATCACCTACTCAGATTCTATGCTAATGTTTGGATCAGACAAACCCGACCTTAGAAACCCTCTTAGAATAATTGATCTCTCCGAATTTTTCGACAAATGTGACTTTGCACCTTTCAAGAATAAATGCGTTAGAGGAATTAAAGTACCCAATGGGGCCTCTTTATCAAAAGGTTTTCATGAAAAGATGTTAGCCTATGCAATGGAGATTGGAATGAAAGGATTGGGTTATGTTACTGTGGAAGAAGACAATTCTTTTAAGGGACCGATAGATAAATTCATTCCATCTGAGCTGAAGAAAACTCTTTCAGACATAGCCGGGCTCAAGAAAGGTGACCTGTTATTTTTTATCGCTGACACCAAAGATAAAGCCCCTTTATTAGCTGGACAAATCAGAACTGAACTTGGGACCAGACTAGATATCATTGAAAAGGACTCCTTTGATTTGTGTTTTGTAACCGATTTCCCGATGTACGAAATAGATGAAGAATCTGGAAACTGGGCCTTTAAACACAACCCCTTTTCCATGCCACAAGGAGGATATGAAAAATTGGTCAACTCCAACCCGGGAGACATATTGGCTTATCAATACGATATTGTGTGCAACGGAGTGGAACTGTCCAGTGGAGCAGTCAGAAATCATGAAATAAAAACCATGGAAAAAGCCTTTGAAATTGCAGGATATTCTAGAGAGGATCTTTCTAATAAATTTCCTTCTTTGTACAACGCATTTCGGTATGGAGCCCCACCTCATGCGGGAATGGCCCCTGGGATAGACAGAATATTAATGCTTTTATCTCAAGAGAGTAATATTAGAGAAGTAATAGCCTTTCCAATGAACAAGAATGCTCAAGACCTTCTTATGGGCGCTCCTTCAGAAGTAACCGAGAAGCAACTTAGAGAAGTACATATTAAAATAAGGCAGTAATTCTGCACCAAGGAGAACATATGCTTACAAGAGAAGAATTCAATTCAATAGCAGAATATGCCCTAATCTCTTTTTCAGATAAGGAATCTTTGGAGATGATGAAGGACATGTCTGAAGTCATTAATTTTGCGAATAAAGTTAAAGAAGCTCATACTGATCTTCCTACATACAAAAGTCGATCGATTTCTGCAGAAGAACTTAGAGATGATATTCCAGGAGAATGTACTCCAGTGGACCTATTACTCTCAAACTCGGGCGGGGGAGAGGATGGCTTTTTTGTTATAAAACGGAGGGGAAAAAATGAGTAAAATCCTATATTATTCCAATCTTTTGAAGACTGGGAAGATTTCCTCTTCCGAATTAACAAAAATTTACTTGGACAGGATTGAAAAATTAAACCCAAAATTAAATGCATATATTAGAGTTCTTCCTGAATATGCTTTAGCACAAGCTAGTAAGTGTGATGAAATTCTATCAAAAGATAAGAGTTCTTCTCCCCTTACTGGAGTTCCAATGGCTTTAAAAGACAATTTGTCAGTTGTTGGGCTTCATACAACTTGTTGCTCAAAGATGTTAGAGAATTTTAAATCTACTTTTACTGCTTCAGCCGTAAAAAAATTGTTCGACAAAGGAGCAGTGATGCTGGGAAAAACCAACCTGGATGAGTTCGCAATGGGCTCATACTGCAACA
>Ga0209723_1000714_pt1 | contig 59314 bp, 49 predicted proteins | sample BiotimSIPDNA_2_FD_185750 | JGI IMG/M metagenome (GOLD analysis project Ga0209723, IMG submission 185750) | Anaerobic biogas reactor microbial communites from Washington, USA - Biogas_R2 time_0 SIP DNA (SPAdes) (version 2) | ecosystem: Engineered > Bioreactor > Anaerobic > Unclassified | place... | reverse complement strand
CTTTCAAATCCTTACCCGTAATGCGATTTTCCATCTGGTTTTCCTTGTCTTAAAACTGTCATAAGTGATTAATAAACAAAGATATACCATATCCCAAAACAATGCGCCAGAAAAAAATGTCACACACTTTAAAAATTCTACCAACGGCTCTACACAACAGCTGCGTTCTGGTCTTTTTTCGTCCTTTTTTGTTGTAGTCCGCGAGACTTTTGGTACAATTCCAAGGTAGTCGGGTTCTGTTTGGAACTGTGTTCAAAACAATCGCAGTCGCGGCGGCCATGGAAGCGGCCGAGCGGGAGACAAAAGATCATCGACAAAACGTCCAACATTGTGCTGATCGGGATGCCCGGTGTCGGCAAAAGTACCGTCGGCGTGCTGCTGGCCAAACGGCTGGGGCGATATTTTCTGGATACCGATGTGCTGATTCAGGTGGCGTGCGAAAAAAGCCTCCGCGAACTGATCACGGCTCACGGGATGGCGGGGTTTTGCCAAATTGAGCAGGATTATGTCACCTGTATTGATATCAAGAAGGCCGTCATCGCCACCGGCGGCAGCGTGGTCTATTACGACTCATCCATGCACGCTCTGAAAAACGACGGCGTCATCGTGTATCTTGACCTGCCGCTGGATGAGCTTGAAACCCGGTTGGGCGACCTCAATGCCCGCGGCGTCGTCCTCGAACCCGGCCAGACTCTGGCGGCCCTGTACGCCAAGCGAACCCCCCTCTACCAACAATGGGCCGATGTTACGGTGAATCTTTCCGGCTTGACCCATGAACAGGCCGTCGAGGCCGTCGTTGTCTCGCTTGAAGGCTTCTGACAACACTATGACCACCGAGGCCGCCGAGGATGTGGATTCGAAGAAAAAAATTCATCTGTTAAATGCGTCGATGATATGGCGTTCTTTCACAGATACGACAAGTCCCGAAGGGACGATATACAGTAGCCGGTGGTGAAGCGCAGCGCAACCACCGGGCAACATATCCATAATCTGCAAGCCCCGAAGGGGCGACAGTATAAAGGACGTAATTAGCAATTCGACAGGAATAAAAGTATCGCCCCGTTGGGGCTTGGGCAATGTCAGTCGGATTTCCGGCGGTTTCGCTTCGCTCCACCGCCGGCTATTATATCTTGCCCCGCTGGGGCATCGACAGCATTCTCTGAGAATACTGTTTATAATTTCGCCTATCCATTTTTCGGAAGAACAAAAGAAAAAAACCACCGAGGCCGCCGGGGACACCGATTCATAAAACATACTCGGCGTCCTCAGCGTCTTCGGTGGTTAAACCTTAATCGCACTGATTATCTGACGAATTCGATATCCAGATAGTGCGTCGAGCAGGAGATGCACGGGTCATACGACCGCACCAGCATCTCCATCTTCTGACGCAGGGCGTCCTCGCCTTCATCCATATACTTCGGGACGAGCTTATCAAAGTCCAGTTGGATATTGGCGTGATTCTGGTTGGTCGGGATGCAGCAGTTGCCCCAGACGCAGTTGCCGTTTTTGTCGAACTCGTAGGAGTGGAAGAGGATGCCCCGCGGGGCCTCGATTCCGGCGTGGCCGCGGCCGGCGCGGGGCGTAACCTTTACTTTTTCGAATTTCGTGCCTTTGGTCAGGAGCTTGTCGATGATCTCAAGACTGGCCTCGACAACGTGGGCGCACTCGGCCAGTTGGGCGACGCTGTTGAAATACGGGTTGCAGCAGCCTTTTTTGAGACCGAACATCTCGGCGACTTTTTTGCCCAACGGGCTGAGTTTCTCGGCCTGGTTGTTGAACCGCGCCAATGCCCCGGCGGCATAGGAGTCGCGGTGCCATTTGGTCCACTTGGCGGTCGATTGCGGTGAAACATATTCGTTGGCCACGGATTCCCACTTGCTGATCGGAACGACAGTGCCCTTGCTGTCGGTGCTGATGATGTCGCCATGATAGAACGTGTAATCCGACAATGTGCCCTTGTGGCGCGGGTGGGTCTGCCAGAGCGAAACGTATTCAGTATCTCGGGTAAAGTTCGGCAATCCCCCGGCGACACTGAGAACCACCTGGCAAATCGTCACCAGGTCCGGCACAATGGCTTCCAGCTCTTTTTTCAGGGCCTTAAGTTCCTCAGTGCTCGGCACGCGCGTCATTCCGCCCGGCGTCAGCGTAACCGGATGCGTGATGCGTCCGCCCAGCAGCGCAGACATCTGGTTGGCGACGCGGTGCGCCTTGATGATGGTCTTGACCGCGTCGGGGGCCTTGGGCACCAGCGGCACGACGGATTTTTCGCCGAACAGATCCGGCGCAACAAGATAGCCGACATGCAGCACATGACTTTGAAGCTGTTCGGAATAGTGCAGCAGATGCCGTACCAGGTCGGTCTGCTCGGTTACTTCCAGCTTGAGGGCGTCTTCGACGGCGCGGGTGGCGACCAGGGAGTGCGAGATTGAGCAGATCCCGCAGATACGGCTGACGATCGTCTGGATGTCATCATACCGGCGGCCGCGCACCATCGCTTCAAAGAATCGCGGGGCTTCCGGAACCTGCCACTGGCATTTTTCAATCGTGCCGTCAGTGATATTGACCACGATATTGCCGTGGCCCTCGACGCGGGTCAGATGATGTACATTAATATTAATGTTTTTACTCATGGCGATGGCCTCTGTTCCTTTTTATTTGCTGTTAAACAACACCATTTTCTGTTTCAGGTCGTCCACTGTGAGTTTGTATTTCTCCATCACTTCTTTGGCAGCGTCCACGTTGGGGTTATCGACAAAGCCCCGGCACCCGAAGCATCGCCAACCCGCCGTCGGACACGGCGCGCCGCAGCCGGCCCGGATAATCGGCCCCAGGCATATCTCGCCGTACTCATACCGGCAGACATTTTCCTTGGCCTTGCACTCCACGCAGACCGGATAGTCAGGGATCGTCGGCGTTTTGCCCAGCAGCAGTTCGCGCACGACGCGAGCAAACTCTTCACCGTTGATGGGACATCCCGGAATCGTAAAATCCACCGGCACAACCTCATGTACCGCACGGGTCGTGGTCGTCGCCAGATGCGGCATCTCGGCGTCTTTTCCATAGACACAGCGTTTGACCTCGTTAAAGTCAAAATTATTCTTCATCTTGTTCACGCCGCCGATAGCCGCACACGCGCCAAGTGCGATCAGCACCTTGGCCCGGCTGCGGATGATCTGCAGACGGTGTTCGTCCTCCGGCCGCGTGATGGATCCTTCGATGATGGCAATGTCATACTCATGGCTCTGTTCGCTCATCGCCTCACGCCATTCGACGACATCAACGACACCGATAAGGTCGATAATTTCTTCCTCCAGATTGACAATCTGAAGCTGACAGCCTTCACAGCAGGCAAAATCGAAAATCGCTACACGGGGTTTACTCATATTAGATCGCCTCCGGCACATCGGCCAAATCGCTGTATCGGAACACCGGGCCGTCCTGACAGACATAGTGCTGATTGATCTGGCAGTGGCCACATTTTCCGACGCCGCATTTCATTCTTCGTTCAAGGTTGACAAAAATATTGCCCTGCGGCACGTCGGCCTCGGCCAGCGACATCAGGACGAACTTGTACATCACGGGCGGCCCGCACACCATCACCAGGCTGTTGGGCAGCTCGTTTTCAATCTTCGGAATCAGGGTGGTTACGACGCCGACATTGCCGTCCCAGCAGTCGTGGGCTTCGTCGATGGTCTCCATCACGCACATGTCCTTGCGCTCCATCCACATCGCGATCTCTTCGCGGAACAGCCGCATATCGTAGCACTTGGTGCCCAGCAGGACGGTCACCTTGCCGTAATCGGCGCGATTGTCCAGGACGTACCGGATGAACGACCGCTGCGGAACCAGCCCGATGCCGCCGCAGACGAAGACCAGGTCTTTGCCCTTGGCCTGTTCAACGGGGTAGGTCGAGCCATAGGGACCGCGGATGCCGAGCTTGGCGCCGACGTCGAGCTTGTGGATGGCGCGGGTCAGGGTGCCGACGTTACGGATGACCAACTCCAGCCCCTTCTGTGTCGGGGTTGAGGAGATGGAAATCGGCGCCTCACCGATGCCGGCCAGCGACACCTCGACAAACTGACCGGGCGTGTATTCCATTTCCAGTCCGCTGTCCAGTTGAAGATGCATATACAGCTCGGTGCCGTTGAGCATTCGGCGTTTGGTAATCGTCGCCAACTCCGGCAGATAAATATCTTTTTTCTCTTGCGTACAACACTCACACATAACGGGGTCTCCTCTTAAGAGCCGGTTTCGGGGTTATCCAATATCGGTACGTTCCATCAACTGGTTATAGACATTGACAGGGTTGGCGATATCGGCGGTGCAGGCGGTAATGCAGCGTCCACAGCCGACGCAGGCGATCTGGCCGCCAATCTTGCCGGGGACATATTTGCCCTTGCGGTACAGGCGATGGCGGAAGCGCGACGAGCGGTTTTTGCGGAAGTTGTGGTCGCCGGCGACGGTGGCAAAGTTCTCTAAGAGACACCCGTCCCAGACGCGAACGCGGCTGCCGGTCTTCATGTCCCAATTGACCACGTCCTGCACGTCAAAACAGTAGCACGTCGGGCAGACCTGATTGCACGAACCGCAGGAGTAGCACAACCGCGCCTTTTCTTCCCAGACGGGATGGTCATAATTCTTCTCCAGCAGCTTGGGCAGATACGACGGTTTGCACTCCAGGACGTGCTTGTTCAGGACATGTTGGTTCTTTTCCCAGACGGCGCTGCGCTTGGCCAGGTCGTCCTCCGAGGCCGGGCGGGCGGCGGGCATGTGATTCATCAACACCCTGCCCTTGTCTGTGCGGACTTCGACGATGATACTCTCGCCGACGTCGGTAAGGAGCATATCGTAGCCGTGCTGGACGGTGGCCGTGCCCATCGAGGAGGCAAAGACGTTCTTGCTCGGCGAAACCACGTCACAGGCGATGATGGTGATCTGCCGGCGTCGGCACATATAGTGCGTGTCGTATTCATCCTGACTGAACAACTCGTCCATCTGGTTGATGGCGGCCATGTCGTAGGGATGAACGCCAAGCAGAATCAGCGGCTTGCCGTCCTGCACGCTTTGGCAGTCGCCGCCGACTTCAAATTTCAGCAGCGTTTCCTTTTGCGGCATGACATACTTGCGCGGCGACAGGATGCTGACGTCATAATCGAGCCGTAAGGCGTCGGCGGATTTCAGATCGTCGAAGACAAACCGGTCACCTTTGGCCTGTACGCCCACCACCGACGGCTCCGATGCGATCAGTGCCGCGACAAACTGTTTGAACTGGTCTTTCGATACTGTGTTTACACTCATAATTGTCCGCTTCCGATTTCTAAGTTCTTAGTTCGTAGTTCGCAGGATGGGCTTTAGCCCATCACCTCTAACCTCTAACTTCCAACCTCAAACCTCTTACATATAATACGGCAGCACGCCCAACGCCATCGCAATATCAATCGTGACCACCTTGACGCGCCGCGGCACGGCCAAACAGCTCGGCGACAGGTTCAAAATGCCCTTAACACCCGCCTGAACCAGCGCCTCGGCACAGGATTGAGCCGCCTCGGCCGGCACGGCCAAAATCGCCAGACGAATCTTGCGTTTCTTAAGCGTGTCCAGGTCGGCGGCGTCTTCGACGGTCATCGCCCCGATTTTTTTGCCGATCTTTTTGGGGGCGATGTCAAAGATGGATGCCACCTCAAAGCCGAACACCGAAAAGCCTGGATAGGCCGCGATGGCCGTGCCGAGACGCCCGGCCCCGATCAGCGCAGCCGACTGAGTACCGTCCAGTTTCAGGATTTTGCGGATCTGCTGGACGGTCGATTGAACCGGATAGCCGATGCCGCGTTTGCCGAAGGCCCCGAAATAGGACAGGTCTTTGCGAATCTGAGGGGGATTGAGGTGCAGCTGTTGTGCCAACTGGCGGCTGGAGATGGTCTGGCAGGCATCCTGCTCCAGCAGCGATAACGCCCGCAAATACATCGGCATACGCCGAATCGTCTCGTCCGGAATCTTGTGGTATTTCATATCCTCGTCGATCTTGATATTTGTACTCACATTCACAAACAATACACTTCAAAATAAAACTATCAGGACATTAAGTCAAGCGAAATAACATCAAGATGTAACAAATAAGCAAAAAATTTTCACAACAGAACACAGCATCTATCGCATTAATAGGATATTCTGGAGGAGTTTGCAGTTAATTTAGACAGCAACGCCCTTTTCCCTTTGCCTTTTTACGTTGTCGGTTGGGTGGCATCGGCTCTGCACAGCAGACCGATGGGAAATTCCGGTTTGTGCGACAGCCCTATCTGTCGTTCCAGAGATGAATTGCCGCCTCTGTCACGGTCTGGAGCGTGTCAGATTCATTGATGTTTATCCAGCAGCGGACGTTTCGGAAGGTCTTGAACCACGTCCGCTGGGCCTTGGCGAATTTGCGGGTGTTGATCTTGATCTGCTCGACGGCCTCCTCATACGAACATTTCCCCTCCAAATGGTCGATGACCTCGGCATATCCGATGGCGGCGCGGGCCTGCTTGCTCAGCGGCTGCGGCTCGGCCAATAACGCCTTGACCTCCCCCAGTAGCCCCTCATCGACCATTCGCTTGACCCGGCTGTTGATGCGGGTACTCTCAATGTCCTTCGGGCGGCGCAGACCGATAACGAACCAGTCCTCGGCGGCGTCGGTTTCCCATTGCTTTTGCAGGGCGGTGATCGGCTTTCCCGTCAGTTCGAAGACCTCCAGCGCCCGGACAATCCGCCGCAGGTCGTTGGGATGGATGCGTTCGGCCGCGGCCGGGTCGATCTGTAAAAGCCGTTGGTGCAGCGCGGCCAGCCCGTTTTGGGCGATTTGCTCGGTCAGGCGGCGGCGAATCTCGGCGTCCGAGGCCGGGCCCTCAAACAGCCCGTGCAACAGCGCCTTGATATACATCGCCGTCCCCCCTACGGCCACCACCTGCTTGCCGGCTGCCTGAATCTGCCCGACCGCCGCGTCGGTCAGTTCCAGAAAGCGATCCACACTGAATGCCTCGCTCGGCTCGACCACATCGATCAGGTGATACGGCATCTGCCGCCGTTTGTCCGCTGGCGGCTTGGCCGTGCCGATATCCATCCGCCGATAGACCTTCATCGAATCGACGCTGATAATCTCGCCATCCAGCCGCTTGGCCAGCTCAAACGCCAGCGACCCCTTGCCCGAGGCCGTAACGCCCAGAATAAGAATTTTTTTCGAAACCACAGATTTCGCAGATTATCACAGAGTTTTGTTTTTGCCCCAAAGGACACCTATGTGCACTAATGTAAAATGTCAACTGTCGAATGTCAAACAGAACCGCTCGTTTCGCTATTTCGGCCATAAATAGGCCAGATAAATCAGATAGCCCGCCAAGAGGCCTGCGCCTTCGAGCCGGGACAGCGTAAAACGACTCCACATCAACGGCAGCGCGATAACCGCCGCCGCCAGCATCACCGCCAGGTCGATACCGGTCAGACCCTTTGCCGAATAGGGCGAAACCATAGAAGATATGCCGAGTATAGCCATAATATTAAAGATGTTGGAGCCGACAATGTTGCCGACGGCGATGTCGGGCTGTTTTCGCATCGCGGCGACCACCGATGTGGCCAGTTCGGGCAGGCTGGTTCCCGCGCTGATAATCGTCAGGCCGATGACGGCTTCGGGGATATCCAGCCGCTGCGCCAATTGGACAGCACCTTCGACGAACGCCTTGGAACCTGCGACCAAAAGCCCCAGTCCGACCGCAATCTTGACAACGTTGGTTATCCACGAACCGGCCGCTGCGGATGACGCGGCCTTCGGCGATGCGTCCATCTCGGCGGGTAAGGGATCGGCAGATTTGCGATAGGCCAGATGATACGAAAAAAGAATATATGCAGTGATTCCCAAAAACAGCAGTATTCCTTCAATGCGCGACAGATAGCGATCCGCAGACACAACCAGGCATATCAGCGATGCCAGAATCATCAGCGGCATATCCACTTTGACGACCTGGGCGGTAATGCGGATCGGGCAGATCAGGGCGGCAAGCCCGAGAATCACCGCTACATTGAAGATATTCGAGCCGACCACATTGGTCATCGCAATATCGCCCTGTCCGCCCAAAGCCGCCAGTGTACTGACGGTCAGTTCCGGGGCGCTGGTGCCGAAAGCGACAACGGTCAGACCGATGACTAGCGGACCGACACCCATCCGCCGAGCAACTTCCACGGCCCCCTTGACCAGCATCTCGGCGCCGAAATACAGCAGTACCAGACCCAACATCAGCAACAGCAGAATCATCATGGCAACGTCCTCGTTTAAAGCCGTATCGGTTTTTTCTGTTCCTACGCCGAAAAACTATTATAATAGTAGGGTTTTCAAAGAAAAACAAGACGGGATTTAGTGTTTATGCAGATTCAGACAACAGACAACCAGGCCTTTCGGGCGCAACTGGCCGAGAAAGCGGACTTGACCGGTCAGGTATTGGAGCAGATTTTGGCCGACCAAGCCGGTATACCGCCGCGCCTCAAGGCCGCGATGCAGTATATGCTCCAGAGCGGCGGCAAGCGTATCCGCGCAGCGATGGTGCTGTGGTGCTGCGAACTGACGGCGGGCAAGCTGACGCCGGCGGCCCGGATTGCGGCCGCGGCGATTGAGATGGTGCATACCTACTCGCTGATTCACGACGACCTGCCGGCGATGGACGACGACGACCTGCGGCGCGGCCGGGCAAGCTGCCACAAGCAGTTTGACGAGGCGACGGCGATTCTGGCCGGCGACGCCCTGCTGACGCTGGCGTTCGAGCTGCCAGCCCAGCGGATTGACGATGCCCAAACCGCCGTGCGCATCATTCGCACACTGGCCGAGGCGGCCGGGCCGAGCGGGATGATCGCCGGACAGATGGCGGATATGGAAGGCGAACATACGGCAGGGACACTGGAACGTCTGCGGTATATTCATATTAATAAGACTGCCAAGATGTTCTCCGCCGCTGCCGGACTGGGGGCGATTGCCGGCCAGGCGAGCGAGCAGGATGTCGCCGCCCTGCTCAGCTACGGGCTGAAGATCGGGCTGGGCTTTCAGATTGCCGATGACCTGCTGGATGTAACCGCCAGCAGCGAGCAACTCGGCAAAACGGCCGGCAAAGACGCGGCTCAAGGCAAGCTGACCTACCCCTCGCTGGTGGGTATCGAGGAGTCGCGCGTTCTCCTGCGGCGTCTGACCGACGAGGCCGTCGAGGCGATCCGGTACTTCGGTCCGCCGGCGGAGATTCTTCGCCGCCTGGCACTGGAAATGCAGACACGGAACCGATAGGAATACCGTCCGTCAGTCAAACGATACACATATTCAGGCGAAAGGATTGATATGGGAACTTCTAACAATGTGCCATTTACGGCCGCGCGGGTTGTATTGCACACCCGTCTTGCGGGCAGGATGTCCATGCGGCGGATGTTCAGGCGTTCGTGTGTGTTGATTGGAGGTTTGATGATGATGCTTCCGTGTGTAAGCGGCTGTGCCAGACAGGCACCGTCCATCACCTTCGGGGTACTGGCGGATGTGCAGTATGCGGAAAAGCCTTCGGCCGGCACACGCCATTATGCGGCGTCGCGCCACCGGCTTGAAGAGGCCGCCGCCGCCCTGAACGCCCTGAATCCGGCCCCAGCGTTTGTGATTCAATTGGGCGATCTGATTGACGGCGGCCCGCGTGCCGAAGAGGAACTCACGGCTGTCGCCGCCATTTACGACCGGATCGCGATGCCGCGGTATCACGTTTTGGGCAACCATGATTTTGACGGTGTGACTCGAGAACAGACGCTGGAGATTCTGGCGATGGATCGGGCGTATTACACGTTTGACGCCGGCGGCTGGCGGTTTGTAGTGCTGGATACGCAGGACAGGGCGGTACAGGGCGGATGGGCCCAACTCAGCGAGCCGTACCGCGAGGCACAGGTGATGCTATCGGCGCTGCGGCAGCGCAGGGCAGCCAACGCGCAGGTCTATAACGGGGCCGTGGGCGCTGCGCAGTTAGCGTGGCTCGATGCGGTACTGGCCGAGGCGACCGAGGCGGCTGTGCCGGTGATCGTGTTCGGCCACCTGACGCTGACGCCGCCGGGCGAGTCGCATACACTGTGGAACGCCGAGGACGTTCGGGCGACGCTGGAGCGTCATGCGTGCGTGAAGGCGTACTTCTGCGGACATGTGCATCGCGGCGACTGGCAGCGGCATAACGGAATTGACTATGTTTCTTTCGAGGCAATGGTGGAGTGGGCCGACCGGCAGGCGGTGTGGTACCTGGTGAACCTGAGTCTCGATGCGATAGTGATAGAAGGCGTCGGCGTTTCGCAGTCCTGGACGCTGCCGCTGACGGAACCGATACGGAAAAATGAGTGATTTGACTGACATGACGAAACTGCTTGACACGATTCGCGGGCCGGAAGATTTACAGGCCCTGACGCAGGACGAACTGGCTCGCCTGGCCGAAGAGATTCGCCAGGTGATAACCCATTCGGTCAGCCGTACTGGCGGGCATCTGGCCAGTAACTTGGGCGTAGTGGAACTGACCCTTGCGATGCACCGCGCGTTTGATTTTCACCGCGACCGGCTCCTGTGGGACGTCGGTCATCAGTGCTATGCCCACAAAATTCTGACCGGCCGCGTCGCAATGTTCGAGCAGCTCCGACAGGAAGGCGGCTTGAGCGGCTTTCCCAGCCCGGACGAGAGCGACTGCGACCCCTTCAGCGTCGGACACGCCGGCACCTCGATTGCCACGGCGCTGGGGATGGCACTGGGCGCTCAGCATAAGGGCACAGACGAAAAAATCGTCGCCTTGATCGGCGACGCCAGCATCGTCAACGGCCTGTCGTTTGAAGCCCTCAACAATCTGGGGCTGGTCAAGCGCCAACTGTTGATTGTGCTCAATGACAACTCGATGGCGATTGACGTCACGCAGGGGGCGATGGCCGGCTTTTTGTCCAAAGTGCGTCTGAGCCACACCTACGAGGATATGCGGAAAATCACCAACCGGATGCTGGATCATTTGCCGCTGATCGGGCGGCGGATGGAAGAGACCTTGGAGAACGTCAAAAAAACCCTGCGGATGGCGATTACACCAAGCCGTTTGTTTGAAAGCCTGAACATTCCGTATTTTGGCCCGGTCGATGGGCACGACACTACCTCGCTGATCGAACTGTTCAAGGCGCTGGGCGAATTGGACAGGCCCGCCCTGCTACATGTTTATACCAAAAAAGGCAGGGGTTATTCCCCCGCCGACGACGATCCGTGTAAGTATCACAGCACCGGCCCGTTTGAGTTAAACGGCGACAGCGAAACACCCACCCAGGGCGTTCGGACGTTCACCGAGGCATTCGGCGACGGGCTGGTCGAACTGGCCGCCCGCGACGACAAGATCGTCGCCCTCACCGCTGCGATGCCCGACGGGACGGGCCTGGTCAAGTTTCGCCAGCGCTTCAATGAACGCTACTATGACGTCGGCATCGCCGAAAGCGTGGCAGTCGATATCGCCGCCGGGATGGCACGTCAGGGCTTCAAGCCCGTCGTGTGCATCTACTCGACATTCTTACAGCGGAGCTTCGACCAGATCTTTCAGGAAGTATCGCTGCAGAATCTGCCGGTAATTTTCTGCATCGACCGCGCCGGCGCTGTCGGCAACGACGGCCCGACCCATCACGGCCTCTGGGACGTCGGCTATCTGCGGATGCTGCCGAATCTGGTCATCGCCGCTCCCGCCGACGAGTGGGAGATGCGGGAATCGCTCAATCTGGCCGCTGCCAGCGGAAACCCCTTTGCGATCCGTTATCCCAAAGAAGCCGTCCCGGATGAGCCGTATGCCGCACACATCCCTTACGCCCTCGGCCAAAGCGCGGTGGTGCGCCAAGGCGAGTCGGACGTTGTCCTGCTGGCGCTGGGGTCGCCTGTTGGTCAGGCCCTTAAGGCCGCGGATTTGCTTGAGCGGGAAGGCATCTCCGTTACCGTCGTCAATGCCCGGTTTGCCAAGCCGCTGGACGAGTCCCTGCTGGATTGGTTTCGCGCCGGGAAAACCGTCCTGACGCTCGAAGATCACACCATCGCCTGCGGATTCGGCTCGGCTCTGATCGAAGCCGCCTTGTGCAAGGCCAACGCCGAAGACGACGAGGCGCTTGCCGCCGGCATCGGTAAGGCGATTTTGTTGGGCGCCAAAGACGAATACCTGCCTGCGGCGGCACGCGGAAAACAGCTTTTCTGGATGCAAATTACAGCAGAACAAATCGCCCAGACCGTGAAAAATCTTAAATTGCAGCCGAAAAAAGTCGATAGTTAAGACAGAGGCCGGAAGATAAAGGTCAGAGGCCAGAAGTCAGAAGTTGATATGAATATGCCTAAGCTGATTGTGTTCGGGGATTTGCATCGCCCTCACGCCAAGGAGGCGATGGAGCGATTTCTGGCGTTTGCCGAAGATCGCGCCGAGGTCATCGCCAATTGTCTCGAATCGGGCTGCGAACCCAACGAGCTGCGCCAGGCCGACTTTGCCGTCGTCTTCGGCGGTGACGGCACCATCCTCGGCGCCGCCCGCGACTTGTGCCAGACCAGCGTGCCCGTCATCGGGGTCAACGTCGGAAAACTGGGGTTTCTGGCCGAATTCAGCGTCGAAGAACTCCTCCAGCAATTTGACCGTATTATTAACAGGCAAACGCTCATTGAAAAGCGAATGATTCTCCATTGTGATGTCATGCGGCAGGGACGCGAGATATTCACTTATACCGCCGTCAACGACGTGGTCATTACTGCCGGTCCCCCATTCAGTATGCTCGAAATAAAGTTGACAATTCAGGACCAGAAGCTGGCGGTCTGTATCGGCGACGGGCTAATCGTCTCGACGCCGACCGGCTCTACAGCGTATAATCTGTCGGCGGGCGGCCCGATTCTGGCGGCCAATTTATCCGCGATGGTCGTTACGCCCGTGTGTCCGCATTCGCTCAGTTTCAGACCGATCGTCTTGAACGCCGAGCATCAACTTCGCATCGAGCCGCTGAAGGTCAACGACCAGACAACGCTGTTGCTGGATGGTCAAGTCCAGCAGCGTCTGCTGCAAAATGATGTGGTCGCGATTCGCAGGCATGCCGGGCAGTTTCTCGTCGTGAATAACCCCATGCGAACGCAATGGGACACGCTTGCTACAAAGCTGCATTGGGCACAAAAACCCCGTTATGCCGACAGCCACTCGCAACTGAAAATCTAAACAAATACAGGATGGTGACTTATGAAATATCTAATCCTTTTAGCGACAGTTTTGTTGCTCTCAACGGCGCTGCTGTGGGCGGCGAGCAATCCAAACGTACAATCCCCCATCGGCTCGCCGACCTCGGTGCCCAGCGCCGGGCGCAGCGGACTGATTCCAAGCCGGCCGTTTGACACCTCCGCCGCAGCGGATGTCGTAAGCGGACACATCGGCGGTATGCGCCATTTCCGGGGGATTACGCCCTACAGCAGCTCGGACATTTTTTCCGGCCCGCAAGCCACCAGTCCGGTGGACAGCTTTCTTCGCTATTCGTATGACCCGATTTTGCACGACCGGTCACCGGGACTGTCGCGGCCCTATAATGACCCTCGACATTCCATTGGTTCTTCAATTCGGCCGGACGGGACGGGGCTGTTTTCGCCCACGATCACCGACCGGGGACAAGCCGACCCCTACACCCCGCCGATGCTCGCCCAGACCGTGGACACGCAGTACCGGTCGCGGCCGCTTTCGCTTAGTGCCTCCGAACTGGAGCGCCTGATGGTAAGTCAGATGCAGCTTCGTGAAGAAATGGAAATAGAGCGTCGCCGCATACAAACGGACGAGCAGGATATCGCGATTCTCGAAGACATTCGAACCACATCGCCTTTCTTTCAGGACTATCTCCGCATCGAAGAAGTAGAACCGCTTCTCGACCCGCAGACGCGCCGGATACTCGAACGTGAGCCGCCTGCCGAAGAACCCGACGCCGAGACAGAAGCCGCGCTGCTGCCCGAAGAGACAGTGCGCCAGGCGACCCGCGAGGAATTCGAATTAGAACTGCTTCAAGACGCTACGCCGCGCGTGACGGAACTGCTGCGTCCGCGCGAGGAACCCGACGACGCCCCGGAACAGACCGAAGCATTGACGCCGGAGGAAGCGGCGCAACAAGCCGCCGAACAAGAGCAGGCCGCGATGCTGATGCGGCGGTATGGCGATTTTGACAAGCTCGCCGAAGCCCGCGTCGCCGAATACATGGCCGCGGCCGAAGCCTTCCTCAAAGAAGGGCGATTTTACAAGGCCGCCGACGCCTTTGCACTGGCGGCGATTTGGGGGCCGGACGATGTGCGCCCCTTCGTGGGGCAGGCTGTTTCACTCTTGGCCGCCGGCGAATATATGAGCAGCGCCTACCTGCTGCGGCAGGCCATTTTGAAAAATCCGAACGTCGCATCTGCACAAATCAACCCCGCCGCACTCATCGGCGACCGGGATGTCTTCGAGAACCGGCTGATTGAGATGGCCACCTGGCAGCAGCGCAGTGGGTCGGGTGAACTGGCCTTTCTGATCGCGTATGTGATGCATCATGACGGCAAGCCGCGCGGCGCCGTCGAAGCGGTTCGTTTTGCCATCGAAAAAATGCCCCACGACAAGGCCGTGCAGATCTTGCGCGATGTGATTGTGCCGTAAGCGCAACGCGCATAAAATCCGAAGTACGAAATCCGAAATCCGAAACAAATTCAAATAACGAATAAAAAAAACAAAACACAGCTTCTGCACGATAAGACAATGCATTTCGGCGAAAGCCTGTTTCGAACATTTGGTATTTCGGACATTTAGATTTGTTTCGGATTTCGATATTTGATATTCGAATTTGAATTATTCCGTTTTTTACCCAATACTGTGCCGGCAGGATGCCGGCGATACGATATAAAGGAACGCGGGTGATCGCATTTTCAGAACGACAGGAAGGGCTTGACGCCGAGGCGCTGTTAGGCCCGCAGGGACGTGCCGCTCAGTGCTGGCCGGCGTTTGAGTCGCGCCCTCAGCAACTGCAAATGGCGCGGCGGGCGCAAAGCGCCTTTCGCGAACACTTTCATCTGGCCGCCGAGGCAGGCACGGGCGTCGGCAAGAGTTTCGCCTACCTGACCGCCGCCGTCGATGTCGCCCTGCGGAAGACCGGCCGCGTCGTCATCAGCACCTACACCGTCAACCTCCAGCAGCAGCTCATCCAAAAGGACATCCCGTTTCTCGCCTCGCTGATGGACGAAGGCTTTGTTGCCCGTCTGGCCAAAGGCCGCGGCCACTACCTCTGCAAGCGGCGGCTGGACTATGCCAAGCAGCGGCAGCACACCCTCTTTGACGACAGCGGCGTGGAACTGATCGCCCTGGCCGACTGGGCGGCACACACCGAAGACGGCACACTCAGCGACCTGCCCGAACTGCCGTCGTCCGAGGTCTGGCAGGCCGTCCAGAGCGAACACGGCAACTGCAAAGGCCGCAAGTGCGCCAACTTCGCCCGCTGCTTTTACTGGCGCGCCCGCCGCCGGCTCGACGCCGCCGACATCATCGTCGCCAACCATGCCATCCTCTTTAGCGACCTGGTGCTCAAGAGCGAAGGCGTCGGCGTCCTGCCCGAGTACGACTACATCATTCTCGACGAAGCCCACACCATCGAACACGTCGCCGAGGAACACTTCGGCATCCACATCAGCCAGTACAGCATCTCATCGCTGCTGGATCGCCTCTATCACGTCCGCCGCCGCCGCGGCCTGTTGGCCTACCTCCAGGAAGACGCCAGCCAGGCCCGCGAGCTTGTCCGCCGCTGCCGCACCGATCAGCAGATCTTCTTCGCCCAAGTGCAGGCCTGGGCCGCACATGCCGCCGCCGAGACGGGCGGACGCTGCCAGCCGGGATTTGTCGATGACAATATGTCCGGCGCGCTCAAGGAGCTGCGCCTGTCGCTGGTACGCCTGTCCAAGACGCTCAAAAACGAAGAAGACAAATTCGAACTGGGGCGCAGCATCGACCGCATCGGTGAGCTTGAGACGGATATCCGCATCTTTTTGCAGCAGACCCGGGACGACTGCATCTATTGGGTCGAGGCCGAAACCGCCAAACGCAAACGGGTCACGCTTCGCGCCGCGCCGCTGGATGTGTCGCCCTACCTCCGCGAGAGGCTCTTTGACGCCCACAAGTCCGTCATTCTGACCAGCGCGACCCTCAGTTGCGGCGCCGCCGACAAAGCGGGCTTTGCGTTCTTTGCCGAGCGCGTCGGGCTGGATGCATTTGAACCGCTGCAAGTCGGCTCGCCCTTCGACTACGCCCGACAGGTCAAACTCTACATTGAAGCCGATATGCCCGACCCGAACGCACCGGATTTTATCGAACGCGCCGGCGAAGCGGTCAAAAAATATCTGCTCAAAAGCGCCGGGCGGGCGTTTGTGCTCTTTACCAGCTACACAATGCTCAACCGCATGGCCGAGCAGCTTGGCGACTGGATGGACGAAAATGAGATGGAACTGCTCACGCAGGGCGACGGGCTGGATCGCGACAAGATGCTGCGGCTGTTTAAAGAAGGCAATCGTTGCGTTCTGTTCGGCACTGACAGCTTCTGGCAAGGCGTCGATGTCCCCGGCGAGGCGCTGTCCAACGTCATCATCGTGCGTCTGCCGTTTGCCGTGCCCGGCCACCCGCTCATCCAGGGCCGCATCGAGCGAATGCGCCAAAAAGGCCAAAACCCCTTTATGGACTATCAGCTCCCGATGGCCGTCATCAAATTTAAACAGGGCTTCGGCCGTCTGATCCGCAGCAAGAACGACACCGGTATGATCGTCGTCCTCGACAGCCGCATCGTCCAAAAACGCTACGGCCGACAATTCATCGCCGCTGTCCCCGAATGCCAAACCGAAATCGTCACCGCCGACTTTTGAGCCTGCGCCTCTCCGGCGGCGGTCACAATCAGGTATTGCTCAAGGATGTGTCTGACAAGAGCAGTTGGATATCATCAATCCAGACGGTTCCGGCGCCTTCGATGACCAAGTTGAGCTTGACATTGGCTGGCCTTTGCCCGGCTTCCAGGCGAAACGGCGTTTGAACGGCCGTCCATTCGGTTGTCCCCGTTACCGGCTGCTCGATGCCGCGGGAGAAAAACTCGCCCTTGCCGGGGAACTCGCACCACATTTCCAGATACGCCCTGCCCTCCAATTGTTCTGTGCGCAGTTTCGCCGAATAAATCAGGATGATGTGGTCAAGGTTCAATGGCCCGGTATTCAAAAGCCGAAAGACCGTTTCCTCGGACGCATCGGACCGAATCCGTAATGAGCCTTTGCCATCAAAGGAGATGCGGTCATCAAACGCAACGCCGTCCCGTGTCAGGATGCCTTCCATCGAATCCAGCGGAAAGGCTTTATGGTAGCCCGGAGAGTACTCTGCCGTTCTGATTTCTCTCGATATGTTAGCAAAGAGCGACAGAATCAGCAGTCCGGGGAGAAGCAAAAGCCCTATGCACGGTGTTCCGATTGCGGCGATTTTGCCCGAAGTTGTCTTCCAGCCGAGGATGCCGAAGATAAAGGCCAAGAGCAGGCACAACAAACTCAGCAACAGAAAAGGAAGCGAGAGCATTCTTGCGATGTGTGGCATTGGTACATTTGAGATTGCAAGAATAATGTTCAATACCAAAGGCGCCGGCGGCAAAAGAATACCGACAATCATCAAAATCAGCGCCGCCTTGCCGAAGCCGGTGCGGGGTTTGGCCTGTGCCGGCGGTTTGACAATCGGCGGCCGCGGCGTGTCTTTCTGATGAAGCGCCTCCCGCAACTGCCGGTACTCGTCTTCTGAAATCTTGCCCTCTTCGAACAGTTGTTTCAATTCCTGTTCAGAACTTTCGTTTTTCATTATGTGCCTTTCCTGTTTATGCAAAGAACTTTATTGTCATTGCCATAAATAATCCGGCTGTGATGGTTGCCGCTTTTCCGAATTTATCTTTCCATGAAATGATGCCCATTACAAAGCCAGGCAATTCCATCCCGAGATACATAATTACAAATGGCCCAATCTCCGGAGAACCATTCGCCGAAAACCAGATGTCTGTCACAATGTAAAGAATTGCAGGAAGAACGATCCCGCTCAATACAAGAATCAATGCAATCTTACCGAGTTTAGAAGCCAAGTTGGGTTTGGTTTCGGCCCCTTCGTGGTCGGCAGAATATACCTTATGCTTTTCAGCCATGGCCTGTTTCAGATCATCGTATTCCTCTTCCGAAATCTTGCCTTCTTCCAGCAATTGTTTCAATTCCTGTTCGCTTGTCGGTTCCATTTTTCTGTCTCCTGTGTTTTGTGGCACGGTCCTCTTGGCCGTGATTCACGGGCAGGATGCCCGTGCTACGTTAGTTTTTCCAGTCGTTTCTTGGCCTCGGCCACGGTGATGTCGCCGGCGCGGAGCTTGTCGAGAATGGCCTTTTTCTGTTCTTCCGAACGGATCAGGGCTTTGGTGTTGGCGATGAGTTTGTCCAGCCGGGTGCGGATGGCGGCATAGCCGAGGCCGCCGGATTCTTCGAGGGCCTTGATGCTGAAGCCGGAAAGCAGGTACTCCAGCAAAAACTGCTGGTCGTCGGCCGACAGACGGCCAAAAACCGAGTCGCTGAAGGGGCCTTCGACCTTGACCCCGCAGGCCGTACAGCCCATCGCGGCAATCTGCATTTTCAGCCCGCAGCAAGGACACTGGTTGGACAACTCTTTTCGAGCCATACAAATAATTATTGGACAAAAATCAGAAAAGTCAAATAAAATTTGGTATTTTTGCAATAATACCACAAAAATATTTGATTTTATTGCTTTTCAGCGATGTTTTGCGGGGTCAGTCGAGCAGGGCGCGGAGGAGAGAATAGGGCGGCAGCGGAGTGGGCAGACGCAGGCGCTGTTCGTTTTGGACGGTGTCGAGCCAGAGGCCGTCAACGGTTTCGAGGGGGTCGGGCAGGGTCAGGGTGGATAGGGCGCCGTCAGGGGTCAGGACTTCCAGCGTCTGGCCGGCGCGGATTTTATTGCGCACCCGGATGATACACCCATCTCCCTTGACATTTAACATTTGACATTTGGCATTTGACATGGCCTCGACTTCGCCCACAAACAGGCTGTCGCCCTCGGAATTGCTGCGGTTCCATTCATAGTCGTCCGGCGTGATCGAGCCTTTGATAAAGCCTGCGCTGTAGCCGCGGTTGGGCACACGCCCCAGCCAGGCAAGAGCCTGTTGAGAGGTAAAGGGCGTACCGTCCAGAATCCGCCGATACAAGCTGACCACCGCGGCGAGATAGTGAATGGATTTCATTCGCCCTTCGATCTTCAGCGAGCCAACGCCCATCTTGCAGAGCGCGGGGATATAGTCGAACAACGCCAGTTCTTTGCTGTTGAACAGGTACAGGCCGCGCTCGTCTTCCATCACCGGCATATAGTCGCCCGGCCGCGTCTCTTCGACAAGGGCATATTTCCAGCGGCAAGGGTGTTTGCATTCGCCCCGGTTGGCACGGCTGCCGGTCAGATAGTCGCTGATCGCGCAGCGGCCCGAATAGGAAAAGCACACCGCACCGTGAATAAACACTTCCGTCTCAATCTGCCCGCGGGTTTGGGTGCAGATGTCCTGAATCTGTGTCAGCGACAATTCGCGGGCCAGATTGACGCGGGCAGCGCCGAGACGGGCGTATGCGAGCGCGGCCGCGGCGTTGGTGGTGTTGGCCTGTGTGCTGATGTGCAGGGCGGCCTTGAGCTTGCGTTGGCGCAGCACGGCCAACAGCCCCAAGTCAGCAACGATCAGCCCGTCCACTCCCATCGCATCCAGCGTGCAGGCCGTGTCCGCCAGACGGTCGATCTCCTCGGAAAAAGGATAGATGTTGAGGGTAACATACCCCTTTTTGCCGCGGGCATGGAGATAGCCAAGCCCCTCCTCGGCATCATCAAGCGTCAAATTCCCCGCAAAGCTCCGCAGCGACCCGAATTCCAAGCCGAAATAGACGGCATCCGCCCCATAAGCCACGGCCCACTTGAGCTTTTCCAGCGTCCCGGCCGGAGCGAGAAGTTCGGGTTTTGAATGCAAATTCATCTTTTTTCTACGCTAAAATCGTAATTTGTGCTGCAATTTGCGAAATCACTTGTTATCTGGAATTCATATTTTACCGAAAATACGGTATTATTAACGCTGAACTTTTCAGCGTCAGGATGGTATAATCTTTATGACGATAACTTTTCTCTGTAAAACGTAAGAAACTGCTTTATCAATAAAATAATCTGTTTCCGCGATAATGGAACATAAAAAGACCGAAAAAACTATATTTTATCGTTCCCTGTGTGTGCTTTCGCTTTCTTGCCTCTGCGTGTGGGGAGTCTCTGTCCTGTTTGCGCAAACAGGCGATCCGTCCGTCGAGGCCTCCCCTCCGGCGGCGGACGTTTCTGATGACCGCCCCTCTCCCGTCGATGCCATCGCCGATACGCCTTCCCCTGCAGACCCGAATCAGCCCGCCGAAAGTCAATCGGCCGCACCGAAGCCGGAGGACGAGACAGATAACTTGATGTTTCCGGACTCCCAAGATATGGTCGAGCTGTTTGAGTTGTTCGGCCGTCTTTTCACTGATCAATTGATCTCAGAAACCGGCATGGTGGATTACGCCACCCTGCGGCGGAAACGGATCGACCTGATTCAGGCGACCGCACAACTTGAAAAAATCCACCCGGCGGTCGTGATGAGCCTTGAGCCCAAAGCGCGAATGGCCTTCTGGATCAACACCTATAACACCTGCGCGCTCAAACTGGTCATTGACAATTATCCTATCCAGCCCAAATGGTATATGTTTCTGTATCCCGCCAACAGCGTGATGCAGATTCCCGGTGCGTGGGACAAGGTCTTTTTCAGGATTATGGGGCTGGAGTATAATCTGAAAGAAATTCGAAACAACCTGCTGCTGGATCGCTTTCAGGACCCGCGTATCTGCTTTGTCCTCAACGATATTGCACGCGGCGGAGCGATGGTACGGAACGAACCGATTCTGCCCGACCGGCTCGACGAACAACTGAACGACCAGGTTCGCCGGTTTTTGAAATCCTCCCACGGCTTTCGACTGGACACCGCAACCAAGACGATCCATTTGTCCAACGTCTTTGTGATGAATAAAAATGTTTTTTTGACATCTGAATACGCCGAAATTCTCAGGTTTCGAACGCGCAAATCAGATGAACGCGCCTGGCTCAACTTCCTGCTGAGCCACCTTCCCGAACAAGACGCTGCCTGGTTGGAAGCCAATGGAAACGACGTCGTGATTCGTTTTATCGAATTCGACTGGCAGCTCAACGAAAAATAGCCCTTTCCGAACCGCTAAAACCCCTATTGACAAACCTTCTGGATTGCCCCATAATTTAGGTAATGGATTGAATGGGTCTTTCGATACAAGACGCAGTTGGTCTGTGTTCGACCCGTGACAAGAAACTTCAAACACGAGGTGCGATTATGAATGATACAATTGGACAGGCAGCAGGGCAAATCTGGCATTTATTGGCCAATTCGGCCGAGCCGGTTAATATTACCGATATCCCCAAGAAAACAAAATTGACCGCCCAAATCGCCTATCAAGGGCTGGGCTGGCTGGCTTGCGAACATAAAGTCAACTACATCCAGAAAGGCCGTTCCATCCTCATCAGCCTCAAATAACGGACTTATTGGGTACTTTTGAAATGGCATCGCCTGAATCTTTTCGGCGATAGTGTTGAAGGGCAAGGCGAATTTAATTGACTTTTTTGCCGCAGATGATAGACTCCCCCCCTTAATTTCTCTTACGGGTCTGTCAATGGATTTTATATAAGGATAGATTAGTCGATGTCTTCGCCCCGATACCTACGAAATATAGCAATTATCGCTCACGTTGACCATGGTAAAACCACCCTGGTCGATCAGTTGCTCTACCAGTCCGGAATGTTCCGCGATGCCGAACTGGACAAACTGGCTGGCGGCCAGGACGGCCTGATTATGGATTCCAACCCCATTGAGCGGGAACGGGGTATCACCATTCTCAGCAAAAACTGCGCCGTATGGTACACCGACCTCGACGGCTGCGAATACAAAATCAATATCCTCGACACACCCGGCCACGCCGACTTCGGCGGTGAGGTCGAACGCGTCCTTAAAATGGCCGACGGCGTACTCCTGCTGGTAGATGCCTTCGAAGGACCCATGCCGCAGACCCGCTTCGTCCTCGGAAAAGCCCTCAAACACAAACTCAAACCCATCGTCGTCGTCAACAAGGTCGATCGCGCAGACGCCAGACCCGACGACGTCGTCAACGAAGTCTTTGACCTCTTTGTTGCCCTCAATGCCGATGACCGTGCGCTGGATTTCCCCGTCATCTACGCCTCCGCCCGCGATGGCTGGGCGACCGCAACGCTCGGCCAAAAGGGCGACAACATCAAACCCGTCTTTGACGCGATCATCCATCAGGTGCCCGCCCCCCAGGACAACCCCGACCAGCCGCTGCAGATGCTCGTTACGACGCTGGATCGCTCGGACTACCTCGGCCGCATCGCCATCGGGCGCGTCTTTGCCGGAACTGTCCAGCAGGCTCAGCGTATCGCCGTCATCGACAACCATGGCCGCCACACCCAGCAGAAAGTCGTCCAGCTCTATACGTTTGATGGGCTGGGCAAAAAACCCGCCGACTTGATTCAAGCCGGCGACATCTGCGCCATCGCCGGGCTGGACCCAGTCGATATCGGCAACACCATCGCCTGTGCCGATCAGCCCAGCGCGCTGCCGGTCGTCGCCATCGACGAACCGACGATGCACATGACCTTCCGCATCAATGACGGCCCGCTTGCCGGACGCGAAGGCAAATACGTCGCCAGCCGCCAGATCAAAGAACGCCTTGACAAAGAACTTCAGACCAATGTCGCCCTGCACGTCGAACCGGGACAAACGCCGGAAGAATTCAAGGTCTCCGGCCGCGGCCTGATGCACCTGGGCATCCTGCTGGAAAATATGCGCCGCGAAGGCTACGAACTGTGCGTCGGCAAGCCCAACGTTATCATCCGCTATGTCGATGGCCTGCGGCAGGAACCCATCGAGCGGCTGGTCGTCGAGTGCCCAATGGACTGCCAAAGCCCGGTGATGAGCCTTTTGGGCGACCGCCGCAGCGAACTGTTGTGTGTCGATAACAAAAGCGGCGCCGACGACTTTATCCACATGGAATTTATGATTCCCTCGCGCGGCCTCTTCGGTCTGCACGCCCGCGTCCTGACCGCCACGCAAGGCCGGGCGATCCTGCACCACAACTTCGAACGCTATGAGCCGATGCGCGGCAGCATTCCGCAACGGCAGGCCGGCGTGATGGTCGCCACCGACAGCGGCACGTCCACTGCCTACGCCCTGGACGCCCTGTTTGACCGCGGCATCTTTTTTGTCGCGCCGGGCGAGCCGGTCTATGAAGGCCAGGTCGTCGGCGAGCACTGCAAAGACAATGACATCCCCGTCAATGCCACCCGCGTCAAGCACCAGACCAACATCCGCGCCTCCGGCAAAGACGACGCCGCCCGCGTCAAACCCCCGCGTCGGATGAGCCTGGAACAAACGCTGGAATACATTCAGGAAGATGAGTTGGTCGAGATTACCCCCAAGTCCATCCGCATCCGCAAACGGATGCTCAAAGAAGCCGACCGCCGTCGCTTCGCCCGCAAGACACAGGATGACTAAACGCGCCACACCGGGTAAGGTTCACAATCAGATTCATCCGACGAATGAATAGGTCGCCCTGCGCCGGGACGTTCCCCTGCGTTATGACCGCGCAAACAGTGTGCGAAGCTTGGTCAGCGGCGAACGTACGAGTTTTTTTTCGAGTGCCGTGAGGGCGGCATGGTAGGGTTGTCGCGCCCCCACCAGCGCACGGGCACGGGCGGTGCAGTGTGCGGCGGCGTCCCAATCCTCAAGACAGCAGCACATCCAGGCGCTGTTGAGCAGCGTCGCGGCGTCTTCGTTCAGTCGCAGCGCCTGCATCAGACACTGCCGCCCGCCGGCGTATTCGCCCCGCAGCGCCAACGCAATCCCCAACCCCAAAAATGCACGCGGCTCCTGATGCTCTGTATCCAGCGCCAGCAAAAAGCTCTGAGCAGCGCCTTCCGAATCGTTCATCTGCAAATACATCACACCAATCCCGATCAAAACGTCAACATCCTGCGTCTCGATTTTCACCTCGGCCTTCAGCAATGCGCCCGCCTTTTTGGTGTTCCCCTGCTGCATCGCTATTTGTGCCAACCGAAACCGCGGGCCGGACAATTGATCGTCATCTTTCAGTGCGGCGAGGTAATGCCGCTCAGCCGAATGCAGATCGCCGTAGAGACGATACACATCTCCGAGATAAAAGCGTGCGGCCGCAAACGTCGGATCGAACTCAAGAATGCGGTTGAATTTTTCTTTGGCCGCGTCAATCTCGCCGCTTTCGAGCAAAAATATGCCGAAATCCAGCAGCACTTCGACATCGGAGGGACTCTTGCGAATCTCCTTGAGAAAGGCCTCGCGTGCCTGCTTGGCCATACCGCTGACCCAGTAGGCCTGCGCCAGACGAAATTGAATCTGCGGATGTCCCTCATCCAACTGCGCGGTCTTTTCCCAGCACCAGATCGCGCGGTCATAGAGCCCCCGCGAAAAGAGCGAATTACCGATGTTGTAGAAGCATAGCGGGCAATCACTGTGGATTTGCTGGGCCAGATAGAACATCTGCTCGGCCTTTTCGTGCTTCTCCATCTCCGTATAGGTAATGATGCGGTTGCAGTAGGCCGGCTCAAACAGCGGGTCGATCCGCTCTATCCGCTCAAAAATCGTCAGCGCCAAATCATAGTGGGCGGTACGGGTGTAATCGACGCCCAGGCAGTTGAGTATCTCAACGTCGTCGGTCTGGAGTGCGAGGGCCTTTTCATAAAATTCAATCGCCTGCTCGAAGTGTTCCATCCCGTCCAGCGTCAGCCCCATATTGAAGAACCAGGCACTATTTTCAGGGCCGGTTTCAATCGCCTCGTTGAGCTTGTCAAAGGCCTGTCGCATCTGCCCCTTTTCATACAGATCGAAGGCCTCTTCTGCCAATCGCTCGGCCTGGTCCCATTCGTGGCCGTATGCATCGCCGAAGTCGTCATTTTCAAATAAATTGTCCATGGATCTCTTTCCGGCCGAGGGCGTACTGAGGCGCCTATAACAGCCTTATCTAACATCGGGCAACCGGACGTGTCACTTGCGGAACCGCCGGCAAAAACAGGGAAATTTGTATTTCTCTCGGGATTTTTCTGGCTTTTTGGCTTTTAAGCCCTTATAATTGAAGACTTTAAGTGGCCGCCCGCAGGGTACTGCGCCGCGGCGGGGCCGGTTTTTTTGGATTGGGTATCGACAGCGTCCTATAAATCGACCATAATAAGGGACAAAAGCCGGGCCTACCGCCCGAACAAACGATTAGGAGAACAAAGCGATGATTCAGGAAATCAAAGGCCATTTGGCCGCCGGCACACATCGGTACGCCATCGTGGTCAGCCGTTTCAACGAGTTCATCACGTCCAAACTGCTGGGCGGCGCGGTGGATTGCCTCGTGCGGCACGGAGCGGCCGAAGAGCAGATCACGGCTGTCTGGGTGCCGGGCACGATTGAAATTACCGTTGCGGCCAAGAAGCTGGCCGAAAGCGACGATTACGCCGCGGTGATTTGCCTGGGCGCCGTCATTCGCGGCCAAACCAACCATTACGATTATGTCTGCCAGCAGATTGCCCGCGGCGTCGGAACGGTCAACTACGATACCGGCGTCCCCACCATCTTCGGGGTGCTGACCTGCGACACCATCGAGCAGGCCATCGAACGCGCCGGCACCAAGCAGGGCAACGCCGGGGCCAGCGCCGCACTGGCGGCGATTGAAATGGCCGACCTGATGAGCAAACTCTAACCGTTTTTGAGTCGTTCTTTAACAACCCAAACGTCGCTATAAAAGGAATTTACAGACGTGACCGCTGACCTCAGATCGCAGGCTCGGGAAATGACCATGCAGGCCCTTTGTCAACTGGACGTGCAGGGCGACGACGCCATGGGTACCCTGCCGCGGTTCTTTCGCGAACAGACCGGCGATGCAGCAACGCTGAAACTGGCGGAACAATGGACCGCCGGCGCCTGGAAGCACGTCGCGGACTGCGACCGCACCATTGCCGCCGCTGCGACCCGTTGGAAGCTGTCGCGGTTATCCCATGTGGATCGGGCAATCCTCCGGCTGGCAGTCTATCAGCTTCGATACTGCCCCGAAATTCCGGACAAAGTCATCCTCAATGAGGCCATTGAAATCGCCAAAAAGTACAGTGCCGAACAGTCGCCGCGCTTTGTCAACGGCGTGCTGGACGCCATTTTGAAAATCGTCAGACAGAACGGAACCCCATCGGGTTCCGGGGAGGTCGTGTAAACCGTGCGAACCATTGCGGTCTTAAACCAAAAAGGCGGCGTCGGAAAAACCACCACCGTTGCCAATGTCGCCGCGGCGCTGGCCCTCAAAGGCCTTCGCGTTCTCGTCATCGACCTCGATCCCCAGGCGCACCTGACCATCCATTTGGGCTCCGACGGCGGCCCTGATACCCCCGGCATCTATGACGTCCTGATGGGCGAAATGGTCATTGCCTCGGCCATCAAGCCGGTGCGGGAGAATCTCCATCTGCTCGGCGCCAGCATCAACCTGGTCGGCGCCGAGAGCGAGTTGGTCAACGAAGTCGGCCGCGAGACCCTCCTGCGAAAGGCGCTGGACACCGTCCGCGACCGATACGACTACTTGCTCATCGACTGCCCGCCGTCGCTGGGGCTGCTATCGCTCAACGCCTTGGCCGGCGTCGAAGAGGTGATGATCCCCGTCCAGCCGCATTTCCTTGCTCTGCAAGGCTTTAGCCGACTCTTACAGACAATCACACTCATCCAGACCCGCATTAACCCGCCGCTTCGCGTGGCGGCGATTTTGATGTGTATGTTCGACAGCCGCACCAGTCTGTCGTCCGAAGTCCGCGACGACATTGATAATTTTCTGGTCAATGCCCGCAACACCGATGCCCCGTGGGCCAACGCTGCTATCATTCCCGTCCATATCCGCCGCAACATCAAACTAGCCGAGGCTCCCAGCTACGGCAAGACGATCTTCGAGTACGAACCGACCTGCAATGGCGCCGCCGACTATCAGGCCGTGGCCGATTGGCTCTGTACAGGTGTTGCGACGCCGACCGAACACGTCCCGCCGCCGCAGGCCTGCGCCGATGCCCAGACCGAGACTGCCGAAGTCAGCGAGGGAGAGTAAATAAAAGAAAAGACTGCTTTGTGGATGACAAGTAAAGCAGTCTTTATTGGGAAGATTGCATCACTGCAACCTGTATTTTCAGTATTATTATCCCGCATTTTTACGTTTTGTCAAGAGCGTTTTTCAAAAAATTTTTGCATTGACATGAAAATAATTATTGGCTCTCTTCTATTTGAACTCCTCAGGAGAGCCTCTGCAAGAGAGGCGTTACGGTGTTGCCTCGCCCGTACGCGCACATTTTGGGGGTCGATGTCAGAAGCTTGCGATTGTTGTAAGCGGAAGCTTTTCATTTTACATTTCACTTTTTTCGTCGTATCAGCAGACCGCCAAGACTGAACATAAATGAAGATAGTTTCATTGCCGGGCGCAGCAAATCGCATCGTTTTGATCGAGTGATGATTGATTAATGGGGTGACCCCGTTTGGGCTGTACCAGCAACCATTGTATTTCGACCCTTCGGGGCGGAGTGTTTCGTTGTGGGTATAATTCCCTATGAAAACGGTACATTTTTTTGGATGCATATAAAATCCGTAAAAAATCCGTAAAAATACGGACAAACAGTAAAGAAAACACACCTCGTTGTCCGATAACATCAACAAGAGCATCCATGCTTGACACCTTGGATAAAAAATTGCTTTTTTGAGGTTTTAACTTGGATTCAGTTAAAAGAAGGTCTCCTGTCCTCGGCAAGTCTTAGTCTGACGAAGATGGTGGTGTCTTTCAAACGTCAACTATTATAAAAGAGGACGTTATGGATTTGAGCACAGCCAACATTCGTTATTTGATGGACTAACAAACAAGATCGGCTTAACAAATGGGTGTGTATGATTCCAAACAACTATTCACATTCATCAATTCTTTCCCCCGACAAGACAGTTGCCGAGTATGGCGATGCGGCCGAACTGCTGCTGATGCGGGGCGATTTTTTTGTGCAGGCGGGGGATTATGCACGCGCCCTTGAATGCTACGACCGGGCGCTGGAAATCCAGCCGGACTGTATTGACGCCTGGGTTGGCATCGGCGCAGCGCATCTCAAACAAGACAGGCTCGCCGACGCAATAGAAAATTTCCATAAGGCTCTTTCCGTCGCGCCGGGTTCTGCGAAGGCCGCTATCGGCATGGCGCTGGTGCATTATGAAAACGGCGACCTCTCTAAAGCGTTTAAAATGCTCCGCCTTTCTCAATATATGGATGTAAACCCCTGATGCTGATGCGGCCGGAGCCTACGCTGCGGGTCGCGGGGGTCAGTATTTACGGCGGAACTTGGCGGTGGGGATGTTGAGAATTTTGCGGTATTTCGCGACGGTGCGGCGTGCAATGGTACCCATGCCGGCCTCGGCCAGCTTGGCGCGAATCTCGTCGTCGTTGAGGGGGTTGGACTTGTCTTCGTGGTTGACAATCTCTTCGAGTTTGGCCTTGACGGCGTCATAGCTGAGCTGTCGGCCGTCGTCGTCTTCCAGGCCGCCGCTGAAAAAGCTGCGCAGCGGCAAGATTCCCTGCGGGCACTGGACATACTTGCCCGCGACGGCCCGCGAGACGGTGGCGATATGGACGCCGACCTCCTCGGCGATGACGGCCATCGGCAGGGGCTTGAGATACAGCTTGCCGCGGGCGAAAAAGCCGTGCTGATGCCGCACGATGGCGCGTGCGACCTTGAGCAGCGTATTCTGCCGCTGTTCAATGGCGTCCATAAACCATTGGGCTGAGCGAATGTTCTTGAGCAGAAACTCGCGGGTCTGGTCGTCGATGGCGCGGTTTTGAGCCATCTTCCTGTAAAATCCGTTGATCCGCAGATTCGGCATATACGCATCGGTCAGCCGCACCGTATAGCCGCCCTCGTCGTCGGGTTCGATGAGGATATCGGCGTTGATGGGGTAGTTGTCGGTGCGCCCGGCCACCAGCCCCGGCGAGGTGTCCAGCTTGCTCATCCGCTCAATCGCCTGATTGATCCGCTCGACGGTGCAGTTGGCCTTTTTGGCGATCTGGGGCAGGTGGTTTTCCAGCAGCTCGGCCCAATGGTTGCTGACAAGCTCGATCTCAAAAGACATATCGTCGGGACACTGCCGCATCTGGATGAGCAGGCACTCGCGCAGGTCGCGTGCGCCGACGCCGGGCGGGTCGAGTTTTTGGATCATTTCCAGTGCCGCCTGCAAATGCTCGATGCCGAAGGGGTGCTTGTCGGCGTTGTGAAGCTGTTCCAGCCGGACGGTGAGGTAGCCTTTTTCGTCGAGGTAGTCGATAATCAATTCGCCCGCGGCCCGCACCTTGTCGTTGGCGTCGGCCATCCGCCATTGTTCCTTGAGCCAGTCGTTGAGGGACTGGGTCTGGGCGGCGGTGTTGAGCAGTGCCTCCATTTTTTTGTCGGGGTCGCCGCCGCCGGTGTGGTAGGTCTGGGGCGGGCCGGATTTGTCCAAATATTCGTCAAAGTCCTCGCCGGCGTCTTCGAGCCGCTGAAAATCCTCTACGTGGTCGTTGTCCTCGCCGACGATCATCTCCTGCTCATCGGCAGGCGTCTCGGCCGCAGCCGCCTCGGCGTTTTCACGCCGCTGCTGATCGTCCTCGGCCACCTCCAGCACGGGGTTGCTGTTCAACTCGGCCTCGATCTTTTCCTGCAGCGCAAGCAGTGGAAGCTGCAAGACTTCCATCGATTGTATCATCCGCGGGGCCAGCTTCATCCGCTGTTCCATCCGCATCTGGCCGGTCATGGATAGTTTCATCGCCATCGGGTATTGTATTCGCCGTTTCAGGACAGGTATAATCTCATATCACACCGGGCATTATACCATTGAACGCCGGGAATAATCAACCTTTCCTTGCCTGTGAATCGGGTTTGATCTGGGTTCGTTTGTTCATATTTCAGAAGTCAGATGTCCGGAGACAGGAGTCAGAAGGTCGAATTTTTATTGTTTTTTTCCACCGAGGACACTGAGGAGAGGGAATAGTGTAAATTTATCTGTTCATTAAATTCCGGCAATCCATCAAATGAGCGTAAAGCACGTTAACTGCCGGGAACCGTACTATTGCTTCTGAGCGTGTCCGATTTGTGTTTTCAGGGCGTCCACGTCCAGCGAACGCACCACATTCGGAAGTTCCATCCAGAGAGGATGATAGCCGAAGCCGCCGTGGGTCATTTCACGGATCGCTCTATTTTTCTCCCAGCCCTCAACAACGACGCGATAGGACGCCACCATCACCCCGGTGCGGTCGGCGCCGTGCTGACAATGGACAAAAACCGGCGCCGCCTCCGGGTCGGCCGCCACGCGAAGGAAGGCGGCTGCCTTGTCGTGCGGTATCTCCCACGTGTCGGTCGGAATGGAGATATAAGTGAGTCCGGTGTCTTCCAGCAGTTCTTCATCGGAATGATGAGCGCGCAGCGAGATGACGGTTTTGATGCCGAGTGTTTTGAGATGTTCAAAGCCTTCACGAGTCGGCTGCGCCCCGCGATAAAGCGTTTCGCTGACCCGGCACAGATTCGGACATCCGTCAAGGTCTATTCGAACCGCCTTTCCGGATTTCAGGACGTCTTTCACAGCAGGCCCATCGGGATCGGCAACGGCCGAAGGCACGCGAACCGCCGCATACGCGATATCCGGAGTAATGGGCTTGAGAAATAAAATATAGATATACACCGCCAACACCAGCACAGCGCAGAGGATCATCAAACCGATTTGCCGCGGCGTAAGCAGATTTTTCTGAATTCTCTTTTTCATGTGCAAACCTCTCAAAAGTCGTTTAGCGGCATCGTTGAGACGGTATGGAAACAGACGCGAGATATTGACACACTGCAGCATGAGAAAATTAATGCCAAACGCTGTTATGTCTGCCCTCTTAAATTTACTTGCATGTCAACCGGTCACTCAGCCATCTCCTATTGGTTTTTAGATTCTTCTGAATCTTGATTATCCAAGGCTTTTAATTTCTGATCCCATCTTGCGTTAAAATCACTCATGGATAGCGAAGATTCATATTCCTCGAACTTGGCTTTCAGTTCATCCAAATCCTGATGGTACAGATGCAGTAAATTAACTTTTTCATTCTCGGGTATTTTCAATGAATAAATCTCATAAACATAGGGCCGCGACGAAGAGTCCCAATATAAATCACCACCAAACCAAGACCCTGTCATCCCGCTAACGGGAAGGTACCAGCCTTTAACAGGTTCCTGATGTTCGATCGCCCACTGGACATGGGGCTGCTTGGGTGACTCGGTATGTGTACTTTTCCACAGAAAATGTTTGTGTAATATCGAATTGTCTGAGTACATATCGACTTCCCAACTTCGGCTTCTCGGCCCCCATATAAATACAATGACCACCACAGCCAGAATACTGATCAATACCCCCAGCAAAACACCCTCCCAAAACGTCTTCCACGATGCCTGTGAATTTCCAGAAACAACTTCTTTAAATGCGACTGGTTCTCTTTACGAAACCGGCTAATCGTGGTGTGGTCGGGATACGGATTGGCAGTAACGACCTTATAAGCCACATCCGTCTGGCAGTGCTTTTCAATCTGTCTGCTGGAACGCTGGCCGGTACAGTAAGAATAGATCAGCAAGGCTACCATCATCGATGGATGAAAGGCTGTATTACCGACCCCATCAGTACGGTATTTTTTGTAAAACGGCGACAGGTCGATCTGTTCAACAGCATCAAGAACAAACCACGCCAAATGATCTCCCGGTAACCAGTCCGTCAATGAGGGAGGCAGAAGATACGCCTGATTTCAGTCGCAAGGCAGGAAATTGTAAGCCCTTTTGTAGTCCTTTACATGTTTAGCAATCCGTATGGCCTATTATAACCGAAAAGCTGGATTTATTCACTTGTTACAAAGAGCAATTACTGGCAATTATTTATGCAACAGGCTCTTTTCAGCCCTTTTTGCTTTTATTTTATCGTTCCTATTATTCCTGTCCATTAGAAAAACGAAACGGGGTCTGACCTGCTCTGTAGAAAAGCTCTTTAAATGTAAAAAAGCTTGCTTCCCGTCGCGACGGTTCAGGCCGTCGGAAACAGGAGAGATGTATTCCAGAACATCGAGAATTCAGCCCAGTTGCAGTGCGACGGCCAACAGAAAGGCAACCGAACAGGCCCCCGCGACGGCACCAAGGGCGAAAACGCCCCTCGTGACGGCCGAGGCCAGGGACGCGGCCAAGCCCGCGGCGACCAGAGACAAGGACCTCAGGGCGGCATGGAACCACGGCGATAAGATCGCATAAATGATTGTATTAAAACATCTTACAAAAAGCTCCACGAGAAACTAACGTGCAGAACTTTTTGTGTCTATTTTGATTTTCATGTAACTTTTCCTGATTTATCCGCAACTACCCTTATGAACGGTACGATAGTATAAAGTGATACTCAAAACCGTAACGACAAAGGAAAAATAAAATGAAGATGAAAATTATCATGATTCCGGTGATTATGGCGACGATTCTATTGGTTCCGATGACGTTCGCCCAGGAAGGTCGCCCCGGCCCGCGCCCGCGCGAACGCCTTGCCCCCCTCGGCGCCACTGCTGAGGTGTTTCAGGATTTGACACCTGAACAGCGCGATCGCGTTCTTGGGTATGTTCAAGAGCGTCTGCAGCAGCAACGCGAACAGCTTCAAGGTGAACTTCGCAACGGTCAGGGCCGCCAACAGAATCAAGTTCCCGGTCGGAGACTTGGCCGACCGGAAGACCGCGCCGGTCTGCGACCGGAGGAACGGTCGTATATCCCCGGCCCATTGGCGGATAGATTCCAAGACCTGACGCCTCAACAACGTGATCGTATCCGCGAATATTTTCAAGTGCCTGAGCCGGAACAAGGGCAGCCGCTTGAGGGTCAGTTTCGCGGCCGCGGTTTCGGTCCAGCGGCGAGGATGCGTGGCTTTGCAGGTGGTCGGAATGTCCCGCAACGCGGCCAAGGCAGGATGCAGCCTCCCTTTGGAGGAGGCGTTCGCAGAGGGAGTCCCATGGCCGGCCCACAGCATTTGGCCGAGCCGCCGCTTGGACCCAGACAAGGCGGCCCTGGTAATCTAAGACCTCAACAGGAAATCGAACGCGGCCCTCGATTTCGCATTGACGCTCCATAACAATTGAATACTGTTTTCTGCGCCTTCCGGAATACCGCCGGCGAGGGGCATTTTTCCGGTTGCTTTTTTCGGGCGACTTCTTACACTGAATAGAATGCCGGTACATTTGTCCCAATTTGCCTTGGTGTGTTCGCAACCGTTAAACGAGACGGTGAATGCGGTCGTCGCGCGTTTGTTCAGCCTTCGACAGGATGCCGATTCGAATGCGACGCACACCGCCGAGTTTGAGGACATTCGCCAGTGCAAAAACGGCGATTCGGATGCGTATCGTCGCCTTATCGAGCGACATCAAACTTCCGTGAGCAAGCTGTTGTGGCGATTTACCCGAGACCACACTGAGCATGAAGAGCTTGTGCAACAGACGTTTGTCGAGGCGTGGATGAGTCTTCCCGGTTTTCGCGGTGACGCGCCCCTGGCACACTGGCTGGCCCGTATCGCCACCCGTGTCGGGTACAATTATTGGCGGCACTTGGGAAGACAAAAAACAACGCCCCTGCCCGACGAGATACTGGAAGGGCTGGCACATGTTGACGCTGAGTCGTTTGATGTGCAGCATGCCGCCGAGTTGGTGCATCGCCTGTTGGCCGCGTTACCGGAAAATGACCGATTGGTGCTGACAATGCGGTATCTGGAACAGTGCAGTATCACCGATACTGCTTATCGTCTTGGCTGGACACAGACGCGCGTCAAGGTACAGACGCATCGTGCTGTGGCCAAACTAAAACAACTGGCCGCCGATAGAAATATAGAGCTGGACTTATGAAAACTGTAAAAATGAACAATTTGTTTGCCGTCGCCCGACGCGACACGGCCCCTGTGGTCGATGTCGCCGATTCGGTGCTGGCGCTGCTTGCCGAACGTCGACCTTCCGTTTCGGTTGCGCTGAATCGTTCGCTGTTCTGGATGTCGATGGCCTCTTCGGCCATCGCCGCCTGCATTGTGCTGGCAGCATTTGTCACCAAGCAGCAAAACTCCGATGCTGTAAATGAAATTCTCAATATGGTTGCATGGGTTGCCCAATGACAACACACGAACCGCTTTATGGACGCCGTGGCAGGGCCGTCTTCATTAAGTCGTTTCTGCTGGGGTTGGCCGTTCTGGTTGCCGGCAATGCCATCGGGGCCGGTGCAATGTATTTGTATTTGTCCAAACAAAAGGAACCCATCAACTCTGAGCCGGAAATAGTCGCCGAGCGCTTTCTGTACCAACTCAGCAGCGAACTCGGTCTGACCCTCGAGCAGCGCAGCAAACTGATGCCGGCCATCCGTGAACACTACAGAAAACTCCGCAAAATCCGCGATGATGTGCGCCCCCAGATTGTCAGCCAACTGGAACAACTTGATATTGACATTTCAAATGTACTTACACTTGATCAGTACAATAAATGGAAAATAAAAATTCGAGCTATTCCAGAGATATTTCCCACCTTTCATGGCGGACCCGGCCGCGGAAGGGATGGTGAACCCGGACGTGAATTCGGGCCGGGCGGCCCTCGCGGACGGGATTTCGAACCCGGACGTGAATTCGGTACGGGCGGCCCCCGCGGAAGGGATTCCGAACCCGGACGCGAATTCGGTACGGGCGGCACTCGCGGACGGGATTTCGAATTCGGACAGGGCAGCGCTCAAGGCTACCGTCAGCCGTTTGGATCCGGTTACCGCAGCCCCAATAGTATACCCCTGATGCCCGTTGATCCCAATGCACCGCTTTTTTTCAACTGGTCTTGGCCGGAAAACGAATTCGGTCGAGGATTTGGTCCAAACGGTCTTCAGGACCCCTTTCAGTCGCCTATGACCGGCGGCTATCGCAGATCCGAACGTCCGCCCCAGTCGCCCGCCGATCCTAATGCGCCACAGTCATTCAACCGGCCTTGGCCGGAATCCGAATTCGGTCGAGAATTTGGTCCGAACGGTCTTCAGGACCCCTTTCAGTCGCCTATGACTGGCGGCTATCGCAGATCCGAACGTCCGCCCCAGTCGCCCGCCGATCCTAATGCGCCACAGTCATTCAACCGGCCTTGGCCGGAATCCGTTCCGTAGGATTTTCTCCCTTCAGAAAATTCAAGAACATCCGCAGCCCATCATCGTTGCTAATTCGTCAATCCGGCAATGGCGGCGCCGATGAGGGTGGCATTATCCACATGGACGATCTCAGTGAACACGCCCTTTTTGTTTTCGAGATACAGTTTGAGGTAGTAGGCAACGCGGGATTGGACGGATTTCATTTTGTAAAATGTCGTGCCTTCGGCGACGATGCAGATCGGGCGCGTCGGGTCGATTCCGCGGCCGGTCTTAAGGGCCATCGCCGCCAGGTTGATTGCCGATAATTTGGCGGCGCGTTCGGTGAGCCGGTCGGCAATATAGAAAAGTGTCTGCCTGTCATCACAAGTCCCGTTCTTACAGGCCTGCGCCAGAGGATTGTCGCCGTCCGGATAACGCATAAAGGCGTCCAGCTCTTTGGTATCCAGTGCGGGCACTTCCTTGATCGCTGCCGCAACGGGTTTGCTGAACAGGCCGTCGCGGCAGGCCTGCTTGAGCACAAACAGGCACAAAGGGCCAAGATACGCACCGGAAATCATCTTTTCGAATTTATTGCTGCCGGGATTGACGGTGGCTTTGTCAAAGCGGACGTCGAGTTTGCCGCGATAGCCTTTGCCCATACCGCCGGACTCGGCGTTAACGATCTGCGAGTGGGCGGCGTCGAGGTCTTTTTTCTTGGTGATATGGGCGTTTTGCTCGATGTAGCTGCAGTTGGTTCCGGTACCGAGAATGAAGCCGACCTGGCTGTCGAAGGCACGGTTTTGATAGCCGACGCCGGCCAATAACGTCGCGACGGTGTCGTTAAGCAGGACGACGTGCTTGTCGGCGGGCAGTCCCGCATCGGCCATCGCCCGCCGGAGGTTTTCGCCGATAAGCTGACCGGTCACGCCAAGGGCCTTGATCTCTTTGGCAAAGCGGATCATCCGACCGTCTTTGTTCGGCAGAATCTCGACCGGATACGAAAAACAGAAACCGATGTCGTTGGCCGCCCCCGCCACGTCGCGAAAGTAGCCGGCCATCGCCGCGAAGAACTCCGTCTTGTCCATCTCGCGATCGACGCCGAGCATCGTAAACAGACGCAGGTTTTCGATGACGGGTTTTTGGGCCTCGTCAAAATAAACCGTCGCCACGCGGAAGTTCGTGCCGCCGGCGTCGGCGACAATGACTTTTTTGCCGACGGGTACATCGTTTTCGGCGGTCAGATAGGTCGGGATCATCTCAAGGGTCGATTTCCGCCCGGCCAGTCCCCGCCGCATCTCGTCCAGAAAGGCCTGCACAGTCTGCTCCATATCCACATCCTGCAAATCCATCTGATACTGCCGGAGAAACCGAATCACCTTGCGCTCGATCTTTTTCACGCTGTGCCTCCATTTGTTTTGGTTTTGAGTTGCCTGATGGATTCAAGATGCTTGACGGCTTCATGGTCGCGGGGGCGCCCCATCGTTTTTTTAGACGCGATCAACGCATCCAAATCCAACACGCGAAATTCATGTCCCTGAATGTGCACGACACTGCTTTGCTGTTTGACCCGCTCAAAGTCGCCGACGCCTTTGACTTCGCTGATGCAGTCAAGCTGTCCGGCATCAGTGTCCAGATAAAGGTTGGAAAAACCTTTGGCCGTTTCGCCGGTCAGTTCGAGGCGGCGGCGGTGGATAGTCATTCGATGCACCGGATTGAGATCGGCGATGGCGGACTGAAGACGCAGCAAATTCTCCGTCGCAAAATCGCAGCAAATCTCGATCCCTTTCATAGAAAGATTATCGCCGTAAAATGCCGCTGCATAATCACCGATAATGACAAAGTCAATTCTTGCAATACTCAATCGCAGCATTAAATTATTGGAATCAGATTCTGATTGTTTTCCCCTCAACATTTTATATGTGTTCAGTGCAAGTTGATGCCGTCGAATGCGTTCTTCGACCGGACGCCGAAGATTGGCCCATAAAGCCCACATATCCACGCCGTCGCGACGTGCTTGCGACAAAACCGGATCGGCATTGAACCATGCCTCCATTTCTTCGGTTGTCTTCATCGAAGCAGTCGTTTTGTCCGGAACGTCAGCCATGTCAGTCTCCATAGCCGTTGGGGTGTGCGGCGTGAAAGGCCCAGGCGGTCTGGACGATGGTTTCAAGGTCAGGATAACGGGGCTTCCAGCCGAGTTCGTTTTGGGCTTTGGTCGCGTCGGCAGTCAGCACCGGGGGATCGCCCGGCCGCCGATCTTCTTCGACAACCTTAAAATCCTTGCCGCAAACCCGTCGGACCGTGTCGATCACCTGCCGGACGGAGTACCCCGTGCCGTTGCCGAGGTTATAGACCGCTTCGGCAACGTTGTCGAGTTTGTCCAGCGCCAAAAGATGCGCCGCACAGAGGTCTTCGACGTGAATATAGTCGCGGACGCATGTGCCGTCCGGCGTGGAATAATCGATGCCGAAAATCCTGATGTTGTCGCGTTTGCCCATCGCCGCCTGAATAATCAGCGGGATCAGATGCGATTCGGGATGGTGGTCTTCGCCGAGCGTCGCGTCAAACCCCGCCCCGCAGGCGTTGAAATACCGCAAGGCCGCATAGCGCAGCTTGTCCGTTTCACTCTGAAAATGGCACATCCGCTCGACCGACCACTTGGTCTCGCCGTAGGGATTGATGGGCATTTTGGGGGTGTCTTCGGTGATGGGGATGCGGTCGGGCATCCCATACACCGCGGCGGTGCTGCTGAAGACAAACTTCCGCACACCGACGGTTTCCATCGCCGCCAGCAGCGTGCGCGTGCGGCTGACGTTGTTGTCGTAATACCGCAGCGGCTGCGAGACTGACTCGCCGACTTCAATATACGCGGCAAAGTGCATCACAGCCGCGATGCCGTACTTACGCAGCACGTCAACGGTAAAATCATAATCGCCGAAATCGCCGAGAATAAAACGCGCATTACGCACCGCAGCGCGATGCCCTTTGCTCAGATTATCCAACACAATCGGTTCGTGCCCGGCTTTTGCCAGCATGGCCGTCATATTGCTGCCGATATACCCGGCGCCGCCGCATACCAAAACACGCATCGTGTCTATCCCTTTCTCAGTCGGTGTTGAATCTGCGTGAGGATGCGATTTTCGAGGGCGTGATCGTGTCCCAGGCTGACCCACTCCATTTTGCGGGCTTGCTCCCGTTCGAGTATCAGCGATTGCCGGACTTGGGTGCCCATAGTGTACATCCCGGCCATCTGCGACATACTCCGAACCGGCAGCGGCGGCAGCGTAAGCCGTTCAACCGTGACGACGCAGCGCAACTGCGCCCGCGTGTTGTCGGCAGGTTCAACGAAGACCTCAACCGTGCGACGAATGCTGTCCAGGTTGGCCTGCCCAAAGGCTTGAGCCGAGGCGTTGTCCTGTCTCCACAGCTCAAAAAACTGCCCCCCCCGCAAGGGCCGGGTGCAGAGATAACCCGCCTCGACATCGTATTTGTCCATTACGAAGAGCATTCGCCCAAGCGTTTCCTGAGCGGCGGCCATCAGTGTCTCGGCGTCCGCAGCGGACAGCGTCTCAGAGGCGGCGTCCACCTTGGCCGGCCCACAACACCCCGCCAGCCCAACTGCCGACAAGGCCGACAGAAATAACAGTATTCGATGCGTCATATTCAGGTTCCTTAAATCAGGTATCCGTCAAATTGTATCCTGTTTTGAAGCGATCCTCAAGGGGCAACCGACAAATTATTCGGCCGCAAGTCACGGCAACAGCATCAGGCATTTCGGAGCCGTTTCGTCATAACATGCCTACAGCCCCAATTGGTCGAAGACCTCCTCGGCCACATACAGCGGCGTCCGCAGCCCCGCCGCCATCGCAATCGCATCGGACGGGCGGCTGTCGATCTCGATGTCGAACTGTCCCTGCCGGATATGGATCGTCGCAAAGAACGTGTGTTCGCGCAGGGCGTTGACGACGACCTTGGTCACCTGCCCGCCCATCTGCTCGATGACCTGCTCGATCAGGTCGTGCGTGAGCGGACGCGGCAGCGCGATGCCCTTAAGCCGCCGGTCGATGGCAAGGATTTCGGGCATGCCGATCACGATGGGAAACGCCCGCTGGCCGCTCAGCTCCCGCAGGACGATGACCTGCTGATCGACTTCTTCATTGATAATAATCTGCGCCAGTTCGACTTCAATATCCATAGATTCCCTTTCCGCTGGATCGAAGAATATAAACCATGGACATGAAGCACACGAAGCCTTTTTAATCATTTAATTCTTCATGATCTTCATGCACTTCATGGTTAAATTTATGGTTTCAGTTCGGCCAGATGTTTTTCGACGGCTTCAAGCTGGTCGGTCAGTTCCCTTAGTTTTTGACGCGACTGTTCGACAACTTCCGGTTTGGCGCGGCTGATAAAGTTTTCGTTGTTCAGCTTGGCCTGAAGCGGACGCAGGCCATTTTCGATAAATTCCTTTTGCTTTTGCAGACGCTTGCGCTCGGCGTCGGGGTCGATCGCGTCGTGGACATAAAGCTGCACGTCTTCGACGATGGCCGCGGCGGCATTGTCGGGCTTTTCAAGGCCGGCTGCGACGTTGAGCGTGTTGACGCCGGCAAGCTGTCGAATCAATCCCGACTGCGCCGTCAGCAAGTCGCACGTCGTCGCGGACCCGGATGCGGAGACCACCAGTGGCGTTGACGACGGGATGTTGTACTGGCTGCGGATGTCGCGGATGGAGCGAATGACGCTTTGAATCAACTCAATCTGCGTTTCGCAGGCCGTGTCGATGTGCTCATCCAGCCGCTGCGGCCATGGCGCGACGATCAGGGCGTCAGGCGTTTGCAGCTCGGCAATGCCCTTTAGCCCCCGTTGCGGCGCGATACCGTTAAGATTCTGCCAGATGCCCTCGGTGATGAACGGCACGAAGGGATGCAGCAGCCGCAGAATCTGATCCAGCACAAAGGCCAGTACGTTCTGCGCCGTGGCACGGGCATCTTGACCGTGTTCCTGCATCCGCGGCTTGCTCCATTCCAGATACCAGTCGCAGAAATCATTCCAGAAAAACCGATACAATTCGTTCATCGGCTCGTTGAACTTGTAGGCGTCCAGCGATTCGGTCGCCGCCTTGACGGCCCGTGCCAGCCGCGAGAGAATCCACCGGTCGGTGATGTCCAGATTGGCCGCGTCAAACTCCGCCGGGTCTGTCCCCTCCAGATTCATCATCGCAAACCGCGAGGCGTTCCACAGCTTGTTGCAGAAACTTCGGCCGAGGTCGAACTTCGGCGAGGTGTTGACGGTGCGTCCATCCGGCAGTTCCAAGGGCGCAACCGGCATCCGTACGTCTTGCGTATCCGTCGTCATACTGGCCAGCGTAAACCGCATCGCATCCGCCCCGTGGCTGTCAATCGCCACCAAGGGGTCGATGCCGTTGCCCAGGCTCTTGCTCATCTTGCGCCCCTGCCCGTCCTGGATCATCGCGTGGATATACACATCGGAAAACGGAATATCGCCGACGCAGTACTGCCCCATCATCACCATCCGCGAGACCCACAGCGTGATAATCTCCCGCGCGGTACACAAGACCTGCGTCGGATAAAACGTCGTCAGTTCATCCGTCTCGTCCGGCCACCCCAAGGTGCTGAACGGCCACAACGCCGATGAAAACCATGTATCCAGCACATCCTCATCCCGGATCCAGCCTTCTGTCTCCATCGCTTTTTCAAGTTCGTCAAAGCCGGCCCTGACACAGGCGTATGTGACCGGCCCCTGTTCGTTTTCAACCACCGTATTAAATGTACCGTACTCGCATCGATTCTTCTGCCGGCCGGGTTTTGACCAGACCGGAATCTGATGCCCCCACCAGAGTTGTCGGCTGATGGGCCAGTCGCGGAGGTTCTCCAGCCAGGTTTGGTACGTCTTGCTGTAGCGTTCCGGGTAGAATTTCAAACGCCCGTCCAGCAGCGGCGTCAACGCCAGCCCGGCCAGCGAGTTGACCGGTACATCCGTACCGCTGATATATGTTATGTCATCCCGTGTTTCGGTCTGACATTTAACCTTTGACATTTGACATTTAACATTCTCAATTGGCTTTTTGACCGCGATATACCACTGGTCGGACAAATACGGCTCAATCGGCACATGACTGCGATAGCTGTGGCCGACCTCGTGGGCGTAGTCGCGCACCTGCTCGAGCAGGTTTTCCTCCCGGAACCACTGGACAATCGCCTCGCGGGCTTCGAATCGATCCATCCCCAAGAGAAACTGCGCATCACTTCCGACATCTGACCAGCCGTACTTATCGCTGATGGTCCCGTCCGGCGCCATCACATTAATCACATCCAGATTGTGCCGCAGGCCGATCTCCCAGTCATTGGGGTCGTGGGCGGGCGTAACCTTGAGAAAACCGGTGGAGAATTTGGCCTTTTCGTCGTCGCTGTTCGGATCGGGCAGGACGACGTGGTCGTCGGCGATAATCGGTATCAGCCGCCCGATGATGGGCAGCCGCACCCTTTTGCCGACCAGGTATTTCGCCCGCGGGTCGTTGGGATTCATCGCCACCGCCGTATCGCCCAGCATCGTTTCCGGCCGCGTGGTGGCAACGGTGATATGTTCAATGCCGCCGCCGTCGGTGTTAACAGGGTGTTCCATCGGATATTTGAGGTACCAGAAAAACCCCTGCAAGGTCTGATGTTCGACCTCGTCATCGGCCAGCACGGTCTGCGTGGCCGGGTCCCAGTTGACCAGCCGCTTGCCGCGATAGATCAGGCCGTCTTTGAACAGGTTAAAGAAATTCGTCCGCACCGCCTTGGCGCAGGTCTCATCCATCGTAAACCGCGTACGCTCCCAGTCGCACGAACAGCCCATGCTCTTGAGCTGCCCGAGAATCCGCGCCTCGTATTCGTCCTTCCACGACTGGACATAGCCAATGAACTCCTCCCGGCCGAACTCCGTCCGCCGCTTGCCCTGCTCGGCCAGCAGCCGTTTTTCCACCACCGTCTGCGTGGCGATGCCCGCGTGATCCGTCCCCGGCATCCACAGCGTATTGAATCCCTGCATCCGGTGTTTGCGGATGAGAATATCCTGGAGCGTATTATTGAGCGCATGCCCCAGATGCAGCGCGGCCGTGACGTTCGGGGGCGGAATCACAATCGTATAAGTGCCCTTTGGCCCCTTGCCCGCCGCATCCGCGTTAAAATACCGCCCCTCTTCCCACAGCCGCTCGGCCAGCGCCTCCACTTGGCACGGGTCATAAATCTTCGCTATTTCCTGCATCTTATATCCTAAATCAAGTCATCACGGATTGTTCAATCAAAAAGCCCCGACAGCATCATCCGTCGGGACTCTTATCATAGACCACTCTTTATGGTTTGTAAAGGATGGAAACGAACTCCAATGACGACCGGGCGGCAATCGGCCACAGGGCCTTCAAAGCCGCCAAAATAGCGTCGGCAACACGAAAGACCGTTCCGTGCCGCTCTGAAATGACAACTCCGACGTAAGAACGGTCCATGTCTCCAGATCAGGGGAGGTTGAGCGATTGCAGCGCTGCCGGAATCAGAACGGCACGCTATTGAATGAACCATTCCAGATTCAGCGCCTCGACCATCATGCGGTATCCTTCGTCGCTGAGATGCAGATGGTCGCCGGAATCCGCCTGACGGAGCAGCCTGGAAGGATTCTGCGGGTCGCGGACCACCGCGTCCCAGTCTATCACGGCGTCAAAGGAACCGCTGGTTCGGATCCATTCGTTGATCTTGAGGCGTCTTTGCTCCACGCTCGGATTAAAATAAAACGACTCACCGCAGGGAAGAATCGTGGACCCGTAAACCCGCAGTCCGCTGGCGTGTGAGCGGGCGATGATCTGTTCGAAGGCGGTGATGACCTCTTCGGCGGAGGTGCGTCCCCCGCCGATGTCGTTGATGCCCTCGAGCACAATGACCCATCGGGCGGCCGGCTGTGCGAGCACGTCGCGTTCCAGTCGCTGAAGCACCGTTTGCCCGATACCCCCCGCCCACAGGCAGTTGCCTCCGATGCCCTGGTTCAGTACCCCGATATTGGCGGTTTGGGGATTGGCTTGGAGCCGGCGTGCCAGATAGTCTGGCCAGCGTCTGTTTTCGCCCTCGGTCGATCCCTTTCCGTCAGTGATGGAGTCGCCCAGACACACCACCGCGGCGGCGGATGCGGGCGCCTGCACTTCCACGCCGCAGAGAAAATACCAGCATTTGTTCGGGATCGCGGCGGAAAGCTCTTTGTCTTTAACGGCGTTTCCGGATTGGATAAATACGACCTCGCCTCTGGCACTGCGATGCCCGGTGGTCTTTTTCGGCGCCCTGGCCAGATGCATTGTGACCGCCAGGTCGGATCCCGGCTTCAGATCGAATGCGACCGGATCGGAAACCATCAGTGTTCCGAAGGGAACCACGGCGGAGGCGTTGCCGCTAAATGTCAATGGCTTGGCCGTCTCGAGGTCGATGGTGTTGCCGCCGGTTGATACGGCAATGGAGGCTTCAGTGATTCTCAGGTTGTCCTGCCAATCGGCGAAGGCATTGGAAAACCGTACCCGCAGCGTTTGACCGCCGACAGAGACACGAACCACCTGACGCAGTGTCGTGTCGTCGAGTTTTCGGGCGTCCGGCGGCATCAGATCGGTTTCCACTTCCTGTGCCGAGGTTGCCCAGGTTCCAATCCAGCGGATGGCCTGGGTGTGTTCGACGTGTGCCTCTTGTGCAAAACCCGCACCCGCCATCACTCCGAGAACAATGAGGGCACACAGAATACTGTATTTTCGATCCGTTCGTTGAGTGTTCACCGTTATCATCCTCTTCTTAACCGCAGTTACTGATATTGTTATCGATCAGGGATACACACTAAAATGGCCGGCTCGCCGGGGGACCCAAGTAGGAACGGGGCAGCGGCTCAGTGCGGACGATCACTGTTTCCAGAACGACACCGGGGTCCACCATCCAGACCTTAAGGGTATGAACGCCCGGTTCGGCGATTCGATGGGTCGATCTGAGGGTTCTGGCATTGTCCATGACCCACCTGTCCCAGTCCCGGAAGGCCGGAGCGTTAACGCCGTCTCCGCCGGTGGACTGTCCAGCAAACGCGTCGATGATCTGCGGGGGCTGGTCGTCGAACGACACAGCGATTCGTACGCCTCGATTCGGCTGAACCTTCAGCGTCGGCCCGGTGATCAGCTCGACATAAATCTCGCCGGCGTCAGGAATCAACACGGGATATTCCAAACGCGGCGCATTTTCCGGGGGAATGACGCTTTGGGCAGTGACCGGAAACACGGCCATCCCCGATGCAGCCCGGCCGTAGTCGGGAATTTTTTCCCAGCGCACTTGGCCGGCGGCAATATTTCGTGTCGCACTTTCGGCGGCAAACGCGGTCGGCCCGGTCAGGCCGCCAAAGGCGACGCTATCAAGTCGGGAATATTGGTCGGAATGAACGGCATTCACAAGTACGGGAACACTCTGTCCATCCGGGCCGGTCACGGTGATCACGGCAGTCTGTCTGCCCACGGGAATCTTATCCCATGCGACCTCGACAAAGATGCGGCGATCCTGATCGATTGTGCCGGACGATTCGCTGAGTTGAACCCAGGGCTGATCCGCCTGGGCGGAAAAGGTAAAGCTCTTGCTGCTGCGTTTGAACACGTCGATCCAGCGACGCTGCCGGTTTCGCGAATCAAACGCGGGCAGTATCACGCGGCCGGATTCCCCCGGCCAGGCGCTTTCGGATCCTTCGATTGCCACGCCCATCGATTCGTCGTCCTTCGGGGTTACATTCGTCACCCTCGGCATCACATTCCTCGCCGGATCCCGCCAACTGGTGTAGCCGAGGCGGGTCTGAGCCATCATGTGATTCCACTTGCCGCCGTTGATCCGATGGTATTGGTCGGTCAGTTTCTGGTCAAGCTGAAACAACTCGCTTACGCGTTCGGCCTGCGCGTTTGCACTGACCCGTCCCTGTTGGGCATACAGCCGATTGCGCCCGGCGGCGATATAGATTTCCGCGACCGTCGCCGAGGCCTTGGTCGGATACAGTACCAGTTGGAAAAACGCATCGCGGTATTCCGCCGGCAAGCGGCTGTCGATCGCTTCCGCTTTTGCGACGATGTCCTGCCAGGCGGCTAAGACCCGTTCGGCCTCCTGATGGTTGGCCAAACTGAAAGTGCGGGGATCAAGCAGTTCGGGTTTGCGCCAGCCATTGTATTTGGCATATTTGGCGACAATGTCGGCGATTGACTCGGCGTGATCAGGCCCGAATTCGCGTGACGCCCATTTTTGTGTAAACGCCTCAATCTTCTCTTTCGGCATGGCTTTCGGATCCCACGCCATACGCAAAAAGAATTCAATCGGAATCTCCATCGGCTTCAAATCGCCGACATTGACAATCCAAATTCGATTCGCACCATATTCGTAAGCCATGTTCATCTGCTCCCAAATCTTCGGAAGCGGATTGGTGTTCATCCATTTATATGAACGCGGTCCTCCCACATAGTCAAAGTGGTAGTAGATACCCGCCCCGCCGGTGCGTGTACGTTCTTCGGGCGTCGGCAGACGGCGAATATTGCCCCAATTGTCGTCGCACCAAAGCAGTGTCACGTCGTCCGGTACCCGCATGCCGTGGTCATAGTAGTTTTCTACTTCCTTGTAGAGCGCCCACATCTGAGGGATTTGGGTTACATCGGGGTTGATGTGATCGGCCAGAATCTTTCGCTGGTCGGCGACGATTTTTTCCAACAACTTCACGTTGGCGTCCATATCGCCGCCGCGAATCATCGGTTCGTCGCCATCGCCGCGCATCCCGATAGTCACGATGCTCTCATAGTTCTTGTTTCGCTGAATCCCCTGTTCCCAGAAGGCTTTGAGTCCCTCTTCGTTTTCGGCGTAATTCCACTGCCCGTTTCCGAAACTTCTCCTGTGCTTGGTCCATTCCGCCTGGGCACGTGTCATCGGTTCGTGGTGGGACGTTCCCATCACAATCCCATATTCATCGGCCAGACGCGGATTTTCGGGGTCATCCTCATTGAACGCTTTACCCCACATGGCCGGCCAGAGATAGTTGCCGCGAAGACGCAGGATCAATTCGAACATGTGGGCGTACATTTTGGAGTTGATGCCGCCGAATTGTTCATTAGCCCACGGCCCGAAACAAGGCTCTTCGTCGTTGATGAATATGCCGCGATATTTCACGGCGGGTTCGCCGGAAACATGCCGGCAGGGAAGCACGTAGGCTTCGGCACGCTTGCGTGGGGGAACATCGGCCCACCAGTGCCACGGCGAGACTCCGACCGCCTCGGAAAGCTCATAGATGCCGAATATCGTCCCGCGTTTGTCGCTGCCGGCAATCACCAACGCCTGATCGATGCCGGAAATGGGTTGAGCAACCGTGGCGATCACAAAACATTCCCACTTTCCTTTGACATCGGAAACATCCAGTTTGCCCGAGGCGACAAGGCTGTCAATCATCCCGCTCTTTCCCAAGGTACCGATGATGACGGGGCGTCCGGTCACGGGACGGTCGGCAGACAGGGCGGGCTTTATTCCGGTCACGCGATCAATATCCGTCTGCAGATCGCCGACGGCACGAATGACACCCTTATCGTCTCCGCTATCATAGTGAAGAGCCGCCGCCCGGCCGGAAACGACGAGGGGAAAAGCGCCCGCTTGTGCCGTCTCGCTGACCAGATCGACCGAGAGCACCGATTCAGCGCAAAGTGGAATCCCCATCGCCAGGAGCACTGCAAGCCCTGTCAAGAATGCACCTTGTATCCGTTCAAATGCACGGGACTGTCGGCAGTCCGCACGCATTGACCATTTTTCTCTCTTTTCCATACGTCAGTTCCTAGCAGATATTTACCCGATGCGCAATCGTACCGAAAGGCCGGCCGTGTATATGCTCTTGATCAAATGACGAGGTTTTGACAAATGATCAACCTTTATGCAAGGGGTTTCAGTTTACACTTTCCGAAACGCCACCCGGCTCAAGACCCGTGTCTTTGCGGCGTTCCGAAAGATCCGCTTCAATCGCCAGCAATTTTTTTTGGGTGAGCGGATAGAACAACATCAGTCCGCCGGCAATGACTGCCGGGATGGCCGCATAGATACTCATACTCAGGCAGATGCCTTTAATTGCAGTTGCATCCAATACCGTATCGGCGACATATCCGTATCCGTCAAGAATCCAGGCAAGGGCCGCCCCGCCGAACGCAACGCCCAGCTTGAGCGCGAACAGCGACGCCGCCATAAGCAGCGCCGTGGCACGCCGGCCCGTCTTCCATTCCGAAAAATCCGCCGTATCGGCATAGATGGCCCACTGCAGCACCGAAACCGGCCCCATGCAGAAAGACGTTACAAATTGAAGACCAAACAACAATCTCAGGTTTTCCGGCTGAACGTAATACACCAGCGCTGTTGAGACCCCGGCCAAGATAAACAGCACCGCGTATGCCCTTGCTTTGCCCAGAGCTTTGCATATCCATTTTGTCGAAATGGCGCCGATGATTGTAAAAACGGTTCCGCTCAGCATAAACGCGGCTGCAAGCGAGGTGGGACTGACACTTGAAAGGTCAAACAGCTTTCCGAAGATTGTCAACTGTGTTGTACCAAACAGGACAACCGATTGCTCCTTGATGAAATGATCAAAATAATAAACGATAATGCCGCCGCGCATGACGACAAAAGAAAGCTGAAAGATCGTCGCTATGCCGATAAAGAGCCATGGCCCGTTTGCGAACAAATCGGCGATGTCCTGTGCAAATGGATTTTTGGCTTCCTTGAGCGGTTGGACACGCTCTTTTGTCGTAAAAAAGGTAATCAGAAACATAATGGCCGCTGCACCCAAAAGGATGCTCATTGCAACCGTCCAACCAAACGGAGAATTTTTTTCTCCGCCGAACTTAATCACCATCCCGGTCAGGGCGTACTGGACTATAAACGCCGCGATGAAAGCCAGCACAAATCGGTAGGAAGATACAATCGTACGTTCCTGAGGATCCGGGGAGATCACCCCCATCAGGGCACAATACGGAACATTGACAATCGTATAGACCATCGTCATAGCAATGTAGGTCACATAGGCATAGACGATCTTAGCGGGGTCGGACATTTCCGGCGTGGTAAACATAGCAATGCCGATGATTGCGAACGGGATTGCAAACCACAACAAAAACGGCCTGAATTTGCCCCATCGCGTTCTGGTACGGTCGGCGATCGCCCCCATCAACGGGTCATTGATCGCATCCCAGATACGAGTGACCATGAACATGGTTCCCACCGTTTTTGCCGTGATTCCAAACACATCGGTATAGAAGTACATTATAAAGTAGATGGTTGTCTGGAAAAACAGATTGGACGCTGTGTCACCGAGGCCGTAACCGACCTTCTCACCAATGGATAATCTCTTCATTTTAGTTTCCATAAGTCCCACTTCTTAAAAGGTTTATGTGATAGTTAAACGACTCTGTTAAACGTTTTTTTGACATCCTTTCAGACGGTTGTCATTCAAAAGCACGATTCTTTCTCTTTTCTTATCTTTCACTGCCCCATACGGCCGTCCGTTTGCTTATTTCTTAGTACATCACGCGCACGACACCGGCCGAAAACGGCGGCATCGTGAATTGGACGGATCGGTTTTCGACGGTAACGGCGGCGGGGACGACTTTGATATTGTCGGGCTGTTCGAGGGAGTTTTTCACTGTTTCGCCGCCTGGCGCGATCAGTTGCATCGCTGCCGATGCGGGAATCCGGCTGCCGTCGAGACGAACAGAGACCTTAACCGCCGCATCGGTCGGGTTGACCGCTTTGAGGTACACGGTCTTTTGGTCGGCCGAGCGCGTGGCGACAAAATTGACCGGGCGATCCTGCCCTTCCACCGCAAGAAGATCGGGCGCAAAGGAATCACGCCATAGCTTCATCACGACATAATTGCCGGCCGGGAACCAGGACTTCTGATCAAAGTTGATCAGGGCGTTATCCCAGTCGGTTGTCACCCCTTGTTTGCGCAAGAACAGCGCCGGACAGGTCATGGTGACCAAGTCCCCCTGCCGCTCAAACGCATTGAGAATGCCGCCGGCATAGAGACCCACGCGCCAGTCATTGCCCCAGCTTCTGTCGGTAAGGTTCCACTCGGAGACATAGACCTTCATGTCGGGATTTTCCGAGTTGCGGATGATTTCGCCGCGGCTCTTGAGGAACTCTTCGTACCTGTAGGGGTCTTCCACAAAATCCGCATCAACGTAAATGCCGTTGTAATAATGCGGCGACAGAAAATCAAAGAGTGTGCCCGCCTGGCGTATCATAGACGCATCCCAGTCGATCTGGTTGGCCTGCCCCCGGCCGGTATCATAGCCGTAACTGCCGACCACAGAGAGTTTCAGACCCGGATATTTTGCACGAATAGGAGGGCAGAACGCGCGAATAACGTCGAGGTAGCCTTCGATACGCATATTCCATGTTTCGTTGTCGATTTCAAGCGTTTTAAGCTCATAAGGAGCAGGATGTCCGTTGGCGGCGCGCAGTCTTCCGTATTCGGTGGTCTGGTCGCCCATGCAGTATTCGAGCCAGTTGAGGGCATCTTCGACGCCGCGGGAGGTGTTGATCACGAGAATCGGTTCGGCGCCAACCATCTGGCACAACTGGATAAACTCATCGGTGCCAAATTGATAGGTATCGCGGTCACTCCATTGGTCGATGGGATGCGGAAGGCGTTTTTCGTGTGGGCCGATGCCATTTTGCCACATATAACGACCGACAAAAGACCCGCCGGGCCAGCGGATGGATTCAGGCTGGAGATCGGCGATGGCCTTCAACAGATCGGGGCGATAGCCGCCGGTGGCCAGCGTCGAGGCGGAAAAGAGGGAGATTTGATCGACATTGACCGGGCCGGCGTGAGATGACCGGATGATTAAAGAAGCGGCGTCCGCCGTGCGCGGCGAGGTGAATTCGACGGTGAACTTTTGCCACTGGTCTGAAAGCCCCCCGATGATCCGCGAAAAGAAGGTTGCGTCATCGTCCACAAAGCTCACGAGCAGACTTCCGCTGCCGCGTGCGTAGAGTGAGAACGTATAGCGTTCGCCATGTTCGAAGGCGATGTTTCGCTGACGGATGCCCGGAGCGGCGGTTTCATCGATGCCGGTATTGGCGGCCAGACGCACGGAGACCTCGGCATTCAACGGATTGTCGCGGTCAATCAAGACCTCTTCTGACACACCGAGAAATTCCCAGTGTCGAGGCATACTGACAGCCGGTGCGGCCGGAGCAGTGCCGGCACGTCCGCGTCTGGGAGGAGACAACTCAAGCGTTCCGTTGAGAATCTGGTCGCCCCAAAGGCCTCCATGTACGGAATTGAAGATGTGTTCGAGAAACTGGCCATAAATGCCGACGTTTATGGTCTTGACGACGCGGTCAGCATCGACGGTCAAGTCGACGGTCATCGTCTTCCCCTGCCCCAGCAATTCAAGCATTTGTCGGCCGTAACGACTCCCCAATTCCCGGTACCCCGCAGAATCGAAATGCAGGCGGTCCGGTTGGGCCGTGCAGCCGGCCGACGAAATAACATAGGAATTGGCCAGAACTTTCGGCAGTTCCGCAATGATCCTGTTCATTCCGGCACAAACGCCCTGCTGATCAGCATGGACGGTTTCGCCCGCCAATAGCGGCACCTGTCGGGGATCGAGATTCAAATCCTTGATCAGATTGTCATAGACGCCTTTGACCTTGTTCGGCCATTCCCGGTCATTGGTGTTGGACTCTCCCTGATGCAGCAGGAAGCCCTTGATAACGCCGGACTTCTGCGCAATCTTGGCCATATCGACAAGATACTGATAGGGATTTCCATCGTACCCATTGATAAAATTGGTCATCCAATCCGGGGCTGTCGCGGCATAATCCTGAAAAGCGTCTTTTTCAAACAGCTCGATCTTGCAGCCGGGAATCGCAACATTAATGACGCCTACCCGGATGTGCCCCGGAAGGTTGGCAACCAGAGTACGGCCGAAATAATCGGCAGGACCCAGACCGCCCGTCGCTCGACACAAGGGAGGGACGGCGGGATACCAATTGCCCCGATTCCTGTCCATATTCGGCATATCGAGAGCGGCAAGAACCTGGAAGCGTCCATCCACAGTCAAGTCTTGCTGCTCAATCCGTCCCGCGCCATCCATATTGGACTGACCAAAGCAGAGAAAAATATAGAAGTTGGGATCCGGTTCCGCTGAAATCCAACTCGATAACGCCATAAAAACAGCCAGTAAAATCGATCCCGCTCTTGTTCTCATTGTCGCATTCTCCTTTTCAAGCACACACCAGTGGCTGGTAATCTCTATACGAACGCGCGAGCCTTCTTTACGTCGCACATTAGCTTATCCGAATCTTATCCGAAGACTTCGTTAATTGCCACCCTAACCTTATATTTTTAATAAGTGATTTTCCGTTAATTTGACCCATAATCCACCGCAAATCGGCATTATTGATCCATATCAGGAACAGGCAGCCTACCTGATGTTATATCTTCAACACTTTGAATTAACACCGTCGCGTCGGCACCCCATTCAGATTCCGCCGTCAAACGAATGCTTCCCGGCCGGCCCGGAATCCCGCGAACAATGACAAGACAGAGGCCATTGAAGGCTTTTCGCTCATGAAAGGGAAATGGCACGAGGTCGGTGGGGTCACCGTTGTCTGTGGCAACGATTTGGCCGGGGCCTTCTATCCTGAACTTGACCCAATTATCCGCACGGGGGTGAGTGAGGCCGTCTTTGTCCGTGAGGCGTACCGTAACAAACGCCAAGTCTCGACCGTCCGCACAGATAGGGTCGCGATCTGCATCCAGCTCTATTTTCGCCGGGTCGCCAACTGTCTTCGTAACATTCTCAGCCCATAGTCGGCCGTTTTTCCAAGCAACGACCTTCAGCTCTCCCGGCTCGTACACCACATCGTCCCAACGCAGGCGATATTGATACTCGCCTTTGGCTTTACGGCCCAACGACCTGCCGTTGAGAAAGAGTTCGGCTTCGTCGCCGGAGGTGAAAACGTGAACAGGTGTGATTTGGCCGAGGCGGTCCGGCCAGTTCCAGTGCGGCAGGATGTGCGCCATCGGCAAGTCGGGGCGCCAGTGGGATTGATACAGATAGAAACGATCCTTTTTGAACCCGGCAAGATCAATGACACCGAAATAGGAACTGCGCGCGCCGTAATAGGGGGTCGGCTCGCCGAGATAATCCCAGCCGCTCCAGACAAACCCTCCGGCGACAAAGGGGTGCTGTGCCTGCGTGGCAAATACTTTATCCGCCGAGGAGCCGAATTCGGCGGTGTAAAGCTCGTAAGCGCTGACGTATTGGTTTTTCGAATCCCCGCCCGCACCCTCCTTGACCGGGGCGCTGATTCCGTCAAAGACCGGAAACAGGTATGTCCCGCGCGTGCTCAATGCGGCGGCGTTCTCGCTGCTGAGAATCACTTTGTCGGGAAACGCTTCTCGGAAGGCGGGATACAGAGGGGGCGTATTGATTCCTCTCAGGCCGGCATAGGCCGGTGCGTTGCGGATACCTTCGCCCTGATAGTTCAGACTGATAACGTCCATCTCTTTAGGCATCGGCATATCCGGCTTGGCGTAGTTCATTGCGGCGGTCGTGGGACGAGTGGGGTCTTCGTCCTTGACGATATCGTGCAGCCGCCGGGCAACCGCGGCGCCTTCCTGGCCGGTGTATTGCTCGCCGACCTCATTGCCGAAGCTCCACATCATCACCGACGGATGGTTGCGGTCGCGGCGAACCCAGGCCCGCGTATCCTGCTCAAACCAGTCCGGGAAGATCAGATGGAAATCGAGCGGTGCTTTTTTCCGTTCCCAGACGTCGAATATCTCGTTGACGACCAGAAAGCCCATCCGATCCGTCAGTTCGAGCAGTTCGGAGGCCGGGGGATTGTGAGCCATACGGATGGCGTTGCAGCCCATTTCACGGAGGATTTCAAGCTGACGCTCAGCGGCGCGGACATTAAACGCTGCCCCCAGCGCCCCGAGATCGTGGTGCTGATTGACGCCTTTAATGTAAATCCGCTCGCCGTTGACGTGAATGCCCGTATTCGGGTCGAAACGCAGGGAGCGGATACCGAATCGCGTTTCGTATTGATCGACGAGTTTGCCCTCGTGCCGCAAGGCGGTCACGGCCGCGTATCGGTGCGGCGTCTGTGTGGGCGGCGGCCCCCACAGCCGAGGGTTGGCGAGAACAACAGAGGACTTGACCCCAGCGCTCTGTCCGGCCGCAACAGATACCTTCACAGGTTCAAAACTCCCGACCGCTTCCCCGGTGATACTGCCCTCGTCGCTCAGAATGAAAATCTCGGTATGCACTTCAACGGTCGCATTTGCCTTCGAGCTGTTGTCAATAGTTACATTCAGGTCAATTGCGGCAGAGACTGAGGAAACATCGTGCGTTGTGATAAACGTCCCCCATTGGCCGACATGGACAGGATAGGTCTTGGTCAGCCAGACATTGCGATAGATGCCGCCGCCGGGATACCAGCGCGAGGATTCGGGGGGATTGTCCAGCCGAATCGCCAACTGGTTTTGACCGCCCGGCCGGATATAGGGTGTCAGGTCAACGCGCCATGACGCGTAGCCATACGGCCAGCCGCCGACCAGATGACCATTCAGCCAGACTATCGCATAAGACATCGCACCATCTACATCCAGAAAGACGGACTTGCCGGCGTCGGAGAGTGGAATATCGAGCGTCTTGCGATACCACCCGATACCGGGACTTGGCAGCCGTCCCATACCGCCGCCGACGGCTGCATCCCTGCCGGTCAGAAAAGGTCCGCTGATCGCCCAGTCATGCGGCAGGTCCACACGCTGCCACGCACTATCGTCGAAATCGGCCTGCACGTAAGGACAATCGCCGCCGGGGTTTCCGGCAGGGCGACTGTGCCGCTGGGCGGGGGCTTTAACGAAGGCGTTTCCGGTGGGCAAAATCCAAGGCTTGAGTACAGCCTGAGAGGATTCGACTTTGACCGCCTCGGTCGGCATCGCATCGGCCGGAACCACGTCGCGTCCGGTGGTTATTTCAGGGCGTACATCGTAAATCAGACCGATGGAATCGCCCTCAGGATCGCCCATCCGGAAATGCCAATTCGCATTCAGGGAAATCCGCTCTCTGACGGCCGGCTGTACCGCATCTGAGACCGAGGGTAACATCAGGAACAAGCAGCCCAGAAAAAACATACGCACCGAGAAACCATCGGAATCTTTTGGTACGGAATACGCAGACCCATGTTTCAAAGGAAAGACCGGTTGGCGTCTCCGTCGATAACAGGCCCCTGTGATCTTGATTTTCTTCAGGACGTCTATTATGATTTCCCCATTCGACTAAACGTACACAAATTGCCTGTCTGCATTATCAGTATCCAATCAACGATACCCCTAATTCCATTCAACACAATGTCTAATTCATGTCGCTAAGCTTATCTGTCACCCGATAATAGTCAAAGTCCACATATCCACCGGGAGTTTTTGTCGCGTAGTTGAACAGGCCGAAACGGTACCCCATAAAATGCGGCATCGTATAGGACATTTGCAGTACCGAACCAATCCTTGTCCATGTCTTATTGTCTAAACTGTAGTAGAAATACGCCTTGTCCGTACGGTTTCTGTAATCACAGTCGATCTTGAAATACACTATCGATTGGGTGAGCGGGACGCTCTCGACCTCAGTGGGTTGACCTGCTGCTGCTCGGCCGCCTGCACCCCGTCCCCGCTGCTGTGCCCCAGCGCTCATCATCACTATTGACTTGGCGCCATCGTCCATCTTAACACATACTGCGCCGAACCGCTGCTGCAGTGCAATCATACCGGCGTAATCTCCGTCCTTCATATTTGCGACATCAATCTTTGTGGTCGCGGAACTGACCGGGCCAAAGGTCCGCTGGGTCAGGATATTACGTGCACTCAAGACCGTGCTGTCGATCCGTCCCGTGGTGATACGGAAATGTCCTTCCCGCTGGCCAATAGACCACTTGCTGTTGTCCGGGTTGTGATTCCATTGCCAGGCCAAAGGCAACGCGTCGCCGGGCTTGCGATCGAATTCGTCGGATGCCACAATGTTGCTGTCCAGCAACGTCCGGGTTTTTTCGATATCAATCGTTTCGGGCGCTTTTCCGTCAACGCCGAATACGGGCCAACCGTCCTCCCACTTGACCGGGACCAGCCAGGGGCTGCGGCCAACCGAGCCATTATCCTGAAACAGCAGTGCATACCACTTGCCGTCCGGCGTATCGATTAAACAGCCCTGAGCGACGCCCTTGTCTTCAAGGGCAACACGTCCTTCATAGGGTCCGGCGATATTGTCGGCCCGATGGATCAAGACAGAACGGGACCAGCGGCTCCTGGGCGAAGCAATGTTGAGCAGGTAATATTTGCCGTTCACCTTGGTCAGGTGGGACCCCTCTCCAGATAGACCGCCGACCTCATTTTCACCAAACAGCAGGTTGGCATTTTCAACGATAACCTTATTGACTCCGCCTTGCTTAATACCCGTGAGATCCGGTTTTAATTCGACAAGCGTCAGCCGCCCACCGCCATAGACCATATAGACGCGGCCGTCATCATCAAAGAACAGGGAATGGTCATGCAATGAAGGCGAAAAGGTTATTTCTTTCCATTTTCCACTCTCGATGTCGGTGGTGGTATAGATATGCGTCCTTCCACTTGTGCTGGAGAAGGTTGACGCATAGAAAGTGCCGTCGTGATAGCGCAGGGAGGGTGCCCAGGATCCCGCACCGTAGGCATTGCGTCCGTCATCCATCCGCAGCGCGGCGTTGTCCGCCAGGGTATCGTAGGCATAGCTGACCAGTTCCCAATCGACCAGGTTTTTGGACTTCATGATGGGCAGGCCGGGACTCATGTGCATGGTGGTGCTGGCCATGTAATAGGTGTCGCCGACGCGAATAGCCGCCACATCCGGAACATCGGCCCAGATGACGGGATTTTTGGCCGGTTCGGCCTGAAGCAGGCCGCCAACACAAACTGCGGCACACATCGATACGATCAAACACCTCTGGTACATCTTCATAATTTTTTCTCCATAACTATTGCGTGATACGGTAAACGGTTAATGAATTGGCCGGAGCCGAATAGGTAAAAGCCGACTTCACGGCCTCCGTCGAAGTAACGGGCTTGACAAATGGGGCCTGTCCGTCTTCATTTGCGGCGTCGGCGTCAGGACCGGTCAGCACTGTTTTGACCGCTTTCATTGAAGCATCCGTCGGCAAACCGGCCAGCCGAATGTTGATGTCTCTTGGATCATCGCCGCCATTGACAACCTTGACGATCAAATCACCGGTCTTCGCATCTTTTACCGAGGAGGCGGCCAATCTCCGCGTATCGCCGGCGCCGAACACAGTGTCAAGATAGCGGTCGCCGCAGTTCTGCCCGAAAAGCTGCTGGACATAGTAGTTCGCCGTGGGAAATACCTCGGTCCCATTGAAGTAAATCAGGTCGGGATGCCATTGCGTGTGCCCTCGCCGGGCAAACAGCGGCGCATAGGAGGTGAAATTAACGATATCGCCGTTGCGCTCGAAACTTGTCAAGCCAGCGGCCTCCGCCAGCGCAGAACGCAACGTGTTGCGCTCCCTGTTGCGATCATGAGCGGCGTATTCACCGACATACACCTTCGCGCCTTCGCGGTCGTAGGTATTGTAACGATTCAGATTGTCCCAGAACCACTGCGGGTTGACATAATAATGTTCGTCAACCATTTCGAGGTCGAGTTCTTTGGCAAACGCCCAGCCATTGTCAAAATCCTCTCCGCTTGCAAAAGGACCGGATGTGCCGATTACGACGATTTCGGGGTGCTTTTCCTTGATCGCCTCATAGATCATCTCGAAGCGTTCCTTGAAGAGGGGCGTAACGGCCTCTTCATTGCCGACACCGATGTACTTGAGACCAAACGGTTCCGGATGGCCGGCCGCGGCGCGTTTTGCGCCCCACATCGAGGTGGCCGGGCCGTTGGCCCATTCGATCAGGTCCAAAACATCCTGGATGTATGCGGGCATTTCATCCATGGGCAGACCTTCCTGCCCGCGGTTGGGCGAATGGCCTGAGTGCTGACAAGACACGCCGGCGCTCACAATCGGAATGGGTTTGGCGCCGATGTCCTCGCAGAACTGGAAATACTCGAAATAGCCGAGTCCCATTGATTGATGATAGCCCCATGCGTAATTGGGGCCGGAACATCGCTGTTCCAGTGGCCCGATACTGTCCTTCCAGTTATAGTACCGCCGGATGCCGCCGGCGTGAACCAGACAGCCGCCGGGAAAGCGTACGAACTTCGGGTGGATATCGGCAATCGCCTGTGCCAGATCCGCGCGAAGCCCATTGGACCGGCTGCGAAACGTCTTTTCCGGGAACAGCGACACCATGTCGAAACAAATACCGCCCTGCTCGTGGGCCAACACGACAAGACGTGCGTCGTTGACCGTGCGGGTCGGAGTCAGTGACATGCTCACTTTCCTCCACTCGCGGCCCAAGATTTCCGTTCGGGCTTCGGCGAGCACTTCGCCGCCCCTGGTTTCCAGACGCACACTGACGGGCATCGGCCTTCGGTTGTCACCGCGTCCCCACATGATTCCCATGAACGCTTGATAGGCCCAGAACGACGCATTGTAGGTTTCGCCGGCGATGAGCGGGATGCCGCCGAATCCGCTGTTGGCAATACCCACGCCATCGCCGGGCGTGCGGACTTGCAGCAGCGCATACGTCGGATTGTTCAGATGGATCGACCGTGCGTCGGACACGCTGACCGAACCGTCACCGCCGCCGCGTCTTTGAAGTTCCCAGAACGAAAGCGGATGCCACGACGACTGTTCCGTCGGGCTGTATTCAAACGAGCGGTTCTGGATCAGTTCCGCATACAGCCCCCCATCCGCGGCATAATTGAGATCTTCGAAGAAAATCCCTATCAGATGCGGACTGATCGCTTTGCCCGACTGACCGGCCTGAACTGTAAGTACGATCGGATTGGAGAAGGCAACAGAAACAGCGGCTAATAGAATACCGAAAACTACATATGGACTGCTAAATCGTCGGTCGAGAGAGGATGCTGCTTTCATTGTTTCCATATCCTTAATTATCGCTTCTCGTTCGTGTTACTGTGGACATTCTCCGTCGTGCTACATCGATTAACGAACCATCCGGCTCATTTATTGCCATAAATCACTGATCGACCCGGATATGCGAACCGACAGCGGCATCCAGAAACAGACCATCCTGAACGGCAGTCGCATAAAAAACCCGCCCTCCGCCAACACGCCGTCACCCGTCCTTTCCATGATCAATCTCCGTTGCTTGTTCTCAGTCTACAATGACATTTTACATAAGTGTTTGTAAATGTACCACCGGCGAAATGATTTTGCAACCATTTCGCCGGCAGGTTTTAAGATTCAGTCGCTATGTTTTAAAAAAAACCCCGAAATATCAAGGTATTCCGGGGCGGCATTTCTTAAATCTATTCGTCTTTGTGTCGTTATTTTATCTCAAAACACCTTATAACCTGCATTAAAATGAGGTTTCCGGGCATCGGTCAGATACCCGGAAACCGTTATTCGTAATCGAACACGTCGTGCTTACGGAAGCGGACGCCTGAGCTGGTAGCGATCATCCATCCATCTCTCTGCGTAAGCGGCAAAATCTTCCAGATTAATCACACAATCGTTATTGACGTCCAACTCCATCAATCCACTATCCTGACCATAGGCCTCCCGGTCGCAAACCCAAGGGAGATCCGTCCTCACGGCAAGAAACTCACTGGCGACTTCCTGAGCGGTGAGAGCGTAGTTATACACTTTAACATCGGAAAGGATACCCCAAAAGAGATCCGTGCTGGAGCCGTCATTGTTATTACCCAGCTTGAACTCGGAATCGACGCCCGTTCCGTACGTAAAGCCGGT
>Ga0209723_1000713_pt1 | contig 59392 bp, 49 predicted proteins | sample BiotimSIPDNA_2_FD_185750 | JGI IMG/M metagenome (GOLD analysis project Ga0209723, IMG submission 185750) | Anaerobic biogas reactor microbial communites from Washington, USA - Biogas_R2 time_0 SIP DNA (SPAdes) (version 2) | ecosystem: Engineered > Bioreactor > Anaerobic > Unclassified | place... | reverse complement strand
GTTATAGCTTTGATCAATATACACCTCGATGTCTTGATATCTTATCCCCCATAACTCCAAACATCGATCACGGTACAACTCGTATGACTTATCTAAAAAGTGTATACCATGTGCTGACCTACTCACATGGCGGGGATTTTTGCTCTTGACCACCCACAACAATTGGTTTACAATCAGTCACTCGAAAGCATGCCCTCGTAGCTTAATGGATAGAGCACCTGCTTGCGGAGCAGTAGGTTACGCGTTCGACTCGCGTCGAGGGCACTCCCAGTCAAAATCACCCCACCCAGGTTCCGCGTCCCCATAAGGGGATGATATTCGAACTCGTAACAAGGGCGCTCCCACCGATCAACCAATTGCCCAGGTTCCGCGTCCCCGGGAAGGGGATGATATTCGACTCGCGTCGAGGGCACTCCCAGTCAAAATCACCCCACCCAGGTTCCGCGTCCCCATAAGGGGATGATATTCGAACTCGTAACAACGGCGCTCCCACCGATCAACCAATTGCCCAGGTTATGCGTCCCCACAAGGGGATGATATTCGATCTCGCGTTAATTAACTGCGCCTCCTGTCTGGAACAAGCTGGAACAAAACGACAAAGTTATGCGTCAAAGATTTAACATACCGAACGCCGGCAAGGAACAATCTGTTGTTTCTTGTCCTTATTGGTTTATTTAACTACTTTAGGATGGTTTGGATCATGCAAAAACGACTATTTACCCTCGCCCTGCTGCTGACGGTCATGCTCACTGCCTGTTCTTCTCAAGGACCACATGTTATTACTCCCTCCCTTGAAAGCACATTAACCGATCGTCCCACACCAGTACCGCCATCTTCAACGGCGCTTCCTGTCCCAACCCCCACAGTCTTCTTCACCCTTGATAAGATTGCCATGTTTGATCCCCTGAAGGGCTGGGCAATGGCTGAATCCTTTTCAGTGATCCTGCGCACCCTTGATGGCGGGCGCTCATGGCAAGACGTGACCCCTCAAAGCCTGGAATCAACCAGCAGTGACCTGCGCTATGATCTCAACCCCTTCTTTTTGGATGCCCGGCATGCCTGGTTGATTGTCCAGTCATCAGACACAAGCCTGCTTTTGCATACAAGTGACACGGGTAGGACATGGTCGACGGTGCCGCTTACCATACCCGGAGGAGCACTTTACTTCGTGGATCCACAAAATGGGTACCTGTTGGGTTCCCTGGGCATAGCCGCCGGGTCGCACCATGTCGCCCTCTATGCCACTCAAGACGCTGGTGCTACCTGGTCCTTGCGTTTCACCCATCAATCCGAAACCTCCCAGTCGCTCCCGGAGGGTGGCGCAAAAAGCGGCATGTCCTTTATTAGCCCTGAATCCGGGTGGATCACCGGCAATATCCCGATGGAGGACTTTGTTTACCTGTATCAAACCGTCGACGGGGGTTCAAATTGGGCACAGGTTGAATTGCCACTACCCCCAGGCGCTAATCGCACCTTTTTTGAAGCTCTTGCACCAGTAATTGTTGATCCCGGCAGTGCCTTTTTGCCAGTCAGGGTCCTGGGAATGGGCGACTCATACCAAGTGGCCTATTACCGCTTAACAGGTGGTGATAAGAGCTGGGAATTCAGATCCTTTGTTCAAAACGCATCCACTTATGACTTTCTGACAACCGAACTTGGTTGGGTAAGTGACGGCACGCGCCTCTTTCTCACCCGGAATGGAGCGCTCACATGGGTTGACTTTAGCGCATTCCTGCCCACAGGCGCAACCATTCTCCAGGTCGATTTTAGCGATGATACCCATGGCTGGTTGCTCATACAGTCAGACCGGGAAACTACGCTTTATCGCACCACGGATGGCGGTCAGAGCTGGGTTTTACTGCAGCAAAAGGGCACCGCAAGTCGATCACCACACAGCCACCCAATCAGACCGACCACCGGGCTGCGCATAGGTTTAGTCGCGTGGCATAGGATTTGTCCCTGGCCTTGTTGTTCCGGCTAATCGTCCCCTGTTTTTTCCTTATACCCCAGCGGGTTGGCAATCTCTTCTGTCATGGGTATCCCAAAGCGCTCCAGGTTTTGCTTCACCAGCTCGATCATATCGTCAATTCGTTCAAAGCGGTAACCTGCGGTGACCTTTTCATCGGCTTTGGTTGTGAATTCAAAATAAGGGGCTGTCACCAGGCGGATCAATCTTGCCTGCCTGATTTCACTCCAGTACAGTCGCTTGTTCTCGGCGGGATCCTTTTCCCCACTGATTTCAATGTAATCCTCTCCTATCATAATCGCAGGGTGGCTGTTGAGAATTACCTTAAGGGTCTTGATGGAGCCATAAAACAGGAAAAGTCCCAGGCTGACACCCAGCACCCCACTGATCACATTAAATATGGTCAACCGGGTGATCAACCAGGCCCCCAGACCGACCAATACCAGTCCGAGCCCGAGAAGCAGGATGGCCGTGCGGATATTTCCACTTCTTACTTCCTTGGGGACGGTGAATGTATTCATCTCTCAACTCCTTGCTGCTTGTTGCTGCCGAATTACAGTAATCATACCTTAATTTCCATCAAGTCCTGCCAACGACCAAGCACAAATATTGCAACTCGTAGCATGTATGGAGAAACATTAAAGCGAAAAATGTTATAATTTTTTTGGAGTTTATAATGCCCAGAAAAGGATTGGAAAAAGCCTTCATCGTCTCCCTGGTGGCCCTGTTGGGTTTATTCATCCTGCCGGGCAATGGCACGCCCGCCATCGTGGAGGCTTCCGCACCAATCAACGCACCCTTTCTTCCCCTGGAAAAAGCCAATGAAGGCCGTGTCAGTGAATTCCAGGGCCTGTTTGCTTCCTGGTCCAGTCCCTCAGAGGACCAGAACCCTGCCTGGTCACAGGACCCTTCTTCATCCGGGAATTACATCTACCTGACCTTCGACGATGGGCCAGATCCCAAATGGACACCCCAGATCGTTGAGCTCTTAAGTCGCCACAATGCCACCGCCACATTTTTTGTCAACGGGCGCAACGCAGTCACCTACCCGGAACTTCTCCTCCAGGAAGCCCAGGCCGGTCAAATGATCGCCAATCACGGTTACAATCACCATGATCTGACACAATACGGCTATAACGATTTCTTGTTGGAAGTGCTTGACACAAGAGACGCGGTCTTTTCAGCACTTTCAGGCCATCCCGAGCTGCAGCAACAGGTGGTACCCTGCCTGCGTCCACCTTATGGCGCGGTCAACGCCAATGTCTGGACCTTTGCCTACCGCATCCCCTACGATATTTCCATGTGGACCCTCGATACCAATGACTGGCAGAGTATCCCGGCTGAATACATTCTCGAAGATGTCCTGGAGAATGCAGAGCCCGGTTCGGTGGTGTTAATGCACGATGGCGGCAACGATCGCAGTGAAACAGTCGAGGCGCTGGGGCTGATCCTGCACGAATTGACCCTTCGTGGCTGGCAATTCCTGCCTATGTGTACCGCAGATGGTCAGCAAGCCCCGTCATGGTAATTTTTTCTCAATCCGGCCGGTCTTTTCCAATAATCTCCGCCCTTAAAACAGCAGCGGTTTGATCTCTTTCCAATTTACAGCTACCTTGAGGTAATCTTCCGGGTGCACCTTGATGGCAATGACCTTTCCGGGGTGTAACGCCATCAGAATTTCATCTGAAAGGACCGCTTCCACCGCGGTGAGGTACGGGGTGACCGGATCTTTGACCTCCAACTCGACTTTCATGTAGATCTTATTGTTGATCGTGGTTCTTGAGCCTGGCCTGGCGTCACTGACCGACAGGACCGTTGCTTCGGCTGGTTTGCCATGTTCAAGGATATATTTGTGATCTTTTCCATGCATGGCCTTCATTGGCCTGATGAAAAGGACAACAACCAGCACCACGGCAAAAAGCGCGCTTCCCAGCCCAAAAACCAGGCCTATAAGTTCGTTTAGATCCAAACCTGCATAAACTTCTGAAAAGGTCATAATGCTGCCGCCTTCCCGGTCGGGTAGTTAGTTGTTGTTTATTATAGACCCTTATGGTCGTCTCAAAATTCTTGATTTTTTGTACAACTTAACTTGTTTTTACCCTTGCATTATTTTTGGGGGTATGCTATATTAACAACGTCAGACGCTTGGGTGCCCCCCTCACCCAGGCGTTTGACATTTTAATGGCCAAATTCATGATAACATTTGGGTTACCATATCAGCCCATTGGATTTAAATGATGTCAGACCGTTTTGAGATCCACCAGTGTTCCAACCCGCAGTGTGACCTGCGCTTTCCCCTCGATCCGCACACCCATGCCGGCCTGTATTGCCCGCGCTGTGGCTCGCCAACAAAATCAGTTATAGGCGCAGGTCAGCAATTCTTCCCGGCGGCACCTGAAAAGCACTCCCAACGCGTGCTGTCCTGCCTGTTGGATAACATTCGCAGTGCGCTAAACGTCGGTTCGGCTTTTCGTACAGCCAACGGCGCCGGGCTAGCCCATATCTACCTGTGCGGCATCACGCCCACCCCCGAAAACAGTGACCGCATTGCCAAAACCGCTCTTGGCGCAGATATTTCGACGCCCTGGTCATACCATCCCAATGCCCTGCGACTCGCCGATCAACTTAAATCATCAGCAACCCGCCTGGTCGCCCTCGAATGCACGCCGAAAGCCATCTCCTTGTTCGATTTCGTCATCTCACCCACCGACCTGCGCCCGCTGACCCTGGTCGTGGGTAGTGAGCTGGCGGGTGTGGACCCCGGTTTGCTTGACCTTTGTGAAGACACCCTCTTCATCCCGATGTATGGCACAAAAGGCTCTTTGAACGCCTCTGTTGCCCTGGGGATTGCCCTTTACTGGCTTATCCACTAAAAAAGACACCCTTTCGGATGTCTTTTGTTTGTGTTTTAAAGGTTGATTGGGTTAACTTTCCGGCTGGATGACCAACCCCTCTGGAACAACCTTGTTCTTGGGAATGATCACCACCCCATCCCGCACAGTGTACAGGTAATGATCGACGTTTGCATTGACCGGGAAGGCTTTGATCACCACGTTGTCCCCGATCGAGGCGTTCTTGTCAATGATCGCGCAATCAATATCACAATTTTTACCTATCCCAAGCGGTGCATCGCCCTCATTGCGGTAGTAGTCAGCGCCCATCATCACCGTATTGCGGATGCGCGTGCCCTCCTTGATACGACTGCGTACGCCGATCACAGCGTGCTCAATGTCAGCTTTTTCGATGTAACACCCCTCGCCTACTATCACATTCTTCAATCGGCAGTCACAGACATGTGAGCAGGGCAGGAAACGCGGGTGGGTGAACAACTTAAACTGTTGATCAAAGAGGTCAAAGGGTGGGTTGGGTTCCGCCAGTGCCAGGTTGGTTTCAAAGAAGGAACGGATCGTTCCAATATCCTGCCAGTAACCGCTGAAATCATACCCATAAACCGAGGCGCCTTTCTTGATCAGGTAGGGGATGATGTCTCCGCCAAAATCATCCAGGTTCTTTGACTCGGGGTCGGAGGTTAAGACCTCCACCAGGGTTTTTACATTGAAAAGGTAGATACCCATCGACCCCAGGTAGGGTTTTTCCGGGTCGTCCCGGCTGACCAGGTCGTTCAAGATCCGTGGATCCTTGGGCTTTTCCGCAAAATCCGTGATGCGGTAAGATTGATCCCGCTTGAGAATGCCAAAACGGGAAGCATCCTCGGTTGAGACGGGTTGCACCGCCACGGTAATATCCGCCTTGTTATCCCAGTGAAATGCCGCCATCTTCGAGTAGTCCATTTTGTACAGGTGGTCACCCGCCAGGATCAGCACGTAATCACATCGCGCCGACTGTATCTCGAAGATCTGCTTGCGCACCGCATCTGCCGTCCCCTGGTACCACTCCATGCGTTCCATGGTCTGTTCGGCTGCCCAGATCTGGACGAAACCCTGGTGAAAGGCATCAAATGTGTAGGTTGTGGAAATATGCCGGTGCAACGAAACCGAGTTGAACTGCGTCAGCACGGCAATGCGGTAAATATTGGAGTTGATGCAGTTGCTGATCGGGATATCGATCAATCGATATTTACCGGCAATGGGTACCGCTGGTTTGGAACGCATGACCGTAAGGGGATAAAGACGTTTTCCCTGTCCTCCCCCCAAAATTACCGCTAAAACATCCTTCATACTGGGCATATTGCAATCCTTTCTCTCTCGATTAGATCAGAACATGGTTTGATATTCAGTTGTGCAGCGTCAAAAATGATCACTGTTTAGTTAATTGTATCCTTTTTCCTGGCTGCAAGGGTAAGTGTTTCAGCGGCAGACTTTAAAGTGCCCTCGGTCACCGGTCCCAGCATTTGGGCGAGTTCATTTTGTCTTGCTTCGCCTTCCAGCATGGTCACCTCGGTCAATGTACGTCCCTCGTGGATCTGTTTGGAAACATGGTAATGCTGGTCGCCAAAAGCGGCCAGTTGAGGCAAGTGTGTCACGCACATTACCTGGTGGCTTTTCGACAGGTTCCACAGTTTTTCGCCCACCACCATGCCCACACGTCCGCCCACGCCCTGGTCGATCTCGTCAAAGATCAACACCGGTATGGTATCAGCTGCCGCCAGGACGTTCTTAAGCGCCAGCATCAAACGCGAGGTCTCACCACCGGAAGCAATCTTGACCAGCGGCTTCAGTCCCTCGCCCGGGTTGGGTTCCACCAGGAAAGCCACCCGGTCGATCCCACGGCTGTCAAAAGCCACCCGCTGGCCATCTGATAGTAACAGGCCGTTTTCATTCTCTTCGGTCCGGATATCCACCTTAAAGCGGGCTTTGACCATGTGCAGTTCGCTCAACTGGTCCTCGATTTGTGCCGATAAGAGAAGTGAGGCTTTCTGCCTGATAGTTGAAATTTCTGACGCCTGAATTAATATCACTTCTGACAACTGGATAATAAAACTTTCCAGTTCGCCCATCTTCTCTTCTGAGTGTTCGATATTATTTAACTCTTCCCTTGCCCGTTCCGCAAAAACTAAAATTTCCTCGATCGTGTTCCCATATTTGCGTTTCAACCGGTTGATCAGGTCAATGCGTTCCTCGATCTGGTCAAGGCGATGCGGATTGAATTCGATCGCCTCGGCATATGAGTGCAACTCCATGGAAAGGTCGGATACCGTGTTCAGGCAGCCGTCAGCTCTCTCAACCAGCGATTGTGTGGAGCGATCAATGCGTGCCAGTTCGCCCAAACTGCGTAATACTTCTCCCAGCAGGTCTGATATGGAACTGACCTCCGGGGTGCCTTCGTCCAGCAACATCAATGCCTGTTGGGTCAAACCACTTAAATTCTCGGCATTGGAAAGCCGTGTACGTTCCTGCCGCAGTTCATCCTCCTCCCCGGTCTGCAATTTGGCCGCCTCAATCTCTTTGATCTGGTAGGTCAGCATGTCAATCCGCCGGGCGGAGTCCTTCTCAGATTGGCGCAGGGTATCCAGTTGCTTTTGAGCTGCGCGGAGTTGTCGATAATTGGCACCATACACCTCCAGTTGTGGACCAGTGCTGGCAAAACGGTCCAATAGGTCAATATGGTTTTGTTCTTTAAGCAGCGAGAGATGCTCGGATTGACCGTGGATATCGACCAGGAAGGCGCCAAGCTCCCGCTGCAGGCTGGCACTCACGCTATGCCCATTGATGCGTGCGATATTGCGCCCCTCGCTGCGGATCTCGCGGGTCAACACCAGGAAACCCGGTTCGTCCTGCAGGTTTTCCCGTTCCAGTACCTCGTCTACTTTGCCTTTAAAGGGCTCCTCGAGCTTAAAAACCGCCTCAACCACCGCTTTGTCCGTCCCCGTACGTACCGCTGTCACGTCCACCCTGCCGCCCAACACCGCTTCCAGGGCGTCCAGGATGATCGATTTGCCGGCGCCAGTCTCTCCGGTGAATACCACCAGGTCTGGCTTGAACCGCAGGGTCAGGTCCTGGATGATGGCAAAGTTTTGAATATGCAGTTCAATGAGCATCTTCAAAGGTCCTTATCTTAAACGAATTCCTGTAAACTGGTAGTATGCCGATGATGCACACATCACTACAAAAACAACCAACCAGACGAGCGGCAGCAGTCCCCCCAGGCTGAAACTGCCCTGTGCCAAACCAAGCAGGATTGAACCCACCCGCAACAGCGCCAGCGGTGCGCCACCGATGATGACGCCCCATAGAACGCTGCGCGACAAGGGTTTGCTGCGCCTCTTTTTCACAGCCGCCCTGACAACCTCGGCGATCAGCATGCCCGCCGCCGGGGCAAGCAGGACGGTAAAAAAGCCGATCACGGTACTCAACAGGCTGCCAAGGAAAGCTAGCACTGCTGAAAGGATGAACGCAATCGGGATATCATAGCTCTTAGCTGTTTCAAAGGTCTTCTGTTGGCTGCGCACACATTCCTTGCAACGGTACCCGGTGGGGGTGGCGACAGCTGTCTCGGGGGTGATAGGCTTGCCACAGCGGTTGCAGCGCAAAGTGATCTCATTGTCGTCCGCCGGGGACGAAATTTCATTATTTGCCATTGGCTTTCAAACCTGTCAGTGGATGACTTTCCGTATAAAGTGCCAGGTTGCGGTAAAAGTAACCGCGATCCTGGAAGCGGATCATTTTAAGCGCTGTTTTATTGGCTGTGACGCGTACCTTGTCACCGCTGTTCATGAACACCGGGTCCATCCCATCCACGCTGATCACCGCTTCATGCCTGGAGTGTACTTCAATACAGGTTGAGGTGCCCTCGTCCAGCACGACTGCGCGGTCCATTGAAAAGTGAGGTGCGATCGGCATCAGCAGGATGTTGCGCAATTCAGGCGGCAGGATTGGTCCGCCTGCCGCCAGGGCATACGCTGTCGAACCGGTCGCCGTGGCGGCGATCAATCCATCCGCGATGTAGTTGGTCAGGTAACCCTCGTCCATACTCACGCAGATCTCGATCGGTCGCACGTACTGCCCGCGGCACACCACCACTTCATTGATCACGTCCCACTGGCGCTGAACCTCGCCCTCACGGCAGAACTCCGCACTAAGCATCATTCGCTCTTCAACCCGGAAGGCACCTTCCAGGAGTAGAGTTAACTTATCCCGCCACTCATGTTCATTGATTTCAACCAGAAAGCCAAAATGACCTACATTAATCCCCAACAACGGGATGCCGTGTGGGGTATAGACATGCCCGGCGCGCAAGATGCTCCCATCGCCCCCCAGAACGACCACCACATCCACCCGGGTTGGCAGATCGTCAGCATTTGCCGGGTCCTCGGGTAAAAATCCCTCTTCGCAGCTGACTCCCCGTTCGATCAACCAATTTGTCACCTGTACTACCAACTCCTCCACACCGGGCAGGCTGGGGTTTGCCAGCACGAGCAGTTTTTGGGGTGGTTTGGCGTTATAAGTCATCACGGGGTAATTATATCTGCTAAATTAAACCTGCAAGGTTTCCGTAAAACCGTGATTTGTTGGTTACAATTGACTTGCGCCCAGGAAATCCGTATACTACCGGTAGATTGTGTGGCGTTTTGTTACGAGAATAAGCAATTTATGGTTAAAACCAGTCAAAATGAAAGGTAGATCAAAAGATAAAGAACCGTTATCCCCGGGGCAATCTGTTAACCTGCCCAAAACCCATTTAACCCGCAAACGCTGGCTGTTCTTTTTTGCCTCGATTGCCCTGGGGTTGCTCACCTGGCAATTGCTGGTCCTGCTCTTTAAACTTCCTGCTTTCATTCTCCCTTCACCGGTCCAGGTTTTTACCCGTTTCATCAAGGCGCTCAGAGACGGGCTCATCCAGCGGCATCTCTTTGCCACTTTGCTGGAGATCCTCCTTGGACTGCTTGCCGGCACCTTCTTTTCGACCCTCATTGGTTTCCTACTGGCAAAGTCAAAGGCGGCTGAAAAGTTGCTTTCACCCTACCTGGTTGCCAGCCAGGCGATCCCGGTCGTCGCCATTGCCCCCCTCCTGGTCATCTGGTTTGGTCCCGGCCTGCTTTCGAAGGTTTTGATCTGCAGCCTGACGGTCTTCTTCCCGGTTCTGATCAACACCGTGGTTGGTTTGCGCGAGGTACCCCAGGACCTGCACAACCTGATGCGCTCCTTAAAGGCCAGCCCAATAAAAACCCTCTGGTTCCTCGAGATTCCCTCGGCGCTGCCCATTTTTCTGGGTGGGTTGAGGGTTGGGGCAACTCTCTCAGTGATCGGGGCGATTGTCGGCGAGTTGGTTGGTTCAGACCGCGGACTGGGTTTTCTTATTAATGTAGGCAGGGGTCAATATGATACAGCCCTGGTCTTTGTCGCCGTCATCACCCTGGTGATAATGGCATCCCTTCTATATGGATCGGTACTGCTGATCGAAAAGCGGGTGCTGGCCTGGCAAACCTGGCGTGAATAAAGGATATTTGATGGATCATAGAAAAAAGACTTTCATTGTCGTTCTGGGAATTGTTGTTTTACTCGTCCTGGCCCTGGTTATTGCAATTGTTCTTGGCAAGCCCGGGAAAACCGGGTCTGACCTGGCGCCTATTACCTTCAACCTGACCTACATTCCCAACATCCAGTTTGCCCCGGTTTATGTAGCCCTCGACCAGGGCTATTTTGCCGACGAAGGACTGGATGTCTCCCTGTACTATGGCAATGAAGCCGACCTGGTTGCGCTGATCGGCTCGGGGCACGAAAAATTCATGATTGCTTCCGGCGAACAGGTACTCTTGAGCCGTGCCCAGGGCGTCCCGGTGGTTTACGTAGCGGCATGGTATGAAGAATACCCCGTTGCCGTTGCTGCCCTGGCCGAAAAGGGCATTCGCCAACCAGTCGACCTGAAAGGCAAGGATATCGGCATCCCCGGACTGTATGGTGCCAGTTACATTGGTTTTGAAGCCCTGCGCAGTGTTGCCCAACTTGCCGAAACCGACCTGACCCTTAACTCGATTGGCTATACCCAGGTGGAGGCACTTGCCGCAAAACAGGTGGACGCGGCTGTGATCTATGTTGCCAACGAACCGATCGTTCTTGCTTCCCAGGGCTATACCGTCGATCTGATCAAGGTGTCGGATTACCTCGAACTGGTTGGTAATGGTCTCGTCACGAGTGAAAACACCATTAAAACCGAGCCTCACCTGGTCCGGGGCATGGTCAACGCCTTGCTCAAAGGCATCACCTTCACCCAAAACTCCCCCGAGAAGGCTTACGAGATCAGTAAGACCTATGTTGAAAACCTCGCTTCTTTGGACAGGGACACCCAGCTTGCCATCCTGAAGGCCTCCATCGACCTCTGGCAGTTGGATCGACCCGGTTATAGTTCTGAAACAGGTTGGTCAAACATGCACCAGCTCCTGCTGGATATCGGCTTGCTCTCCAGGTCGATCGACTATTCACAGGCTTACAGCAATGACTTCATCCAGTAAGCCGGTGCTGCAGGTCAACAACCTGAGCCTTTCGTTCATTGAATCAGACGGCTCGTTGGAGGTGCTCGACGACATCTCGTTCAGCCTGCAAGCCCATGCCTTTGTCAGCATCATCGGACCCTCGGGTGGTGGCAAGACCACCCTCCTGCGCGTTCTGGCGGGTTTGGAAAAACCCACCAGCGGCGACATTGCGATTTATGACCACACTGCCCAAACCCCCCAACCCCGGGTGGGCATGGTCTTCCAGAAACCGAACCTCATGCCCTGGCGCACGGTCCGCCGCAACATTTCCCTGCCCCTCGAGCTCGAATCCCTGCCCACCGACCAGGTCAAAAAGCGCGTTGAAGACATGATCGCCATGGTTGACCTGCAGGGCTTTGAAGATTCCTATCCCCATGAACTTTCCGGCGGCATGGCCCAGCGCGTTTCGATTGCCCGCGCGCTGGTCTACGACCCTGAGATTCTTCTCCTGGACGAGCCTTTTGGTCAATTGGATGCCCTGACCCGCGAAAAGATGGGCAATGAATTGCTGCGCATCTGGCAGACCACCCAAAAGACCATCCTCATGGTCACTCACTCCATTTCCGAGGCGGTTTTCCTATCGGACCGCGTTCTGGTGCTCACCAGCCGTCCGGCACGCATCAGCCTGGATCTCTCCATCAACCTTCCCCGCCCGCGCACCGAAAGCATGCGCTATTCCCCGCAATTCTCGCAATTGGCGCAGGCCTTGCGCCAGCAGTTGGATATTTCAGCCAGTAAGAACAGCTAAATAAGGGGGGTCAGATCTTTGGCCACAACAGGACCAGGTTTTCCGCCAGGAGGCGGGAGTTCACGTATACATCCAGTTGTCCCAGTGCTTCTTCCAGTGACGCCATGATCTCGCGGGTCTGTGCCAGCGATACCCGGCTGGCAGTCGAGCGCACCAGGGCTTCCTGGTCGATGTTGACCAGCGGCACGCTGGCCCCTGTAGCGGTGATATTCACATCGCGCCAGAAGGTCAGCCATATATTGATCATCTCGGCCATGTTGTCCCGCCCGCTTTTCCCGCGCTTCATTTGGCCTTCAATGTAGGCAAAGCGTGTCCGCCGCGATGCCCCCAAAAGGTCTGCCAGGTCATCAAAGAGTTGTGCGCGTAGTTTTAATGCCTGCGGGTCTTCATATAACTTCAATGCGGCGCCGATTCGCCCTGAGGTGACATGCGCCAGCAGGCTCGCATCCACCGGGGCAATACCTTTTGCTTCCACCAGGTACTTTTCCGCCTTTTCCACCGTCAGTGGTCTCAACCGCACCACCTCGCATCGCGATACGATCGTGGGCAACAGGCTTTCCTGTGCATCCGTTGTTAAAATAAGCAGGGCTTTGGGTGGCGGCTCTTCCAGCGTCTTCAGCAGGGCATTGGCTGCTCCACTGGTGGTCTTCTGAAAATCCAGGAACAGGGCTACGCGGTATTTGGATTGGTATGGTGCAAGATTAATCGTTCGCAGCAGTTCGCGCACCTGTTCAATGCGTATATCTTTATGTCCCTCCAGCGCCTGCACCACCGTAAGGTCGGCGTAGTTCATGCGTGCAATTTGCTGGCACGCCACGCATTTTCCACATGGCACGCCGGGTTCTTCGGGTTGTGTGCAGTTCAGAGCTTTAATGAACTCCAGCGCCAGTGTGCGCCGCCCGATCCCCTGCGGTCCGCTTAACAGGTAGGCGTGGCGCAGCTTATCCGGGTTGGTATGCTCCTTGAGCAACCGGATGACATGATCGTGTCCACAGATATCCCAACTCATGTCTGAATTGTAGCGTAAGGCGGGGTGATTGGCAACATCTTCCCCCAAAGTCATCCCTGGAGCGCACTCTTGTTGCTTTCGATTAATTCGGGCAGTTAAAATTTTTAAGCTATAATTGCACGGTGTTTGAATCATCAAAAATGTCCTGGGAAATTCAGGGCTTAATTAATGCAAATTTTATTAAGAAAGAGAATTTGTAAATGAGCAAATCTAAACAAATCGAAACTATGGATTACCAGAAGGAAGCGGTCGTCTCGTGGCATGCCCTGAGCTCTGATGCCGTCCTGCAGCAGTTGGAAACCCGGGTCGAAATTGGTCTTACAACTGCAGAGGTCAAGGCCCGCCAGGAAAAATATGGTCTCAACGAACTGGTTGAAAAGAAAAAGACCACCTTCTGGCAAATGTTGTGGGGTCAGCTCAATAATTTCATCGTCATCCTGTTGATTGTTGCCTCGATTATCTCAGCCTTGCTTGGGGATTACATCGAAGCAGGCGCGATCATGCTGATCGTCATTCTCAACGCCATCCTCGGCATCGTCCAGGAATCGCGCGCAGAAGATGCCCTCGCTGCCTTAAAAAAGCTGGCCGCACCGGAAGCCAAGGTATTGCGGGATGGGCAGCGCATCTCTGTGCCTGCCCCCCAGTTGGTACCGGGTGACATTGTCTTCATTGAGGCTGGCAACTTCATACCCGCCGATCTGCGTCTTCTGGAGGCGATCAACCTCAGCATCGATGAAGCGTCCCTGACCGGGGAATCGGTACCTGTAACCAAGCGTGCTGAAGGCAACCTCCAGGCGGATATTCCCCTGGGTGACCGCAAGAACACCGCGTTCATGGGTACCGTGGTCACCTATGGTCGGGGTAAGGGTATTGTCACCAGCACCGGCATGAACACCCAGTTGGGACTGATCGCCACCATGCTCCAGGCAGTCGAAGAAGAAGCCACTCCGCTCATGAAACGCCTCGAACAATTGGGGAAAATCCTTGGCTATGGCGCCCTGATCATCTGCGGACTGGTGTTCGTTATAGTAGCTGCCCGTCTTTTCATTGGTCATCCCGAGGTCAGCCTGACTGATCCGAAAACCATTGATGAGATCGTCAAAGCCTTCATGGTTGCCGTCAGCCTGGCCATTGCCGCCGTACCCGAAGGGTTGGCTGCTGTGGTGACCATCAGCCTGGCAGGTGGTATGCGCGAAATGGTTCGTCGTCACGCCCTTATTCGCAGGCTTTCTTCTGTTGAAACGCTTGGTTCCGTCACCACTATCTGCTCCGATAAGACCGGCACCCTGACCCAGAACGAGATGACCGTTACCCGCCTGTGGGTAGATGGTCAGTTCGTCACCGTCACCGGCAGCGGTTATGAACCCGACGGCACCTTCCTGGTCGACGGGCAGGAAGTGGACCTGTCTGATTATTCCGCTGCCAAAACGGCCCTCTGGTTGGGCACTTTGAACAACGACGCCCAGTTGGAGCAATCCGGCGAAGTGGATGGCAAGACCACCTACCGCATGGTTGGCGATCCGACCGAAGGCTCGATCCTGGTCGCCGCCCTCAAAGCCGGTGCCTCAGCCAAAGAACTTAACGCAGCCTATCCCCGCAAGCAGGAGATCCCCTTTGACTCCGACCGCAAGCGCATGGTCACCATTCATGAGATTGAAACCCCCAACACGCAGGATATTTCTCCCTTTGGCGACCAGGAGAAGAAACAGTGGTATACCATCGCCGTCAAAGGCGCTCCCGATATCGTCCTGGGGCTTTGTGCATACCAGCAGACTCTCAATAACGGGGATGTGCGCCTGGATGATGCGGCCCGCCAGCGTATCCTGGACGCCAATGACCTTATGACCCAGGACGCGTTACGGGTCTTGGGTGTGGCATACCGCCTGGTGCCCGTTCTCCCCGGTGAGATCAAGAGTGAAGAACTGGAAAAAGACCTCATCTTTGTGGGTTTGATCGGCATGATCGACCCGGCCCGTAAGGAAGTCAAACCCGCCATGGCGGAAGCTACTGTTGCCGGCATTCGCACCATCATGATCACCGGCGACTATCCCAATACAGCCAAAGCCATTGCCCAGGAGATCGGCTTGCTGCGCAAGGGCCACCAGGTCTTGACCGGCGCAGACATTAACAACCTGACCGACGAAGAAATGATCAAGGCGGTCGAGGTCACTGATGTCTTTGCCCGTGTCAGCCCGGAACATAAGATGCGCATCGTCGATGCCCTGCGTGCCAACGGCGAGGTCGTCGCCATGACCGGCGATGGCGTCAATGACGCCCCGGCTATCAAGCGCGCCGACATCGGCGTTTCAATGGGCATCACCGGCACGGACGTTGCCAAGGAAACCGCCGACATGGTGCTCACCGATGACAATTACGCCAGTATCGTCTCCGCCGTGGAGCAGGGCCGTGTGATCTACAGCAACATCCGCAAGTTCGTTTATTACCTGCTGTCCTGCAACGCCGCTGAGATCATGGTCATTTTCCTGGCTGCCCTCTTCGGATGGCCTGTCCCCCTGACTGCCATCCAGCTGCTCTGGTTAAACCTGGTCACCGACGGCGCCCCGGCCTTGGCCCTGGGTTCCGAAAAGGGTGACCCGGATATCATGCTCCAGAAACCCCGCCCGCCCAAGGAACCGATCATCAACAAGTTCATGCAGTTGGGCATCCTGGTCCAGACAGTCGCCATAACCTTTGCCACCCTGACCGCCTTCTACATCGGTTTGCTTGCTGATCTGCAGCTGGCCGGGCTTGGCGATCTCAATACCCTCAGAGAGGTGATCGGTTTCAAGGATTGGGGAACCATCAACATCACCATTGCCGAATCCATGGCCTTTGCCACGCTTTCGATCTCCGAACTGCTGCGTGCCTTCACCGCTCGCTCTGAATATTTCCCGCTCCTCAAGATCGGTGCGTTCAAAAACAGGTTTATGAACTGGGCCGTGTTGGTTTCACTGGTTCTTGTGTTGGTGGTCATCTACGTACCTTTCCTCAACGAGGTTTTCAATACCCACCCGTTGACCTGGTTGCAGTGGGTCGAGATACTCCCGCTGATCTTTGTGCCCTCAGTGGCAGCAGAGGTTCTCAAGACCCTCACCTACCGCAAGCGTCAACGCGAATTGGTCAAAGAAAAAGCCACCCACGAGTAGTTTTTTGATCTATCGGTCAAACCACCCTGCCCACGCAGGGTGGTTTATTTTTAGCCTGCCACTCGCATTTTGAGTCATCGTCAATTACAATATACCAATGCCTGAGCAAAAGATTACGCTCCCTGTCGATGAGGTAATCCAGGGCAACTGCCTGGAGGTGCTCCCGTCGCTTCCTGCTGAGTCGGTCGATCTGATCTTTGCCGACCCGCCCTATAACCTGCAATTGCAGGGTGAACTGTGGCGCCCCAACGTCACCATGGTCGATGCTGTGGACGATGACTGGGATAAATTTGAAAGTTTTAAGACTTACGACGAATTTACCCGCGCCTGGCTTCTTGAATGCCGCCGTGTGCTCAAGCCCACCGGCACCCTCTGGGTGATCGGCTCCTACCATAACATCTATCGGGTCGGCCGCATCCTGCAGGACCTTGATTATTGGATCCTGAATGATGTCGTGTGGGTAAAGTCCAATCCCATGCCCAACTTCCGCGGCGTGCGCTACACCAATGCCCACGAGACCCTCCTCTGGGTGCAAAAGAAGAATGGCGCCAAATATACCTTCAACTATCATGCCATGAAAGGGCTCAATGAGGGCTTGCAGATGCGCAGTGATTGGTACATCCCCATCTGCACCGGCTCTGAAAGGCTCAAAGACAACGGCAAGAAAGCCCATCCCACCCAGAAGCCTGAAGCCCTGCTTTACCGTGTCATCCTTTCCAGTTCCAATCCCGGCGATGTCATCCTGGACCCCTTTTTCGGCACCGGCACCACCGGCGCAGTTGCCCGCAAGCTCCATCGCCATTTCGTGGGCATCGAGGTGGACCCCAATTACATCCGCCTGGCAAAAAAGCGCGTCAATTCGGTCATGCAGCTCGAATTTGACCCGCCTGTCTTTGTCACGCCTGATCCAAAACAATTGGATAGGGTGCCTTTCGGTGCCCTAATCGAGCACGGGTTGCTTGAACCGGGTCAGACGCTCTGGTTCGGCGCTACCGGTTCGATCACCAGCACCGTCCTGGCAGATGGCACCCTCTCACATGACGGCAAGCGCGGCACCATCCACGAGGTCGCCCGCGAACTCCGTACCGGTCCCAGCAATGGCTGGACTCTCTGGCACTACTGGGACAAGTCCAGCCAAAGTCGCCAACCCATTGACAAATTACGCCAACTTTACCGTGAGCAGGCTGTGCAGCAGATCGCTCCGCCTGAAGATTGACTATACCAAACAAAATAAAAGAGGAAATAATGACCCAAAAAACTGAATACCCGCAAAAAGCATGGAGCTTGCAAGATCTTTTTTCAAGCTTTGAGGACCCGCGAATAGACGCAACTTATAAACAGATCGAAGAGCTGGTTGCAAAGTTCGAGCAATTCCGCGATCAATTGAATCCCGGCATTGCAGCCGAAAAATTCATGCAAATCATCGCCAGCCTGGAGCAGATCTATAAACTGGGCTCGCGCATTGCCGGTTTTGCCGAACTGGCCTTTGCCGCAGACACCCAGAATCAGAAAGCCCAGATCGCTATTGCCAGGTCTGAACAGTTCAATGCCGAAATGAGCAATCGCACCCTCTTCTTCCAGCTCTGGTGGAAGGCCCTGGATGACCAGAACGCCCTGCGCCTGATGGATGCCTCGGGTGATTACCGCTATTGGCTGCAGCAGATGCGCAATTTCAAACAGTTCGCCCTCTCCGAGCCCGAAGAGAAGATCATCAACATCAAGGATGTCACCGGCTCCTCAGCCATGAACATGCTCTACGACTCGATCACCAACCGCTACACCTTCAAGGTCACTGTGGATGGCGAAGAAAAGGAACTCACCCGTGGCGAATTGATGGCCCTGGTGCGCCAGGCAGACCCCGAACTGCGCGAAAGAGCCTACAAGGAACTCTACCGCGTCTATGCCAACGACGCCCCGGTCCTTGGCCAGATTTACCAGGCCCTGGTGCGCGATTGGCGCAATGAAAACGTCAACCTGCGCAAGTTCACCAGCCCCATGTCCGTCCGCAACCTGGTCAACGACCTGCCTGACGCTGTCATTGATACCCTCCTGGACGTCACGCGTAAGAATCTCTCTGTTTTCCATCGTTTCTTTGCCTTGAAAGCCAAAGTTTTGGGCGTGGAAAAATTGCGCCGCTATGATATTTATGCCCCTGTCTCCAACTCAGACAAAAAATACAGTTTTGCTGAAGCCGCCGAGCTCACCTTTGACGCCTACACCAGGTTCGACCCGCATTTTGCCGACATGGCAAAGCGCGTCTTCGCCAGTGACCACCTGGACAGCGAAGTCCGCAAGGGCAAGATGGGCGGAGCTTTCTGTGCCACCATCCTCCCCGAACTGACCCCCTGGGTGCTCTTGAACTACCAGGGCAAGGCGGACGACGTGGCAACCATGGCGCACGAGTTGGGGCATGGTATCCATTCAATGATGGCAGAGCACCATACCTTCTTCACCCAGCATGCATGCCTGCCCCTCGCCGAGACTGCATCCACCTTTGGCGAAATGGTCCTGACCGATCGCCTGCTGGAAGTTGAGGCTGATAAGAACGTGCAGCGCGACATTCTCTTCCGCCAGATGGACGACGCCTTTGCCACCATCCTGCGCCAGATCTACTTTGCCCTCTTCGAGCGCCAGGCCCATGACCTGATCGCCAAAGATGCTTCGGTGGACGAACTCTCCGACGCCTATCTCGCCAACCTCAAAGAGGAATTTGGCAGCGCCGTGGATGTTTCGGATGAATTCCGCTACGAATGGGTCTCCATCCCCCACATCTACAACGTGCCTTTCTATGTCTATGCTTATGCTTTTGGCCAGCTGCTGGTCTTTGCCCTCTACCAGCAGTACAAGATCGAAGGGGAATCGTTCAAGCCGCGTTACATGAAGATCCTCGCGGCGGGCGGTTCGATCGCACCCATTGACCTGCTCTCAGACGCCGGCATCGACATCACCCGCGAATCCTTCTGGCAGGGCGGTTATGATGTCATCGCCGCCATGGTCACCCGGCTCGAAAACCTGGCATAAACTACTCCTGTTCTCGGAACGCAAAACCAGTCCGCAAGGGCTGGTTTTTTTATCAAACCAGTTGTGGTATATTACAGGCACATATTAGAAAAGGGAGCATGTGATATGTACGTTGCCATTGAAGGCGTGATCGGTGTGGGTAAAACCACCCTGGCAAGGCTGATCCACCAGGCTTTCCAGGCAGACCTCCTGTTGGAAGTCTTCGAGGAAAATCCGTTTTTGAGTGATTTCTATTCCGACCGTCAGCGCTATGCCTTCCAGACCCAGATATTTTTCCTGCTCAGCCGCTACCACCAGCAGAATAAGACCATTCCCCAGTCCCTGTCCGCCGGGCATATGATCATTTCCGACTACACTTTCGACAAGGATTCCCTGTTTGCACGCATCAACCTGGTGGGAGATGAGCTGGCCATGTACTACAAGGTACATGAAGCCCTCGCCGAAAAAATTCCCCAGCCTGACCTGGTGGTCTATTTAAGAGCAGAAACCGAAGTCCTTATGCAGCGCATTGCCCATCGCGATCGTCCCTATGAACGCGAGATGGAACGCAACTACATTGACCAGTTAAACCGCTCCTACGAAGCCTTTTTCTCCAGCCCGGACTTGCCCTTCAAGGTGCTGACCATCGACACGGACAACCTGAATTACATCAGCCGCCAGGAAGACCTTGCGTTTGTAGAAAACCGTATTCGCCAGAGTCTGAAAATGTCGCCTTACCAGGAAAGCCTGCCCCTGTCCCATAACTGACCCAGAAAGAGGGAAAGATGCGTATCACACCGGAATTATTACAGAAATTAGCCAGGGACCAGGTCACCAAAAGCCTGCGGCAATACGATGACATCATTTCTGTCTACCTGGCCGGTTCCGTTTTGGACGGTGAACCCCTTTTGGGCGGCGCCACGGATATCGACCTGGTGCTAGTCCATCGCGATCAGCCGCCGCTTGAACGCGAGGTCGCCCGCATCAGCCAGGAGATATCCCTGGACATGGTCCACCACCACCAGGCATTCTATGCCCAACCCCGCCGCCTGCGCCTTAACCCCTGGTTGGGCAGGGCGCTTTCCACCCACGCCAGTATCCTTTATGACACCGATCACTGGATGGAATACATCCAGGCCGGGGTGGGCACGCAGTTTAACCTGCCGGAATACATCTACGGCCGCTCTCTGCCCATGGTCGACCAGGCCCGTTCCTTGTGGTTTGACCTTGAAAACCCCCAGGAATTGGCGCCAAACCTTTGGTTTGACCAGTATTTCAAAGCGGTTGGGCTTGCCGCCAATGGCGTGGCTGTCCTGCAGGGCAACGGGCTGACCAATCGCCGTTTCCTGGTCGATTTTCCAACCCGCGTCGAGGCTTTGTCCAGGCCGGAGCTTCATGGACGCCTGCTTGGTTTGCTCTCAGCCGGTCAGGCCACCCGTGAGGAACTCCTCAAGTGGCGCGAACCCTGGCACAATGCCTTGCTGGCTGTCAGCAAATTGCCCAACAGCCCGGTCAACCTGCAGCCCTGCCGGCATGCCTACTTTTTAAATGCTTTTGATGCCTTCCTGGATAGCGGTACGCCCCACCTCACCGTCTGGATGCTGCTCGAAACCTGGTCCATGGCGGTCAAGCCTTTGTGGCAGGTTCAAGAGCATAAATCCGCCTGGCTTGACTTCCTGTCTTACATGGAATTTGACCAGGATAACCATCCGCGTCATGTTGCGAACCTGGACGCCTTCCTTGACGAGGTGGAAGCAACTCTGGATGGGTACAAGAACAGCTACGGTCTCTGACCCGCTGTTTTCCACTTTATTAGCCAAAAACTGTGGATAACTTGGGGAAAACTGTGGATAACTTTCCCCAATTGTGGATAAACTCGCACAAATTATCTATTAAACTGGGGATGGATCCAGTAATAACGCGGATTTACTGGTCATATTAAACATCCGGGATCATTCTACAGTATTGTCATTGAGTTTATCCCCATCTGCCTGTGGAGAGAATTATCCAAAAGCACCACCATATACGGAAATCAGCCCTCAAGGTATCCATACATGTGGTGTTTTGACCCGTATATTTACTGTTTCTCCACTTATCCCCAGCCCCTACTGCTACGACTACATTAACCATTAATAATGATATGGAGTTAATTATTTGGGGACAAGGTTCCCCTCTCTCAAGTCAAAAAAATACCACCTCCTATATCCAAATTGGTGCTTGATTCTGGACTTGATTTCTTGTACAATAACATTAAATCAAGTTAAAAAAAAGAAAATACCCCTGGGCAAATGGGTTCCAATTGTTGCTTTGATCAAGGGAGCATACCATGAATATCATAAAAGTCTCAGCCACCTCCCGCACCGCTGCTGTTGCAGGGGCTATTGCAGGCGTTATGCGGGAACTCCGGTATTGCGAAGTGCAGGCCATTGGCGCCGGAGCGGTCAACCAGGCGGTCAAGGCCATCATCCTGGCAGATGGTTATTTGGTCAACGACGGTATTGAGATCGTGTGTCTGCCGGAATTCGTTGACGTGACCATCGATGAAAAGGTGCGTACAGCCGTCAGGTTCATTGTTTCCCCCCGTGGCGAAGAAATTCCCCGGGATCTGGACGAGCTGGATGGTCTGGACGAGTTGGATGACCTGGATGATCTTGAAAAACTGGATGACCTGGAAAAGCTGGATAACCCAACCCTCGAAGAGTGACCCATTACTCTCTTGATTTAGGATGAACTGAAACTAAAACTCTCAGGGCTTTCAGTTACTTTGGGGTTAAAAACTGACCTGTTCCTTGCCGGTCAACATATCATTGACCTTTTCCATGATCAATGCCAGGTGACTGGGTTTGGATACGAAATCCAGGTCGTCGCTGGGCACTGTCAGGATGGGGCAAACATTGAAACCGCCGATCCATTCGGTGTAAAGGTTGTTGAGTTGCCCCAGGTATTCTGCGCTGATCGAGCGTTCATAATCCCTGCCGCGTGTCTTGATGCGTCCAAGAAGGGTTTCCACGGAGGCTTTCAGGTAGATCACCAGGTTGGGCGGTGGCAGGAATTCACATAACACATGGTACAGGTCCTGGTAGGTCAGGTAGTCCCGTTCGTTGATCGCGCCTTGCAGGTACAGGTTGTGTGCAAATATCTCGGCGTCCTCATATACACTGCGGTCCTGGATGACGTAACCATCAACACTCAACAGCTGGTGGTGGATGCGCAGGCGGCGGGTCAGGAAGTATACCTGGGAATGAAACCCCCAGGCTTGCATGTCCTTGTAGAAATCCGCCAGGTAGGGGTTGTCGGTCACCGGTTCAAAAAAAGGTCGCCAGCCGAGATGTTCACTCAACATGCCCACCAGGGTCGATTTGCCCACCCCGATGTTTCCTGCCACAACGATGAATTTATCCATTTCGATCCTTTGGTTTAATTTCTGTCATCCAATGCTTACCGAAAACTTAATGGGAAGTAATAGCCATATTCCGTCTCAAAAAAGACCGCGCTGACCGCACCCCAGTTTCCTGCAGCGTCCTGCCCCTGCACAAAGAGGGTATGCCTTCCGCCAACCAGCCCGATCGTGCTGATCGTTCCGCTGACAGCTTCGTTTTTTTCATCAAACGTGCCGTCTACCGCCTGCAGTGCGAAGAGTTGACCTGCGTCCCACGGCGGCGTGTCAATGCTGGCACGCACTACCTGTATGTTTTGCGTCGGCTCATACCCGTTGGATGTCCAATAAAAAGTGTCGTCCAATTCTGCACCTACAACGAAGGACTGGTTAAACGGCAGCTGTCCACTGGGAGCTGAAATTGTCAGGACGTCCGGTCCGGCAGGTATCTGGTACGGGCGGCGGGCAGACTTGAGGGCATAGATCAGCGCATCCAGGTTGTCCGGGTAGATGGTACTCTCAAAAGTGGTGCAGTCCTGGAAAAATTCTGAGCCCATTTCGATCGTATAGCTGGCAATCCCCAGTGTGCCGTAGGCAAAATCATCGGTTGCGCCGGATGCCGGGTAAAGAACATTAGCCTGGATCGGTGCATATTGGTTAAAATATGCCAGCTTTCGACCCAGGGTTTGCAATGGTGTGTTATTTGGCGCAGTGCTCGTGAAATCAAATCCATATGGCCAAAGTACCAACCCGCCGGCGGAATGCAGATCGATGAACATCCCCGTCGCATCAAGGGGGGCCGGGTCGTCATCTTCTGGTCCGCGCTGGTCTTCAAACAGCGCTAATTCATATGCGCTGATTGCCTGGGATTCGGGTTCGGAAAGCGGGCTTGGTCCCCTGTATGAGGGGTCACATGGATTGGTGCTGGAGTAACCGCCATCCCAGTGAAAATCGAAGTTCCGGTTCAGGTCTGCGCCCCTACTGGTAGAGGTTGGACCGCAGTAGTTTTCATTGGTGTTCTTGCGCCATAAAAACCCTGTGTTCTCCACCTGCACCCGCCCATCCGGGTTGGAGACCAGCAGCAAATGCACCTCGTTATAGTCCAACAACCAGGTGATGTCGGCATCCAGACCGTAATGGTCCACCAGGTATTCCGCCAGCCGCATGTTCAGTTCCACCGGTGCCAGCTCGCGGGCATGCAGCCCGCTGTTGATCAGGATCTTGGCCTTTTCCCCGCCCATCTTCTGATTGCTGAGCTCCAACACCCTTATGTCATGCCCATACCCCGCCCCGTACTGCATCTTCTCCCATGAGTCGCCGATGTCAACCCACTGTGCCAGGGTCGGGTGGCTGGTAGCCAGTGTTTCGGCATCGGCAAATATCTCATCCACCGTGCGGTAGCATGGAAGCCCGGGTACACCAGCCCTCTGCACTGGCAGCATTTCCCAACTGCTGTTCACCAGAATGGTATTTTGCTCATCCAGCGTAATTTCAAAGCCCAGTTCGCTCAATTCCGCGAATTCCGTCTGGCTGATCATCAATTTGGCTGTACTTTCCTGGGGGTTGACCTGCCACAGGTCATAATGGGTGGACAGGTAGCTCAGTTCTTCCCGCGTTGCATACCACACATCGACTACCAATAACCCTTCCGCCTCCGTGCCTGTCGCCGTGTTGGCTGGGGGTACAAAGCTGAACACAAATAACGAAAATATTAAAAGAATCAACAGGCGGTTGCGCATGGGTCCTTTTTGAGGTTGATTAACTGGCCTTGGCCATTCATTCAACCCTGACAGGCTAATTTTATCAGACAGTCGGGGTAGTCTGGTTTTCTTTAACCTTGATTCCCGTCAGCAGCAGCATTGCAATGATATTTAACCCCACCGCCGCCAGGCACGATGCCCAGAAACTGACCCCATACAGCCCGGGTGCCACCAGCGCCCCCAACATTCGCCCCAGTGAGAAACAGGCGATCGTCGCGGCGATCACCGTTGCTCTGGCATTGGGCACCACCTCGCTCATCAGCGTCATCAAGCTGATCAGGGCGAACTCAAAGGTGATGTAAAACAGCGCCAGTCCCATGATCGCCAGCCACAACTTTTGCCCGCCCAGCGGCAGCAGCGCCACCACTAGGCAGTTCAGCACCAGTGAAACCAGGATGGCGCGTCTTTTTCCCAGCCGGTCGATGATTAGTGCCGAAAGCAGCTCTGATCCCAATTCCGAAGCCCCGATCACCACCGAGGCGATGCTTAGCGTGGCGAATGCCAGCCCAAAATTGTCTTCGATCCACACCCCGAAAACCAGGTTGACCGACTCATTGGCGCCGACAAAAGCGATCCCCATCAATAACCCGGCGATCGCCGGCCAGGATTTTGCCACCATCTTGAGGTTTTTGAGCATTGGCTCGCTGTTTTCCAGGCGCGCTTTGTCGGATGGCACCACCCTGACCAGCCCGCCAGCCAATACCAGGCTCAGCCCCGCCAGCAGGATAAAAGGCGCCGACCAGCTTGTTGTGGTTAGCAGCGCACCCAAAACAGGCACACCGATGATAAAAGCCAGCGCCCAGCTCAGCTCGGTGATCGAAAGGACGGCGCCCCGCTTTTCAAAAGGCACATGGTCGCCCAGGTAGGCCTGCATCGAGGGGATAAAAACCCCGTTGCCGATCACCACCAGCGTCGAGGCGATTACGAAGGTCAGGAAACCCGGCCAGATCGCCACGATTCCACACCCCAGGGTGAAGATCCCCATCCCCAGCAGCATGCCGGCTTTACGCCCGCGCGTGTCAGCGAAGGCAGCTAAAAATGGGGCAATGATCCCCAAAAACGAGCGCACCGAGAAGGCTGTCGCAAAAGCCGCCAGGTCCACGCCCATCCCGCTGGCAAACAGGGGCAGCAAGGGATAGGTCATGCGGTAGCCCGAATTCATCACCGTACGCACCAGCGTGAAATAGGCGATCTGCCAGTTGATCCGGTGGGGCAGGTGATTAGTTGTTGTCATCGGTTTCTCCTAAAAAAATAGCGCCTATTGACCAATAGGCGCCACAAATAATAACACCAAAGGCGTTATTTCTGGTGCTTTTTTTCGCGCTCCAAAAGCTCCGCCAGCGTCGTTTTCATCAACTTGGCCACCAGCAGCGCCTCTGCCTCGCACCATATCTCATGCACCGGGCAGGTTTCCCCGAACGGGCACACGCAGGGGTCGTGTGTGCATTCATTCAACTGGATCGGCCCGTCGATCGCTTCCACCACGTCATATACCGAGATCAGGTTGGTGGGTTTTGCCAGGGTAATGCCGCCGCGAGCCCCCCGCGTGGTGGCGATCATCCCGGCGTTGGCCAATTGCGAGACAATTTTTAACAAAAAGGAACTTGGGATCAGCATTTCCTCGGCGATCTTGTGTGTGGCGGGGCGCTGGTTTTCGCCTGCGCGGGCCAGGTAGAGCATGGTTCTCAGGGCGTAATCGGTTTGTCGGGTAATTTGCATGATCGGTTCCTTTAAAAGGATTAATTTTATTTTAATTATTTGATAGTTTATCATACGTGGGTTGCAAAACCGGTTTAAAGACAAAAAAGAGCCTTTTTGTTGGCTTATAATTAAGTGAAGAGAAAAAATGAAAAACACACCCCCAAAACCTACCCCGGACCAGGAAAATTTTGTTTATCACCACCCCATAACCGTGCGTTATGCCGACCTCGACCCCCAAAAGCATGTCAACAACGCCGCCGTGGTCACCTACCTGGAATCCGCCCGCATGGGCTATTACCAGGCAAGCACCATCTGGGACGGGGTTTCGTTCGGCCAGTTTGGGATGGTCGTTGCCAACCTGCATATCGACTATCTCGCCCCCATCCGCTTCGGGCAGGCGCTTATTGTTGCCCTGGGCGTACGCCACATGGGCACCAAAAGCATGCGCTTCCGCTTCCGCGTTGAGGAGCAGTCCACAGGTCTTGTTTTTGCCCGCGGCGAGATCATCATGGTCGCCTATGACCCCCAAAACGAGCGCTCCATTCCCATCCCGGAAGAATGGCGCACCAAGATCACCCTTTTTGAAGAGAAAGGAACCGCAAATGACCCTGCCGCAAGTTGATACCCCCCACCTGCTGAACTTTTTAACCGCCCTGCTCAACACTCCCAGCCCGACCGGCTTTTCCGAACGGGCGATCGACCTGGTGGAAGAAGAACTAAAGGGCTACCCTGAACTAACGCTCAGCCGCACAAAAAAAGGTGCCCTCCTGGCGGTCCTGCCCGGCAGGGATGACACCGCCTGGCATGCCCTCACCGCCCATGTCGACACCCTCGGGGCGATGGTCAAGGAGATCAAGCCCGCTGGCAGGCTCAAGCTGACCAAAATTGGCGGCTTTGCCTGGAACACGGTCGAGGGGGAAGGATGCTGGGTACATACCCGCTCAGGCAAGGCGGTGCGCGGCAGCCTGCTGCTGCACAAAGCCTCCACCCATGTGCACGCTGCCGCTGTCAATGATGACAAACGCGATGATGACGCCATGGAAGTGCGCCTGGATGAGCGTACGACCAGCGCCGATGAGACGCGCAGCCTGGGCATCGAGGTGGGCGATTTTGTCTCTTTCGACCCGCGGGTCGAGATCACCAACGGTTTCGTGCGTTCACGCCACCTGGACGACAAAGCCTGTGCCGCCTGCCTGGTTGCGGCGATCAAAAGCCTGGCATCCTCCGCGCAGCAGCCCGCCCATACCACCCTCTTCCACTTCAGCAATTATGAAGAGGTCGGGCACGGTGCCTCAGCCGGCATCCCCCCACAGGTCAGTGAATTGATCGCGGTGGACATGGCGGCGGTGGGCGACGGGCAAAACTCGGATGAGTTCCACGCCTCGCTGTGCGTCAAGGATTCCGGCGGACCCTACCACCACGGGCTCAGCCAGCGCATGCGTGACCTGGCGGATGCACAAGGCATCCCCTATAAGGTGGATATCTACCCCTACTACGGCTCGGATGGCGAAGCCTTCTGGCGGGCTGGCGGGGATGTGGCTGTGGCACTGATCGGACCCGGGGTGGACGCCTCGCATAACTATGAGCGCACGCACAGCGAAGCCCTGCTTGCCACCACCCGCTGGGTGCTGGCCTACCTGTTGGGGTGAGGACTGAAAAAAGTTAGTTTCCTAGTTCACTGACTTCTCGTGAAGTCAGCGTACCCCGAAGCGCCATGTCCTTAGAAAAGAGCTAAGGATAATAATCCCTCGAAAAGAGCGAGGGATAATAAATGGCGCTCGGGGCATCGGCTGCACGTATGGACATGGTGCGAAGTTGGGATTCTTGATATGTCTCTCTCTCCTTTATTTTGCCCTGGCGTTGAGGGTACTTTTGGTTATGGATTTATTAATTACAAGGCAGATCGTCAATGGGGGCGCACCGCGAATAGAGCAATGTTGGTTGGTGTTGAGGGCGAGTAATACGGATTCACGCGTTGCCGCGCTCCAATTGCCTTAACTTATGTGCCCGAAACCCAACAAATCGAATCGTAAAGCAGGCGAAGGTCAAGAAACCATCCCCGAACCTTGAGTAAGAATGCAGTCAAGGATCCATGATTGGAAAAGTGGCGCATCTTCGCAAATCGTGTGTGCCTTGTGATCAAATCTGGTTATAATCAGGTTATGTAGTTCACCTTCCGGGAAACCTGTGCCGGGTGCCAGTGCTCTCCGGGGGTGACAGTCTCTTCTATTCTATCCATTAAAAATTGGGTTGACCGCAGTTCAGGGATCAATGGTGACAACATTGTTCTTAAGAAATAATGAAAAAGGTTTCCTGGCGGCAGCAGGGCACGCGTGCTTTTACGATTCCCGATTTGCTGGCTGGACCTTTTTCGCCCAAGCTCAGTATTTTTTGGTTTTATGAGAAAGAAGCTCTTATGAATACCAGGAAATTTTTCCGAATCTCTTTTATCGCTGCCGTAATGCTCATGCTACTGCTGGGCGCGCTCTTTTCCCCCACAACACCAGTAAAAGCGGCAAGTTTTACAGTCACCAGGACGGATGACTCTTACGATGGCGCTTGCGACACTGATTGTTCACTGCGCGATGCAGTGGCCGAAGCGAACTCTTCTGCTGGCGCAGACACCATCGTTCTTCCTGCAGGTACGTACACCCTTTCGGCGGCAGGTGTCACCGATACAACAGGCGACATTGACATACGTGATGAACTGGTGATCACCGGGGCGGGTTCGGCATTGACCACCATCCATGCCAACACAACACTCCTCGACCGCATCCTTGATGTTGATTTTTCGACCAACTCCCTGGGTCTTACCGGTTTGACGCTCGAAGGGGGGAACACCACCGGCAAGGGCGGGGCGATCTTTTCTTTTTTAAATATTCTAAACTTTGAAGATGTCATGATCAGGAATAACACTGCCAGCGCTGAGGGCGGTGGGGTCTATATGGAAGGTGGAAGTTTGCATATGCTGCGCTCCGAGATCAGCGGCAACCATTCCGGGTCGGCGGGGGGAGGATTCAACGGTTTTGGTGCCAGCCTGGTGGCGACCGAAAGTGTGATCAAGAACAACACCGGGGGTGATGGCGGAGGGATCTATGTCAATGGTGGCGGGTTAACCATCACAACCAGCCGGGTGGAAGGCAACAGCGGGGGAAAAGGCGGCGGCATCTTTGTCTTTATCGGCAACAGCCCGTTCACCCTTACGCAAAGCCTGGTCAAAGGCAACACATCCGGTGATTATGGGGGCGGGATATACCTCCATTCATACGGCACAGGCCAGGTGGACATCATCAACAGCACGATCAGCGGGAACCTGGCTCTCAACAACGGCGGCGGGATCTACACTGAAACGCCCGTCAATATCAGCCATTCCACCATCGCTGAAAACCAGGCGGACACCGACCACAGTGAAAAATGGACGCCCACGGGTGGGGGAATTTATGGTTACAGGGCGACTGCGGTGTTCCATATCAGCAATTCCATCCTGGCGAACAATACAGGCAATTACTTTGGGCTGGACCCCAACAACGATTGCTATCTCGGGCTCAGCAGCAGCATTGCCAGCCAGGGCTACAACCTGGTGGAATACAGGGGTAATTGTGATTTTACCGGTAGCGGCGAGCTGCTGGCGCTTGACCCCCATCTGGGACCGCTGCAGGATAACGGCGGTCTGACCCACACTTATGCCTTATTACCGGGCAGCCCGGCCGTGGATAAGGGCGACCCTGCTTTTACCCCGCCACCCGATTTTGACCAACGGGGCTTCCCAAGGGTCTTCAACTTGCGCATTGACATGGGCGCCTATGAAGCTCAAATTACCAGGATCTACATGCCGATCCTGATGCGTTAGCTTAAGGGTACGTTCCTGGCGATATTTGACCGGTCCTTGACGCCTTATGGCAAAAGGCAGGACCTTTTGCTCTTGAAAGGATCTAACCGCGCCTCTCAAACCCCGCGTCTCCATGCTTGCCAATGAACGCCAATACTTTCTAACAGCACTCTCCTTTGAATTTTATAGAATATCAGTAACAAAACTATTCGACGATAAGGAGATCATTATGTCGTGGAGAAAGTATTTTAATTTACTGTTCGTTCTTGTTATTGTATTCTCACTCCTGTCTACACAGGTCAAATCCCCGGTCAGCGCCCTTCCAGCCTCCCTGGTGGATGAATCAAAAGTGCCCCACTATTACGGGCCTTACCCCAACTGGGCGCTCAGCCCGCTGACCCTGCCGGATGTCTCGGTTTTCATCTCGGGAGATGGGACGGGGGCGACAGCTGAGGCAAAGATTGGCGCCAACGGTGCGGTCACTGACATTTTTATTACCAATCCCGGCAGCGGCTACACCTCAGCTTCAGTTCTGATTTCCGGTGCCGGCACCGGTGCCTCCGCAACCGCTGGTGTGACTGCCTCTGGTGCGGTCGTTGCCATTAATGTCACAGCAAGCGGCGCAAACTACACCGCTCCATCCGTGGCGATCACCGGCGGCGGGGCAACCACCACCGCCACCGCCACAGCCTATGGCGGTGTGGATAGCCTGGTCTTGACCAATCCCGGCAGCGGTTACACCATGCCCACGGTTGACTTTGATGCGCCGGAGGATCCAAACGGTACCACAGCCAAGGCGCATGTCACTTTTGACACAGGCACGGGCGTGATCACCGGGATCGTCATTGATAACCCGGGTTCCGGTTATGCCAGCGCCCCCAATGTGGTTATCCGTGACGGTTCACTTCTGAGATCAGTGAACACCCGTGCAAAGAATATTGCTGAAGCCGTGCGCGAACAAGCGATACTTATGGCTCAAGAGGGTCCGATCTCGATCAACCAGATCCGCGATGCCATCCAGGCCACCGTCAACGCCACAGCAGTTGCTACAATTTCTGTAGATACCATCACCCTGGACACCTTTGGTGCAGGTTATACTTCCACCCCGGGTGTTGCCATTTCTGATACCACAGGCATCGGCACAGGCACGCTGGCAACTGCGGTCACCGATAGCGGGGCGGTCACCTCCATTACCCTGACCAACGCTGGTTCAGGTTATGTGACACCCGGCGGCATGAAGAAATTCCAGGACGGGCTGCCCATGCTGTGCGACCCATCCATCCCCGGAAGTTGTGTCGCCACCAACCTGGGCCAATACCTGCCCCTGGCTGTTCCCGATACCAACACCTTCCCCGGGGCAGATTATTACGTGATCGGCCTCATCCAGACCCGGGAGCGTTTAAGTTCCTCCCTCCCGGTGGACGGCACATTACTGCGCGAATATGTCCAGCTGGAAACCCTGGATAATGCTGACTGGAGCAAACATGTTGCCCTCGAGACCGAGAACCTCGATGGCACGACCACCCCGATCCTTTGGCCGGATAATTCCCCGGTATATGCCGTGGATGATCCGCATTACCTGGGACCGGTCATCCAGGCCCAGAGTGACCGCCCGGTCCGAATTGTCTTTTACAACCTGCTGCCAACCGGTTCCGCGGGTGATCTCTTCCTGCCTGTGGATACCACTTTCATGGGCGCTGGCATGGGCCCCATGGCCATGATGCCACCCATGGACGAAGGCTCAGTTCTGGACGAAGTGCGTAACCCCGCTTGTGGCGAAGCCGACCGGGACATGATGGTCCGCATGATGTGTTTTGCAGAAACACGCGCCACCCTGCACCTGCATGGCGGGATCACCCCCTGGATCTCTGATGGCACACCCCACCAGTGGATCACGCCGGCTGATGAAATTACCGGCTGGCCTGAGGGCGTCTCGGTTGAACAGGTACCTGATATGGTAGGCGGTTTGCAGCCTGCCGAGGTTCCCGACTGCTCGGCGGATAATGATGGCTGCATGACCTTTTACTACACCAACCAGCAGAGCGCTAGGCTGATGTTCTACCATGACCACGCCTGGGGCATCACCCGTCTCAATGTCTATGCCGGTGAAGCTGCGGGATACATCATCCGCGACGCGACCGAGAAGGCACTGATCGATGCCGGCCTGCTGCCCACAGGCAGCTCTGAAATCCCCTTGATCATCCAGGATAAGACCTTCGTCCCGGGCGCTGCCCAGATGGCCGCCCAGGACCCGACCTGGGATTACACTCGCTGGGGTAGTGAAGGTGATCTCTGGTATGAGCATGTATACATGCCCGCAACAAATCCCAATGACCCCGGGGGCATGAGCGCTTATGGACGCTGGTTCTATGGTCCTGATTTCTGGCCACCGGCCACCCCAGAATTTGGCCCGATCGCCAACCCATATTTCAACATGGACCCGGCAACCAACTTTACAACACCGCTGGCTGTACCATGCGACCTGAACAATCCCACCACCTGGCAATACGATGTTGACCCATTCTGCGAGCCGCCCACCATCCCGGGTACGCCCAATAACTCTGCGGGTATGGAACAGTTCAATGACACTCCCCTGGTTAACGGAACTGCCTACCCCACAGTCACCCTCGAACCAAAATCCTACCGCCTGCGCGTCCTGAACGCCGCCAATGACCGCTTCTGGAACCTGCAGTGGTACGTGGCTGACCCACGCACCGGTACAGACAGCGAAGTTGCATTAAACCCGGTGGAAGTGGCCATGGCCCAGGACGACCCTACTGTATTTCCAACCCCTGACACCACCTGGAGCCCCGTCGGACCTTCCTGGATCCAGATCGGTACCGAGGGAGGTTTCCTGCCCGCCCCTGTGGTCATCCCCAACCAGCACATTACCTGGATCGAGGACCCCACCCGCTTTGATGTGGGCCTTGTGGACCAGCACTCCCTGCTGCTTGCCCCGGCCGAAAGGGCTGATGTGATCGTTGACTTCTCCCAGTATGCCGGTCAGACCCTGATCCTTTACAACGATGCCCCTGCTGCTTTCCCGGCCAGGATCGCCACCTATGATTACTATACCGGCGCCCCGGATATGAGCCCCAATGCTGCATCGGTCATCATCCCCGGCTACGGGCCCAACACGCGGACGATCATGCAAGTCAAGATCGCCGCCACCACCCCGGCCCCGGCCTATAACCTCAATGCACTGCGCGCCGCCTTCCGCCATCGTGCCGATGGCTCCGGTGTCTTTGAATCCGGTCAGAACCCGATCATCGTCGGCCAGGCTGCCTACAACTCAGCCTATGGTACGAACTTCACCACAGCTGGCTGGTGCAATAACCCCACCAGTCCAAGCGCCCAGTGTGATGGCTATGCCCGCATCTCAGAGCAGGGCGGCGACACATTCAAATTTGACACCCTGGTTGGCACACAGCTTGGCGTCAAGTTTGAACCGAAAGCCATCCATGACGAGATGAACTCCACCAACTTTGAACCTTTTGGCCGGATGTCGGGCAATCTTGGTCTTGAAATTGTGCCGGCGACACCCAACAACCAGAACGTGGTCCTCTATCCTTACGTCAACCCACCCACCGAGATCTTTGACGGCACCAACCTTCCCACCACCGGGAACCTGACACCCATTTCAGTTGCCAGTGATGGCACCCAGATATGGAAATTCACCCATAACGGTGTCGATACCCACCCGATACACTTCCACCTTTACGATGTGCAATTACTCAACCGGGTGACGTGGGATAACATCATCAAACCACCAGATCCAAATGAGTTGGGTTGGAAGGATACTGTGCGGGTCAGCCCATTGGAAGACACCTATTTTGCCATCCGCCCGATCATACCGATCTTTCCCTTTGAGATCCCCAACAGTATCCGGGAGCTGGACCCCATGATGCCAATTGGCAACACGACCATGTTCAACCCGATCGACCCCAACGGGATCAATGCTCCAATTTCCAATCAATTGATCAACTTTGGTTGGGAGTATGTGCTCCATTGCCACATCTTATCCCATGAGGAAATGGACATGATGCGTCCCCAGATCATGGCGATGCCGCCCCTTACCCCGGATGGGCTTTCCTTCAATGTGTCCACCGGCCAGTTAACCTGGAGTGACAACTCGATCACTGAAACTGAGTTTATCGTCCAGAAGACACTCAACGGTATAAGTTGGGTGGATGCCGGCAATATCCTTTCACCGCTGAACCAGCCCAATATCCACCAGGTGAGAACCTTCACCGATGCTGGTTACAGCTCGCAGGTTGTTGCTTACCGCGTTTTGGCATTGAACACGGTTGGCTACGGCGGAGCTTACCCGGCAGTCACCGTCAAGTCGGTCTCGCTTCCACTGCTTGTCAACCCGATCATGTACTACATGCCAATGATCGTACGCTGATCACCCGGGACGGTTGATGTTGAAAAACATCAACATACCTGAATAACAAAAAAGGAAGGTCTCCACCAGAGGCCTTCCTTTTCTTTTGAATAACGCCTCTTTCCCCGGGCATTGATAACCTTTGCCAATCAATGTAAATGAACATCAAAGTTAATTGCAGCTATTAACTCTATAATATACATGGAGCAGGAGTGTACTTTGACGGATAAAAAATTGGTCCTGGTCATTGATGATGAGATCAACATTCAACTCACGTTGTCACATATCCTGACGCGTGCCGGGTTCCAGGTCATGACCCTGGTGAATGATGAAGGATCCATCAGCAAGGTTCTCACCAGGCAAATTGACCTGGTCATCATTGATTTTGACAAGGAAGCCAGGGAAAATGAATGTCCTTTATCCAGGATCAGGAAAAAACTGGCCGATGTGCCGCTCATTGTCTTAACGCATGATCCAGTCGAAGAACTTGTCAATTGTGCACGCAAATTTGAGCGTTGTGTATTGATCGTCAAACCGATCGACCCGCAAACGATCCTGGATGCCGTAAGCAGAATGTTGGGCTAGCCTGGCAACCCCCAAACCTTACCCGGTTTGACGAATGTAATCCGGCCTGCCGCCTTAAACGACCAGGCGGTAACCGACATCCCGTACCGTGATCACATAGCGCGGGTTGGAGGTGTCCGGCTCCAGGGCTTTCCGGATCTTGTGGATGTGCCAGCGTGTCATCTCGCGCGCCTCGCTCCTGGTCATCACAAAACCCTGTGATTCCTTGACCAGGTTCTCAAACGAAACCACCTCGGGAGAATAACGCATCAATGTGACCATGTAATCAAACGTGGTCGGGGGTAATTGTGCCATGTGGCTTTCAACGATCAGGTGCCTTGTGTGCAGGTCGGCCGTAAAGATCCCGCATTGAATAAAACGATCCGGGTCAACCGCGGTCACGGGGACAGGGACCACAGAAGACGTGGAACCGGGACCGTCCACCTGGCGTAATTCAGCCAACAAATCCTGCACCTGCGTGATGATCTGGCGGCGGCGCAGTGGCTCCGCTTGTTCAGCCAGGATCTCACTGACCCTAGCCAGGATATAGGGCGGGTCGATCGGTTTCAACATGTAATCTTTTGCTCCTGCCCGCACCGCCTGCATCGCCGACTCGAGCGTGGCATGCGCAGTCAGGATCAGAACCGGCAAATCCGGGCTTATTGCATGGATCTTTGGCAGCAGATCCAGTCCGCTGGTATCCGGCAGTTTGAGATCCAGGAATGCCAGGTCGAAAACTCTGCCCTGCAGGCATGCCAACGCTTCCTTGCCATCACCCGCCAGGGTCGCCAGGTAACCACCCCGCTGCAAAATGGCTGCCAGGGTGTTGCGCAAATTGGGTTCATCATCGATCACGAGTATTGACGCTTGTTTTGCCATTTCCTGCTCTCCTGAATATTCCTAAGCTTCCATTTTCGGTAACCATGTCTCAAATGTCGCCCCCTGGCCCGGTTCGCTCTTCACATTGATCTGCCCGCTGTGCTTTTGAATGATGTCATAACTGATCGAAAGCCCGAGCCCCAGCCCCTTGCTTTTGGTGGAAAAGAATGGCTCAAACATCCTGGCCAGGTGCTCCGGCGCAATGCCCGGTCCGCCATCTTCAAAGATCACCCCAACCTTGTCTTTTTCTTCATTCTCGATGATATCGATCTTCAACCTGCCACCGGCCGGTTGCATTGCCTCGATGGCGTTCATGCCAAGGTTGATAAAAACCTGCTTGACCTGGTCTTCCACGCCGTTGATCATCACTTCTGGATGAGAATCGATCTTTGTGTGTTGAACCCAATCAACATGCCCGGTCTGCAATTGCGCACCCAGCAATGCATGCACCTCATCGAGCGCCTTGCATAATGAAAAAGGCTTGAATTGGCCTTCCTGGCGGGGGCGGTACACGTCCCGCAGTTGAGCCACCAGGTTCGAGATGCGCGCGGTTTCAGATGTCGCCATTTCCAGGAATTCTTGGGCCTGTGAATTGGCGGGAACATCGCTTTCGATCAGGTACAGGCAGTTCTTGATGGTCTGCAGCGGGTTGTTGATCTCGTGCGTGATGGAAGCCAGCATTCTTCCCATGGCAGCGAATTTCTCAGCCAGCACCAACTGGTTGTGCAGGCGGCGATCCTGCTCGATCGCCTCTTCCAGGGCAGCATTTAGGGAAAGTAGTTGATTTTCCTTGCGTTTGAGTTCGCTCAGGTCACGGGCACCTGCAAAAACACCAGCCACTTCCCCCGCCTCGTCTCGAAAGACAGAAGCATTATATGCCACGGGTGTAACGTGGCCATCTTTGTGTTGGATTTCCAATTCGTAATCCCGCACCGTTCCCGTCTTAAACACCTCTTGATAGCCGGCCAGGGCTTTTTGTGGATCCGTGAAGTACTTTAGAAAATCGGTCCCGATCAGTTTCTCCCGCGAATACCCCGTTATTGCCTCGGTGGCGGCGTTCACATCGCCGATCTTTCCTTCAGGAGTGATTGTAACCAATGTATCCAGGTTTGCTTCAATGAGGCTGCGGTTGTAGGCATTCAAATTGCGCAAGGCATCCTGAGTCTTTTTGACCTCTGTAATGTCAATGCCCATTTCCAGGATCTGGAATGACCCGTCCGTGTCGGTGAATGGAAAGTCGTGCACATCATAAATGTTCCCATTTCTCCCGATCCGTTCCCAGTGGTGGGGGGCTTTCGTCTCGAGAACTTTGAACGATTCACAATCATCGCATGGTGCCTTTCGGCCGTACAGGTATTCGTAACACCTCTGTTCTTTCGGTTCGCCAAAGTTTTCCCGGTAATAGCGGTTGGCAAAAGTGACACGATAGTCTGGCGACAAGAGGATGATGTATGCCGGGAGGATTTCCAGCACATCATTGAAGCGTTTTTGTTCTGCGGTCAGGGCTTTTTCTGTCAGGATGCGCCTTTCAATGTCCTGCTGAAGCGCCTGGTTGGCCTTGTTCAACTCTTCTGTCCGCCGGCGCACGTTCTCTTCCAGTCTTGCGTTTGCCTCTTGCAATGCCTGTTCCGATTCTATCCGCTCGGTGATGTCAGAGAATATCACCGCAAAGCGACCCTCGCCGAGGCTGTATGCAAACACCTCGTAATAGCGCTTGATGGCAGGGGAGTAATGTTCAAATCGCCTTGCCTCGCCGCCCAGGGCAACCGAACCGTACTGCTCAACCCAATGCGGGCTGTCATCCGGGAGTAATTCGTTGTGTGTTTTGCCGATCACCTCGGCGCGCAAAAGACCGGTCAATTTCTCGAAAGCGGGGTTGATATCCAGGAAGCGGTAATCCACCGGGTTTCCGTTGGTGTCACAGATGATCTCGTGCACGGCAAAACCTTCGCCCATGCTGCTGAAAAGGGTCTCGTAACGTTTTTCGCTCTCTTTTAATGCCATCTCAGCCTGTAACTGGTCAGAAATTTCATTGGCGATCTCGCACGCCCCAATAACCCTGCCCGTCTCGTCCTTGAGGGGGATGTGTTTCACCCGGTACACCTTCTGGTACAGCTCGGCGTCGCCAAAGCGCACGGTCTTGTCGGTGTTATTACCTTTTAGGACCGGTGTCCATTCTTCCACGGCGATTTTTTGCTGTTCCGGCATGTGGGCCAATACATCCGGCATGGACATGCCGAGGTCGATTGCTTTGCCGGTGAGGCGCTGCATCTCTGCAAAGTAGGATTGGTTGTAATAAATGTAACGGAATTCAGGGTCAAGCGCCGCCACAAGCATGTTCTTGTCCTCGCTCAGGATGTTTATGAGTTCGAGCGATTGGCGCAGGCGGGCATCATTTTCAAGCATGGACTATGACCCTTTCGAATGTTTTGATTAAACGTTCCTGGCATCCTGGCGGATGGTCAATTACCTTGTTTATTATATTACAGCGGGGTTTTAAAACCAAAGTGCAGTATAGGCTTGGCGCCATTGGGGATGGCGTTGTTAGCTGCGGGTATCGGCATTATACTGGTACTGAAACGATAAAAGGACTGACCCATGGAAAAAGCTGTTCGCGACCTGTTTTCACCATCCATCCTGCAAGAGGCCCTCGCCAGGTATGCCATTGCGCCTGGCGACTCTGCCATCCTGGATGGGTTTGAAAGCTTTATTTACAATGTGCATCGCGCAGACCGGGAATTCATCCTGCGCATCGGCCATGATTCGCGCCGCCCGGCAGACCAGGTGCGGGGGGAGGCGGAATTCCTTAACCACCTCGCCGCCGGGGGCCTGTCCGTCCCGCAGGTTTTGCCCTCCCAGGCGGGCAACCTGGTGGAACCCATCTTGGCACCCGGTGGGTCGCATTTTGTTGCCGCCCTCTTTGAAAAAGCGCCGGGCCACCCGGTCAAGCGGGTCGATTGGGGTGCGGCGCTCTTCCGCAGCATGGGTGGCTTTATGGGCAGGATGCATCGCCTCAGCCGGCAGTTCCAGCCCAGCCAGCTGCGCTTCAGGCGCCTGGATATCGCCTACGACATGCAGCAGGTACGGGAGTATGCACTGAAAGCCCTGCCGCCCGGTGATGAGCCCATCCTGAAGGCGTATGACAGCCTGTGCGCCGGGATCCTTGCCCTGCCGCAGGATGCAGTTGGCTACGGTTTGGCGCATATCGATTTTCACTCCGGCAACTTTTTCATTACTGACGAAGGCAGGATCACCCTGTTTGATTTTGATGACTGCCAGTATGCCTGGTATGTCTACGACATTGCCATGGCGCTATTTTATGTCCTGCCCCATCACTGCACCTCGCCCGAAGATCTAGACCGTGCCGGGATCTTCCTGGCTGAATTCTGGACCGGGTACCAGGCGACCGGCGAGCTTGACCCCGCCTGGCTGCAGCACATCCCGCTCTTCCTGCGCCTGCGCGAGCTCGACCTCTACATCATTATCCACCGCAGCATGGATATCGACAACCTGGATCCATGGTGTTCCTCTTTTATGAAGGACCGGCGTCGGAAGATACTGAAAGGTACGCCGTACTGCCCGCTGGATTTCTCCGGGTTCGGCTAGAGGGATGGGGCTGGCGACCAGGGTATTGCAAGGCTTCGCAATCTTCGCAGACCTTACAGGATGCTGCGCTAGCGTTTTATTTTATCCTTAACTCATTTCTAAGGAATGGGTATAGGTAAGCTTGCGAACCTAGATGGGGGCATTGTAGGATAATGCTCCATTGAAGTGTTTTATGGCTTGGCTTAATTGGCAGCCATACCATAACCGTCTATTCCCCCACATAAAAACCAAATTTCTTGCATCCAGGCGTAAAGAACAAAAATGGTGAGTATAATCTACCAGACTACAACCCCATCAACGAAGGAAATGAGCTTCCATGAAAAAGAATACCCAATTTTACCTGATCATCCTTATCACCGTGTCCACCCTCCTCTCCGCCTGCACGCCCGCAGCACCAACTGCAACCGCCGCTCCCTCTGCAACCGTACCCACGGCATCCGCGCCTTCCAAGGAGGAAAGTGCAGACCTTTACCCGGTCGTAATGGAAACAACCATCCCCGAGCCCACCCCCACAGCCGAACCCACTCCGACCGCCACTGCTGAACCAATCCCCTGTACGATCGCCTTTGCCTCGGACCGCGAAGGTCCAAGGCAGATATTCCTCATGGATGGCGAAGGGCAGAACCTGCGCAACCTGACCAGCGACACTTTCGACAACTGGAACCCGTCATTTTCCGCAGACGGTAAACTGGTTGCTTTTGTGTCCTTCCGCGAGACCGAACAGACATCGGGCAAGTTCATATTCGTGATCAACGCAGATGGCAGCGATCTGCACCAACTGACCACTGATACCGATAGTGATTTCCCGGATTGGTCGCACGACGGTCTTTTGATCACCTATACCGCTGGAGGTGATATCTGGATCATCCCCGCCGATGGCAGGGTTGAGCCCATCAACCTGACCAACAGCCCGGAGCGGGACCAGTTCTCCACCTTCTCGCCGGATGGCACGCAGATCGCATGGGCATCCTCCAATGATGAAGGAAACAGTTGGAATGTATTTGTGATGAACACCGATGGCAGCAACATACGCCAGATCACCAATAATGGACGGGTCTCAGAAGTTCAATGGACCGTGGACGGACGCCTCTTCACCGGTTGGGGTTGGAATGACCGCGAAGAGATGTGCCATAATTGTGTCATCGATGCCAACGGAACCGAAGTCGTCGACGCCGGTGGCAAGACCGAGCTGCAGCGCTTCCTGCCATTCTGGACCCCTGCTGGTGACCGGGTGGAACTTGCCAACATTGATATGTTCGATGGCAACTTTGAGATCTATCTGGTTGGCGAGGTCTTCCCCGACCTGTTCTTCAACCTGACCAATCACCCGGCGAAGGATGACCATGCCACCTGGCCGGCGAATTGCGGACCTGGGGGCTCACAGGATTAACTAACCCGTCCCCTGCCTCCCAGTCAAGTTGATTGCAGCCAGGCAGGTCAGCGCCGCTCCTGCCTGACTGCGTTATAATTTACCCACCGTTCATGCAACCTGGAGGGAGACCATGAAGAATACCTTGTATTATGGGGATAACCTCGATATCCTCAAAAATTACATCCCATCCGCTTCGGTGGACCTGGTCTATCTGGACCCGCCTTTCAACTCCAACGCCAACTACAACGTGCTTTTCTCGCAAAAGGACGGTCACCAGAGCAGTGCCCAGATCCAGGCATTTGAGGATACCTGGCAGTGGGACGAGAATGCCGTCCACACTTTCGAGGTGGAGGTGGAAAAGGGCGGACCGGTGGCGGATGCCCTGCGGGCTTTCCACCTGATCCTGGGGGACAGCAACATGATGGCATACCTGACGATGATGGCACCCCGTTTGGAAGAGTTGCACCGTGTACTCAAACCTACCGGCAGCCTGTATTTGCACTGCGACCCCACCGCCAGCCATTACTTGAAGGTGTTGCTGGATATGGTGTTTGGGGCAGAGAATTACAGAAATGAGATAATATGGAAACGAACAAGTAGTCATAGCGATTCAAAACGATACCCAAAAATAATTGATTCGATCCTTTTTTACTCAAAATCAGCAGAATACACCTGGAATAAATTACACACTGAATACGACGAAAGCTACTTGGATTCACACTATAGCAATACTGATGAAACTGGAAGAAAATTTCAGTATGGTGACTTAGTGAAACCTAAAGGAAGCAGGGGATATTTTTATAGTTTATTGGGATGTGCACCGCCTCCAAATGGATGGCGAATGCCTGAAACAAGAGCAAATCAATGGTTGAACGAAAAAAAGATAGAGATCCCTCCGAGTGGTAAAGTGCCAAGATTCAAGAGATATCTTGATGAAATGCCAGGCACAGCAATTTCTAATTTATGGGTTGATATACCACCAATAAACTCACAGGCTAAGGATGCGATGGGCTACCCCACCCAAAAACCGCTTGCTCTCCTCGAGCGCATCATCCAGGCATCCAGCAATCCCGGCGATGTGGTGCTGGACCCATTCTGCGGCTGTGGCACGGCCATCGCTGCCGCACAGAAACTGGGACGCAAATGGATCGGCATTGACATCACCCACCTCGCCATCAGCCTGATTAAGCGCCGCATGGAGGACGCCTATGGTGACGACCTGGAATATGAGGTCATTGGCGAACCGACCACCGTGGAAGGTGCCCGGGAGTTGGCAGAGGCGGATAAATACCAGTTCCAATGGTGGGCTTTGGGGCTGGTGGGTGCCCGCCCGGCAGACCAGAAAAAGGGCTCTGATCATGGCATTGATGGACGCCTGTATTTCCACGACGATTCCATAGGTAAAACCAAGCAGGTGATTCTCTCGGTCAAAGGTGGTCATACCAACGTGGCGCATGTGCGTGACCTGGTGGGCGTCCTTGAACGCGAAAAGGCAGAGATGGGCGTGCTTATCAGCCTGGAGGAAGCCACCAAACCGATGCGCGCCGAGGCAGCCAGTGCCGGCTTTTACGAATCCCCCTGGGGAAAACATCCCCGCGTGCAGGTGCTCACGATTGAAGAACTGCTGGCGGGGCAGGGCATAGACATGCCACCCATCAAGCAGGTCAACCTGACCTTCAAAAAGACACCCCGGCAGAAGAAGGATGGTCCCGGGCAGATGGGATTGTTAGGCGAATAGGAAGAGGAAAAAGATATGAACAATGAAAGAGCAACTTTTTTCATCAAATATGAGGGTCCAATTCTTGAAGATAATGAAATGGATATTAAAGAATTAGCACCTGCTCTTTTAGCTGTAGCAGATTTATTTGAAGAAGCAAACTCTGTGTTGAACAAGGGAACGGCAAAAATTACAGTTGGAGTCAAAGGATCCTTCAAAAGTGGATCATTTGGGATAGATTTTTCAGTTGTTCAGGATATATATCAGCACATCATTAATTTTATAAATCAAGATGAGATCATAACAGCTCTAGCAATTTTACAATTCCTTGGGTTTGACGTTTTGACTGTTGGAAAAGGGTTAATTCCTCTACTAAAGAAGATTGGCAGGAGGAAAATTACTGCTATTAAAAATGAGAACGAAAGAGAAGTGTCCATTGTATTAACAAACGAAGATGGAAACTTAGAGGAAATTACAACTCAAAGGAATGTATTTCTTTTATTCAAGAACATCCGAATAAGAAATTCCATTGAAAAAATTATTTCTGAACCACTTTCTAAGGAAGGAATTGATAAATTTATAATTGTTGATAAACCCAAACAAGAATCTTTGGTGATAAGTAAGGAAGAAAAAGATTATTTTGTAGCGCCTAACGTTTCCGATGAATTTCTAGGTGAAACAGTGACTGATTCATTTCTACAAATTGTTAATTTGGCATTTAGAAATGAAAATAAATGGAGGTTTTCGAGGGGAGAAAACACGTTTTATGCTACGATTGAAGATCAAGAATTTCTTAATCGAGTTGAAAACAATGAGAGATTTTCAAAAAATGATATTCTACAAGTAAGGTTACGCCTCAGAGAGTATCTTTCAGATAATGGCATCCGAATAGACTATTGTATTGAAAAAGTGCTTGATCATCGATCTGCGGCAAGGCAATTGTCTTTACCATTAGATGATGGTCTGAAGGATACTTCAGGGCAAATGGGGTTATTGGGGGAGTAGAGTGTGAGCGAATTAATTATTACTGAAGAATTAGTCGATTTTTGGGTATGGATAGACCCTAAAAACTGGCTGACCAAACACAACATTTCTCAGACAGGCAGAATCTTCTCTGGAGGATTGGTAGGTCAGGGGAAGTCTAACCTTATGTTCATTCCGAATCCTGGTTTTGAGGGTGACATTTCAACATACAATTTAGGAATTACAAATTACTACAATGTTGAGTATGCTCTTGAAAATTTTAGAAATGAATATTGCCCAGCTCATCCGAGCCGATTAACAGCTCTTTTCTTGTTGCCATCTGAAGAAGAAGCTAAAGTATATGAAGAAACTCATAGAGAGCATGTGAAAAACAGAATTCTAAAGAAATGTCATTCATGGGGAAAAGTAACTTTTTCGATCCATGATTCCAGTTGGATAGACTTCTTGAGATTGGATGGGATGGTTGATGATGAATCATATAACAATATTTTAGGTTTATATTGGAGAGGAAAGAAAGTGCAAGATTGCGGGCTTTTGCACTTTGGAGAAAGGTGGACTCAAAAACCAGCCCCTGAAGTGTTACTCATGGGGCAGGTTGAATTTTACAATCGAAATCTTGATTATTCTGACATAGATAAAGGTTAAAGTTAGTTCCAATAAAACCACGAGCACGCATTATATCCACCACGGAAAGGGCGTATCAACAGCAATGATGCAGTATAGAAGAAGTCTGAATAATTAATAGTTAGGCTACTTCGTTCAGGGATTAACAAATGGCAAAAACTAAGCAAATCGAATTTTTCACCACTTTTTCTAGATTTGTCAGCACCCGTCTTTTAGGCGAAGGTGGATCTGGCTATGTTTATGAAGTCAAAGATGATAATGGACAAAGGTTAGCAGTCAAGTTATTAAAAAAACAAAGCGTTACAACTGACAAGCGCAAGCGATTTCAAAACGAAATAACCTTTTGCCAGCGCTCCTCACACTCAAACATCATTTCTGTAATAGACAGCGGGGTATTTTTTGATGATGGCGTAGCAGTTCCATTTTATATCATGCCATTCTATGATTCTTCCTTGCGGAATTTAATAAGCAATGGACTAAAGCCAGAAGTTATTATTCGACTCTTCTCTCAATTGTTAGACGGAGCAGACGCCGCTCACTTACAAGGTATAGTCCATCGAGACTTAAAACCTGAGAATATTCTCTACAATACTGTTGATGGTAAATTGGTGTTGGCAGATTTTGGTATCGCTAGATTTACAGAAGATGAACTTTACACAGCAGTAGAGACTAAAGCGCAGGACAGACTTGCAAATTTTCAATATGCCGCACCTGAACAACGTGTTCGCGGAAGAAATATTGATAACCGCACAGATATTTACGCAATAGGGCTTATCCTAAACGAAATGTTTACCCATGAAGTTCCTCAAGGTTCAGGTTATAAAGCAATCTCTTCCATTTCGCGTGAATACTCATACTTGGACGATATTGTAGAAAAAATGATTCGTCAAACTCCAGGTGAACGCCTCAGCTCCATCAACGAAGTGAAAACCTTATTGAAGGTTCGTGGGGCGGATTATGTAACAGAACAAAAACTAAGCGTTCTTAAATCTACTGTAATCCCAACGTCTGAAATTGACGACCCGCTAGTGGTAACACCGAATCAAGTTGTGGGCTTTGATTGGGACAAAGGATTGCTGACTCTAGTATTAAGGCATACTGTCAATCCAAGATGGATAAATGCATTCGTCAATATGGGAAGTCATTCATCTCTTTTGGGCAAAGGACCAGAAAGGTTTACTCTTGAAGGTAATCTCGCAAAAATCTCTGCTGAAGAAAGACAGGTTCAAGACATTATCAATTACTTCAAATCATGGATACCAATGGTAACTGCCAAATATAAGCAAGACCTTGAAGTAGAAATTCGCCTCAAAGAAGAACATGAACGTCAAAAAGTCAGAAAGGAGATTGAATTAGAAGAAGCAAAATCAAGGCTTCTGAAAAACATTAAGATCTGATAGGCAAAACGCCGCCCTACAAAGCATACACCTAATATGTGGGACTGGGCTTGGCGCGTGCGGCATCTACAGCAAGTGGTTTTCCGGCTTCGCTTGTCTTTGAGAGAAGCTCAAAGGTTAAGAGCATTTCTGCAACGACCCTTTGTGTTATCACCCCTTCCCTAGCATTTCCAGCAGGCTGTCCTTTTCCCCGGTCACGCCATCTGCAATGCGGGCGATGACGGCCAGGGGCGTCCAGGCAATGATCTCCGCCTGGGTCATGGACGGGCTCACCTTGAGGTAGTGCCGCAGGTAGGTGCGGGTGAAGATCCCCCGCAGCAGGTCGGTGAGTTGTTGCTTGAACCAACTCGGTTCGGGTACGTTGCCGATGCGCAGCATGATGAGCGTGTAGGCGACGTCAGCAGCCGGCTGTCCGGCACGTGCATTCATCCAATCGATCACCACCGCACCCGAAGCGGTCAGCATGACCTGGTCGGGGTGAAAATCCAGGTGGCAGAGCATCCCACCCTCGGGGAGGGACAATAACCTGGCGAGGGCGGCTGTTTTGACCTCTTCGGGCAGGCTGTCCATCTCGTGGATGGTTCTCTCAAGAGCCTCTTTCAACGAGGGCAGTTCGGGAACTGCTTGCTGATGGACCCTGGCATGCAGTTCGGCGAACTGGCGGGCAAGTTTAATACAAAGCCATGGTTTTGAGCCCAAAACGCTGAGCATCGACCAACCGGTAATCCGCTCAAATACCAGTCCATGCCTGCCATCCAGATTCAACTCACCCAGCAGTTTTGGAGTGGGCAGGTCGAGGGCTGAGACTATGCGGGCAGCGCGAACCTCACGCTCAATTACGGATGCTGGCACCCAGCCATAGAACAGCTTAAGCACCTGTCCATCCTGCCAAGCCAGCACTTCAGCGGTGCGCCCACGCGCGATAACCGACCTTTGTGTGTTTGTCATCATTGTTCCTGAATTATACAGGGACTGTTAAAACGAACAAACGATTTGGCAGGACCCTAAAGAGTTGTTGCCTGTTTTGACTGAAATGACGCGTTACCTGATCAAATAAGGCAACCAGACCTTGTAGGTCAAGTGAGTAACTGGCTCTGAATTAGGTTGAATCCCTTCGCGGTAGTTGAGGGGATCTTTATTGCCAGCGTTCATGAACGGAACCAGCCTCACCGGTGCCTTATTTATCTCGACTCTGGCAGAAGTGAGTACCTTGTACCTCTCTTTCTCCCGCCAAAGTTCGTTCGTGTTTCTTTTGTCGGGAACAGCCCGCTGTGCAATGAGATGGGTTGAATTGTTTTCGGCAGGAATAACCAGGATGTCCTGCGCTACGTCTTTTTTGGAGATCACAAGACAAATGTCATCCAACAGAAGTGGGCTTTCCAGGTGCGCCTGGTCAAGGGCATAGACGATCGGTCCACGGGTTAACGCTGCCTGGTTAACGTTTCCCAACGTGTCAATGACTATCTGAACAGGCATTTCCAAAATTAAGTCAATCTTGTCTGCGTCCTGCCAGGTCCGCACCAAGCAGATATAGCCCTTTTCCAGGAGAGGATCGTGTACTTTCTGTCCATTAACAGCCAGCGAGAAACTCTTGCACCAACCCGGCAGCCTTAACCTGAGTTGGAAAGCATGTGAACCTTCCGTTGATAATTCGATCCTAACCGCCCCATTGTATGGATAAGCGCTCTTCATTGAAACCCCGACAACTGCCTGGTCGGGCAGTTGGACCTGGGCAATTACGTCTTCATATAGGTTGACTGCCATGCCTTCGTTTGTGAGTGTGATCGCATGGGTTGGCAGTTGCGCTATAGCCCGAACGCCTCTTGATGGGCAGCACTCGGGATCGGTGTGCCAGCGAAATCGCTTACTGTCTCTTAGCCCCATGTAATAAACCCAATTGCGGCCGTCTGGAGATTGTGCGCCAAAAAGGTGATTGTAAAGGGTTTGTTCCACCATGTCAAAATATTTTGCATCCCCCGTGAGTCTGGCCAGGCTTAAGTTGAGATAGATCCAGCCCATGCTGACGCATGTCTCCCCAATCATGTAAACGCCATCGTTGCGCAGCACGAAATCTTTTGGGAAAAATTCTCCTGTACTGGCTGAACCCGTAATGTAAAGATGATGGGCGACAATATCTTCCCAGGCCAGTTGAATGGTTTTTAGGTACTTTTCTTTAGCTGTAGCCCGGAATAACTCCAGGAGACCTGCGAAATCTATTAACATCTCGATCCCCTTTGAATTGCCACACTCCGCCACACCCTTACCCTTAAGGATCGTGCTGACGATTTTGGGCCCGTTTTCTTCTTCCCAGTCTTCATCCACCAACCACTTTCCAAAATCCAGGTATGCCTGATTTCCGGTCTCCCAATAAAGCCAGATGATAGGCTCAAGAATTGCTGAGGACGCCATGCCGACATGGGGGCCTGTTTCTCGGACTCCGCGTTTTCCGGGGCCAAAATCCTGCAAGACCCTGTCAGCCACCCGAATGGCGGATTCAAGGACAAGGGGAGCGCGAGTTAAATGGAAATAGCTGAGTAAGCCGATCAGGTCATGCGCCTGGATCCAAATATCCCATGATTTCCAGCGATCTGCTTCATCATAGGTGCCAAGGTAACCATCAGGTTGCTGGGTTGCAATCCACGCCATTACCATCTGATCTATCTTGTTTCTGAGTTGTGAGTCGTTGGTATTTCTGTAGGTCAATATGGCGGCGTCCAGCCAGGTTCCCATAAACTCGCCCTGCCAATCACCCCGGATACCGGGTTTTTGCATTTTGTGAGGATAAAATCCTACCTCACAATGTTCCTGGAAAGGCCAAAGCAGGTGGTCTTCTTCCTGGCGCTGCAACCTGTTCGTGTGGCTGCCTTCAAAACGACTGCCGATCAGTCCTTTCATTTGTACTGCATCCCAGCCTGGGCGTTTCGCAAGATCATTCACGAGGGGCATTACCATAGACATTCTCCTTATTAATTAAAAAATCCTTTTGTATTTATCCGAGAAAATTCCAATTTTGAAGTCACTGATATGTTGAGATACCACTCCTGTTGGCTAAAACCGCCCAGACAACTCACCTGATTGTGGTATTTACCAAGATCTGGCCGGTCAAACGTTGAAGTAGTAGGTTCAATGTGCATAGTGGAAGCGTTATCCCATCCGCCCTCGTTGGGTAATAAGGCCAGATAGGGGACCTTCTCAACCGGCCATGAAAATCCAACGGCAACCTGGCTTTGTGGCATCTTAACAGCACACCAACCTTGGCAAAGCACGTCATTGAGATAGTATTTACATACTGCCTGAGCAGCAGTCGGACGCATGATACGCATGTCCCGTTGGGATCCATCCCTAAGGGTGGCGATCGGGAAGTCAAGGCTGTCACCGTAACTTCCCATTACACTTTCGTTGCTGAAGATGATCGTGAGTCTCTTGGTCTCTTCTGGTAAAAGGATCTGTGATCCCTCATCGCAATTTAACATGCAGTGAGCTGCCCATTGGTAATCAAAAGGAAAAGGTGAGTGGTTGGTTAATTTGTAGTGGATGTGTAAGACGCCAGGGCTGGAAAAGCTCAACTCTTTTTCCAGGGTGTAAGGAAGTCTGACCCCATGCACACTTAATCGTAAAGTCTCATTGCTCTCCTGAACCTGCCATGGCAAGCTCCAGACTTCCCCATGATCAGGCAATAAGACTCCTTCCCAGGGAAACTGGTGCATAAAACAGGCGTCAATGGTCGGGAACATGTCGTCCATTCCTGCATTTTCTGCTGAAGTGTAGGTCCCGGCATAGGGTTGAGAAGAGAACTCGGCACCAGGTCGCTGGAACAACAACTGTTTTCCGGAAGATTTGTGGATTAGCGCGGCAAGGTTCGCACCTTTTTGGGGTAGGATGACTGCACGAAGCAGCTCGGAATCAATAGACAGGGCTGCCTGATCTTTATATTGGGAAGAAGTTGCAAGTGTGGCCATCCCGATCCTCTTTACAGGGTTAAATAGCACATTCATTATAGCCAGTCCGCTGGCAGGTGTCAATGGCAATTGCCCAAGATTTTGCTTATTGCTATTGACATTTACCAATAAGGTATGTAAACTATGTATACAAAGAGCGTACTTAAGGCTATCGCTCATCTCGAGGAGGACCTCACTTGAATATTGCTGAAAGCATTTGTCGCGCTGGCAGGATACTATTTGAACGAAGATTGACTGATCTGGCTGGCGGAAATATCAGTGTTCGGGATGGCAACCTGGTTTATATGACCCCCACCCATGCCGGCGCTGATTTTCACTGGGACCTCTCCCCTGAACAAATAATATGTGATACCATCGAAAATGATGCCCTGGCGAAATCCCCCAATTTTTCCAGGGAAGGCTGGTCTCACCTGGAGTTATACAAGACCTTTCCTGACATCAAAGCTGTGATCCACGCACATGCATTCCATGTACAGGTGTTTTCGGCTTGTTCTTTGCCAATTTACCCCTTGCTGGAAGCAAATGATAAATTTGGGGTGATCGAAGTTATCGAACCAGCCCCAGGGCATACGAAAGCAATGGCAGCGAAGGTCGTTGCAGGCTTCACTGGAAAAGAGGCTTTGATCCGAAAAATGGCGGCGGCAGTCATAGTACCACGTCATGGCATGTTTGCTGCTGGAAGCAGCCTTAATCTCACCCTAGATGCAGTTGAACGCATTGACACAAATGCATGGGTGATCCTTGCAAAGAGATTATTGGAACGATAGATGATACTGGCAATCAATCCCAACCCTGCAATTGATCATGTGCTCTTCATCGACTCTCTCAACAAGAGGGGGATGATTCGATCCGGACGCGCTTTAGATTGTATCGGGGGAAAAGGCGCAGATTCCGCACTGGTCCTGGCGCGATTAGGTGCCCCCCACTGTTTGGTGAGTTTCATTGCTGGTCGCTATGGACAAATGCTTGAAGACCTTTACAAGGCATACCAGATAAATTACGAGTTGATCTGGGTTGCGGGGGAGACCAGGGTTGTCACTGTCATCATTGAGCAAACAAAAAACCGGATGACCCAAATTTCTAAGCAGGGTTTTTCTATTTCGGAAAGCGATTGCGTACACCTTTGGAATTCCTTAAAACAGAAAGTGGGAAAAAACGACTGGGTGTTGGCGGCGGGCTCTCTGCCTGCGGGGGCGTCTGGTGGCTTTTACCGGAATGTCTGTGAGATTGCACATCAACAAGGCTCAAAGGTTATGCTGGATTGCAGTGGCGAAGCCTTGAAGAATTCGCTCTGTGCCCAACCAGACATCATTAAGTTAAATCATGCAGAATATTGTCAAACATTGGAACCCAAAAGCCAAACTCTATCGGGTTTATGGAACTCTGCAAACTTGATTTTGAATAGATACGATATTGGTGCTATTGTCATCACTCTTGGAGAAGACGGCATCTTGTTGGTCCGTAAGGATGGTTCCTGGCTTGGCAGGGGACCCGTCTTAAAACCGGTGAACCCGGCAGGTGCCGGTGATGCGGCCTCTGCGGCATTACTGTATCGATTGAGCAAGCATGACAGTTGGCAGGACGCATTGCGTTGGTCATGCGCGGTCAGCGCGGCTAGCGTGCTGACGGAAGCCACTGCCGATTGCACCCAGGAAGATATTGATTTCTGCCTTTCAAAAGTGGTGGTGGAAATTTATCAACCCCAGGATGCCAATTAAACCGGGCAGCCGGTGTTATTTTAAGAACTGAAGGTAAGACAATGACAGGTAAAGACAAAATAAAAAACGCTCCAATCTCTGTTCAAATTGACCTGAAAAAAGGATTGATGTCACCCTACACAGTCCGAGATCAACGCTTTGTTTCAAACCTGTTGGCTCTGTTTTATGACCAGGCGGCAGGAAGCGCTTTGATCGAACAGGGAAATCCATTGGTTTATGAGATTTATCATCATGCGTTTCTGACCGACCGTTCGGATATGGCTTTGGGCATGTCGATCATAGCGGCAGGAAAAGTGGGAAAAGAATATTTCATGACCAAGGGACATGTTCATGAACGTGATGATCAAGCCGAGTTATATCACTGCGTCCAGGGCGAAGGTCTCCTTTTAATGGATGACCTGGGTGAAGATTTTGTGGCTATGCCATTTAACCAGGGTACGGTGATCCATATACCGCCCCAATACGCCCATCGAGTGGTTAATACGGGTTCTGAGGCGTTGATATTTGTTTCCTCCTTTCATGTTTCTGCGGGTCATTCATACTACCAGGTACAGGAAAGGGGGTTCGCAAAAATTGTTGTGGAAGAAAACGGAAAACCAACTCTCCTGGCAAACCCTCGTCGCTTGGAAAAAAGTAATGAATGAAGAGTTAGGTTTAGAAAAGAGCAATGACTAAAAAGGACAGCCTTCCGGTGAAAGAAACATTTCATGCAATGGCAGTCGACATTGGCGGAACGAAAATGTCTGCTGCGGTTGTTGATTCAAACGGTAAGGTCCAGGATCAAGTCATCACATCCCGAGTCCCCTTTACCCGGCTGGGTGCAGCGGATCAATTGAAGATTATTGATTGGATCAGGAAACAGCGCACATCTTTTTCAGAACAACTATCTGGCGTTGGGCTCTCGATCTGCGGGAATGTGGACGAAGAAAATGGATTTGTTCACCTGTCTGCCAACTTGCATTGGCGCGAAATCCCCTTTGGTCAAATGGTGGAACAGGCTTGTGGACTACCCGTTGTTGCCGCCACTGATGTTTGCATGGCCGCCCTGGCAGAGATGACCTGGGGAGTTGCCCGCGGAAAGAAGTTTTTTGCATGGGTCACAATAGGGACTGGTTTTGGTGGTTACCTAGTCCTGGATGGTCAACTTTACCGCGGTTTTCATGGGTATGCAGGCAACTTTGGACATAATACATGGGATGAATACTCAAACGAGGTTTGTGGTTGTGGAAAATCGGGCTGTATAGAAAAGTTTGTTTCAGGACCGGGGATTGCAAAAGCAGGACAAAAAAAGTATTCCTCAGGTGGGTTGATGACCTTGATTGACAAGCCGCATGCCAACCCGTTGCGCGCCGAAGATGTATTTAAAGCAGCAAGCCTGGGTGATGCAGATGCCCGGGCGATAATTGACGAGGCTATCCGTTTGACCGCGATAAACCTGGCGGGCTTGGTTAATATTCTTGACCTGGAGATGCTTGTCATTGGCGGGGGCGTTGCCCATGCCGCCTCTGATTATATAGATCGAATTTCCCTACAGATAAGGCAATACCTTATGACAACTGAAGCCAAAAGGGACCTCCTTGTTGTCTCTGAAAGCTTCACAAATTCTGCTTTGATTGGGTCTGCTGCTGCAGTATTTCAAAAAAAGGGCATTTTAGTGAACCAAGGATGGCTAGTATGAACGAACTTTCCAGTTCTCCTTCTGATGGAACGCTTGTCCAGATTGCCCGGCTATATTACCTTGAAGACAAATCTCAACAGGAGATTGCGGATGAGATCGGTGTGTCTCGTTCTTTGGTTGGTTTATACCTTAAGCGGGCCAGGGACCGGGGAATAGTCTCCTTTGAAATTAGAGATCCCCAGGAAAACTTCGATTACCTGGAATCCTACCTGGTTCAGCACACGGCCATCGCCCGGGTTACGATCGTACCAACTGCCAACAACGCAGCCCTAACCAGGCGTTCAGTTGCCTCTGCCCTGGCAAGACATTTAGAGTCCAACTTGATGGATGGGGATGTTCTGGGGCTGGGTTTTGGGCGAACTTTGCATGAACTTCCTTCCTTGATTGCCCCACGCCATTCACGGGATGTCTCAGTCGTCCCTCTAATGGGCGAAAGCGCAAGCAGTTATTCAAGGTCATACTCCCAAATTAACCAGGTCGTTCTACAGGTGTCACAGGCCTTTAATGGGACACCTTATTTCCTGCTGGTTCCTCTTTTGGTAGAGTCCCCCGAGCTCAGCAGAATGCTCAAGGCAGATTCAACAGTCAAGCAGGTTGTTGATCAGTGGGAGCGTTTGGATCACGCCTGTATCGGGATCGGCACTTGTCCATCTTTGGAGGGTGAGGTGGTTTATGTGGGGGAGGAAAATATAGCCCGTTATGAAAAGATTGGTGCGATTGGGGATACCTGCACCCGCTACTTCAATAAAAATGGCGAATATATCCAGACAGACTTGCATGACCGAACGATTGGAGTCGCCCTGGATCAACTGCATCGCTCTAAGAACTTATATATTGTTGCTTCTGGTGTTGGCAAGACAGAGGCAGTTTGTGCGTTCATCAGGCAGACAAAATCCGCTTCACTTTTTATAGATGAAGATCTGGCTAAAAGCCTGGTGAAAAAGTTGTCGATCGTAATAAAGTCCGGGTTATTTTAGATGAAAAAGATCGAAAAATGGAAAGGAGCGGTGACTAAAAAAATATAAGCCCCAAATTGAGTGCCTGGTCAGTATAACCAATTCAACTAATGAAAAAGGAGAAAAATGAAAAAATTAATGTTGTTAGTGCCAATTGTGATTGTGATGAGTCTACTTTTATCCGCCTGTGGTGCCGGTTCGCAACAACCACCAGCCACAGAAGAAGTAGCCGCGGAGACAAAAAAATCCGGCAGTATAGTCTATTCTTTCCCCGCGGATGCTGTTCAAACCATAATGCGCCCTGAACAGCTCGAAGTATTTGCTGCCGCAAACCCAGAAATCGAAGTGGAGTTGCTGGCCGTCCCCGAAGAGGGCTATGACGAGAAGAACATTTCCATGATAGCAGCGGGAGATAAGCTCGATGTATTTGGCTCAGGTGATGTTTTTGTTGCCCCGTTTATTGAGAACGGAATTGCCTATAAACTGACCGACCTGATCGCGAACGACCCGGGATTCAAGATCGAGGATTTTGCACCTGCAATTCTGGATTATTTCAAGGACAGCAAAGGTGATATTTATATGCTCCCTGGTGCCTATGATGTCCAGCGCATTTATTACAACAAAAACTTGTTTGATGCTGCTGGAATTGCCTATCCGGAAGACGATTGGACTTGGGATGAGTTTAAGAGCATTGCAGAAGCGCTGACCAAGGGCGATGGAGTCGAAAAAGAGTTTGGTTTCCTGGCAGATACACCCTGGTATGTGTTCATGCCTTATGTCTGGGCTAATGGCGGCAATCTCTGGAGTGAGGACGGCACCAAATGTGTGCTCAACCAAAAAGAAGCCGTTGAGGCACTGGATTGGTATGCTGATTTTATGCGTAAAGGCTATTCGCCATCACCTTCTCAGCTCTCGGGGATGGGCATGTCCGTTGGTGATATGTTCACAACCGGAAAAGTTGCCATGGTTTCATCGGGCGGATGGGATATTCCTTACTTCAATGAGATCACAAGCTTTGAGTGGGGTCAGGTAGCCCTGCCGGCGGGTCCCAATGGACGCGCCACCACCCTGCACCTGGCAATGAACCTGATCTCTGCAAAAACACAGGACCCCGAATTGGCCTGGGAGTGGTTACGATTCATCGCCTCTTCTGATATGTATAAGTATGAAGCACTTAAGTATGGACAGGGCGTTCCCCCCAGAATGTCGACCACCGAAGAGATCCTGGCAAAACCGCCAGCGGATGCAGATCCACAATCCCTGCGTAATTTTGAAATTGGCCTTCAATCTGCTGAATTTGGCAGGACATTGCCCAAGATCGTCAATTTCTCTGAGATCATGGACAATATCGTTGGACCGAACATGGATCTGTTTTGGAATGGAGAGTTCGCGACAGCCCAGGAAGTAGCAGACCTGATCTGCAGCCAAATGGTACCGCAACCCTTGAGCCATTAATTTCATAACGACCTCCTGGCTGTAAGTGCCCGCATTTACAGCCAGGATTCTTCATCTAACCGGCAATTGAAAGGAGGCGTGCCTTATGCGCAGAACCCCGATCAAGTATGTTCTGATTTTTCTTGTACCCAGCCTGATTGGATTTCTTTTATTTAACATAATTCCCATCTTGAGTTCATTTGGGCTGGCTTTTTCTGAATGGAATTTGATGACGCCTATCCGTTTCGCCGGTCTAAACAACTTCAAGGTTATGTTTTTTCAGGACCCGATCTTTTGGCCAAGCCTGGGGCGCACCCTTAAATACACATCTCTCAGTATTCCCTTGGGTATTGTTACCTCACTGGTCTTGGCGTTGGCCATGAACAGGCCGCTCAAGGGCATTTCAATTTTTCGGGTTATTTATTTTATACCTTATGTCTCTTCGATGATCGCTGTTTCAATGATGTGGAAATGGCTTTACAACGATCAATTTGGATTAATCAATACGTTTTTATCTTACCTGGGTTTGCCTGCCCAGAATTGGTTGACCAGTGCCAGGATGGTAATTCCATCCCTGGTCCTGATGGATGTCTGGAAAAACGCCGGGTTCGGCATGTTGATCTATTTAACCGCCCTCCAGGGCATCCCGGAACAATTGTATGAGGCAGCCAAGGTCGACGGGGCAAATTCCTTCGACAGTTTCTTTAAAATTACACTGCCACTACTGGGACCGGCCCACTTTTACATGTTGGTTACCGGGTTGATCGGAGCCTTCCAGGTTTTTGATTCGGTATATACCATGACCCGGGGAGGCCCTGGTTTTGCCTCCAGGGTGTATGCCTACAATCTTTACCAGGCGGCATTCAGGGAGTTTCGTATGGGCTACGCGTCTGCCATGGCGTGGTTCCTGTTCCTGATAATTTTTGTGGTGACTTTGCTCCAATTCAAGAAATTGGGCGGAAAAGTTCAATATGATGTTATTTAAGGAGAAAACGATGACCAAGCGTGCTGACACTCCCGGAAATGACAATAAAAGTGCACATAAGAAAAGCCATAAACATATCAAACGTGCCATATCAAACACCCTTGCATATCTCTTGCTGAGTATTGGGGCTTTTATTTCATTAATACCTTTTATCTGGATGATTTCAACCTCGCTTAAAGCCCGTACCGAGGTTTTTGCCTTTCCGCCAACTTTTATTCCCACGACACTGCGTTGGGATAATTACACGAACGTATTCTCGTCTTTTCCATTTTTTAGCTATATGAGAAACACCGCCGTAGTTGCGGTTAGTGTCACCCTGCTGCAGTTGATGGTCAGTGCTTCGGCGGCTTTTGCATTCTCTCGCATGGAATTTAAGGGACGCAATCTACTGTTCTTTTTGTTCCTGGGAACCATGATGGTTCCTTATCAGGTGACTGAGATCCCGGCATATATTATGATGACTGACAAATTTTTGGGCTTAAAGGGCTCCCTATTATCCCTGATCCTTCCTGGCGGGTTGGGCGGTGTGGCTTTTGGTACCTTTATGTTACGCCAGTTTATGCTTGGCATTCCAAGAGAGCTGGATGAGGCAGCCTTGATGGACGGGGCTTCTCCTCTAAAAATATTCTTCAGGATCATTTTACCTTTATCCAAACCGGGTTTGGCGACACTGGCAGTTTTCACTTTTATGGGTTCATGGAATGACTTCCTTTGGCCGTTGTTGATGCTTGATAAACCCGAATTGCAGACACTGACCGTGGGACTCGCAACCCTTCAAACACGATGGGGAACACGATGGCCAGAAATGATGGCCGGTTCCCTGGTTTCCATTATTCCGATCTTGATCATCACCCTTATTGCCCAAAAATACCTGGTGAAAGGACTGGCTGTTACGGGGTTGAAAGGATAGGCATGAAGACAATTTTCACCGCTATTTTCCTGCTACTCTGTACTTCCGTTTTTTCGGGATGCGCATTATATCCAAAAGCTCAAAAGGCTTTTTACCAGAGAGATTGGGGCAACCTTGTTTCAAACCAGGCGGTTCTGGATCGTGATTTTCCGGACCCTGATGTCATTAAAGTGGATGATACCTATTATGCTTTTGCAACCATTTCTATGGGCAGAAATATCCAGGTTGCAAAGTCATATGACCTTATTAATTGGGAGTGGCTGGAGGATGCATTACCAGAATTGCCTGCCTGGTCCAGTAGGGGAGACACCTGGGCGCCAGATGTATTATCATCTCCTGATGGATCGGGTTACCTGATGTATTATGTAACCCACGGTAAAGTTGTTGGACGACAGTGCATTGATCTTGCTTTTTCTGAGAACCCCGCTGGTCCTTATAGATCTACGAGTGAAAAACCTTTGATTTGCCAGGAAGAAGAAGGCGGATCGATTGACCCTGCGACATTCCGCGACCTTGATGGAAGCCTTTACCTGTTATGGAAAAATGATGGAAATTCACGCAATCTACCCACTTGGATTTACATTCAGTCATTGACCGGGGACGGTTTGAGTCTAGTTGGTGAACCCCGGCGGCTCATCTCAAATACCCTGGCATGGGAAGGCAACTTGATAGAAGCTCCAACCCTGTACCACCACGATAACCGCTACTACCTGTTTTATTCCGCCAATGCATATTATGATGAACGCTATGCTGTTGGTGTGGCTGTTTCAGACAGCCTTCTGGGTCCTTATAACAAAGCAGAGCAGCCATTTCTCTACTCGGGTGTTGGGGGCAGCCAGTTGATCGGACCCGGGGGACAGGATATTGTTGTTGGTTTTGATGGCAAAGAGTATATTGCGTTCCATGGTTGGGATAAATGGCAAATTAAAAGAAAAATGTATTTGGAGCGCCTTTACTGGGTGAACGGAATGCCTTCAATGACTGCGGAATAATAGACGGATAAGGTTTAAAGACAAGGAAGAATTTATGAGTGAACAATGGTCCAGTGAGAGAGCCCGGCGGTGGTACAAAAACCAACCATGGATAGTGGGTTGCAACTTCATTCCCAGTTTTGCCATAAACCAGCTGGAAATGTGGCAGGAGATAAGTTTTAACCCGAACGTGATTGAAAAGGAATTGTCTCTTGCCCGATCGATATATTTTAACACCGTGCGAGTGTTCCTGCATGACCTTGTCTGGGAAGATGCCCCGCAGTATTTTAAAGCCCGGATTGATGAGTTCTTACAGGTATCTTCCGAAAATGGAATAAAGCCAATATTGGTTTTCTTTGATGATTGCTGGAACCCAAGCCCAAGGCTGGGAAGACAGCCCGAACCTAAACCGGGTGTACATAACTCTGGGTGGGTACAAAGTCCGGGCGTCGTAAATGTAAATGATCCCGCGTCCTGGCAGAGATTGCGTGCCTACATGCTCGATATTCTGGATACTTTTAAGAACGATCCACGTATCTTGATGTGGGATTTGTATAATGAACCGGGAAACAGCGGCCAGGGAGACAGGTCTTTGCCTTTTGTTGAGTCCGTTTTCTCCTGGTCGAGGGAAGTTCTGCTCAGTCAACCCATAACAATGGGCGTGTGGTTTGACAATGAAGCCTTGAACCGAGTTCAGTTAACCCTTTCTGATATTATAAGCTTCCATGATTACCATCCTTGTGACCACCTTGTCGCATCAATCGAGCGCTGGAAACAATATGGACGACCGGTCATCTGTACAGAATACATGGCGAGAAGCAAGAGAAGTCAATTTGAAACCCACTTACCCATTTTTGCCCGGGAGGGTGTGGGGTGCATCAATTGGGGTTTGGTTAATGGCAAGACTCAGACTCACCTTCCTTGGTCGAGTGAACCCCCGTCGGAATTATGGTTTCACGATATTTTTACGTCAGACTACCAGCCATATGATTCAGAAGAGGTCAAATTTATCAGGGATTTCATCAAATCAACCCGGGGAGAATAAACGCTGCCTGCCCTGCCTCCAACGCCTGAAACCCAACAAATTCAAACTAATACCCTCGCGCTTTAAGAAAAACGGATTGATTATAATCTTTTACCTTTCAGCCTCCTCCCCCCTCGAATTGCCTCAAAAATAATCTTACTATAGAAAAGGACGTTGCCTCAGAATAAATGTTACTCTAGACCAGATCAAAGTATCTGGAGATAGAGAACATGATGAGCAAACACAGTAAAAGGGAATTGGT
>Ga0209723_1000710_pt1 | contig 59464 bp, 40 predicted proteins | sample BiotimSIPDNA_2_FD_185750 | JGI IMG/M metagenome (GOLD analysis project Ga0209723, IMG submission 185750) | Anaerobic biogas reactor microbial communites from Washington, USA - Biogas_R2 time_0 SIP DNA (SPAdes) (version 2) | ecosystem: Engineered > Bioreactor > Anaerobic > Unclassified | place... | reverse complement strand
AACCCACGTCTCGACGGCACAGATCCTCGCCGAATCGCGCGGGAGACAGATACGATGCTTGAGCTAAGAACCAACACACGCACTGAACACCCTCATAGATATGCATTCGCTGATAGCTTCACAGGGGTGGGTGCTGGGGTCAGGCTTACAGAATTCAATCTTGGCCGAGCAAGGTCGTTCCACATCGCTGGATCGTCGCTCGGCCAAGATTGAATTCTGTAAGCCTGACCCCTAACTGCGTTCACTCCGACTCTCTGGTTTTCGTTCGGTCATTCGATCTCAAAGTGCTGCAATCGCCGCAGGAGGCGTTCGCGGCTCACGCCGAGCAGGCGGGCGGCTTTGGCTTTGTTGCCTTTCGTGCGCCGCAGGGCGCGTTGCAGGAGTTCCTTCTCGATCTCGGCCAGGAACTGGGGCAGCACGATGGCGTCGTCGGCGTGTGGAGGATGGGCGTCGGCTCCGGCCGTGACACGGAGCTTTTCGGGCAACTCGGTCGGCTGGACCAGCGGCCCGGCCGCCGCAGCGTGACCGGCTTGGACCGCCTCCGCCAACTCGTCCACGTTCTCCGGCCAGGGATAGGCGGTCAGCTGATCCAGGGCGTCGGGCGCGAATCCCGACAGTTGCTTGCTGCTGCCCGCGTTGCAGCGTTCCAGGAAGAACTGGGCCAACAGCGGCACGTCGGCCAGCCGGTCGGCCAAGGGCGGGAGGTGAATCACCAGCGTACTGAGGGCGCATGCGAGGTCTTTGCGGAAGCGGTCGTGCGCGGCCAGTTCCGTCAGGGAGCGGCGCGCGGTGGCGACAGTGCGGACGCCGAATTCTCCGCTGCTCAGAATCTCTGCCAGCGTCTTCTGGGCGTCAGGCGGCAGTTGATCGACCTCCAGCAACAGCAGCGCCGCCGGCCGTTCGATCGGCAACTGGCCGCAACTGGCCGCAAAGGACTTGATCGTGGATTCCAGCAGTTCCGCGTCCAACAGATGGCAGGCCAGCGGCGCCAAGGGCGGGGACGGCACGTCGCGGTAGTGAATTGTCCGAGCGACGTACTCGCGGCCGCTGCCGGGCGGGCCCACGACCAGCACGCGGGCATCAACCCTGCGCGCCAATAGGACTTGCTCGCGGACCTGCGCGATGGCCGGGCTGTCGCCGACGATCTGGCTGAGCGGCACGCGCGGAAAAGACTCCTGCAGGACGGCTCGCAAACGTTGGTGCAGTTCCGGCGGACTCGTTTCGTCTCGGCCGCAGGGGGAGCCCGCCGCAGAGGGTTGCTCACGGACGACCACCAGCAGGCCCAGGCAGGCCCCGCTGCCGTCGGCCAGCGGCAGTCCGAGGGCGGGGCGAGTCTGCCAGTGGCCGGCGGCGTCCAGCCGGGCCACGGGGAACTCGGCCGGCCGGTCTTGAAAGGCTTCGGGAGGCGGGCACAGTCCGTGGACCGGATCGGCGCTGCCGTCGCTGCGATAACCGGGCGCGTAATCGCAACCGCGGCCCAAGAGGGCAGCGGGGCCCAGGCCCGTCCAGGCCGAACAGGCGTCATTGGCATAAACGATCGTACGCTGGGCGTCCAAGGCGTACATCGGCTGGGGCGACGACGCCAGCAGCCGCGACAAACCGGCGATGTGCGAACGGGTACGAGCCATGATTTCGCGCTCTCGCATTTCAGAGCTGCCCGCGATCCCCGTCGGGCCGCGGGCAAACGATCAATCCCCTCTGCTACCGCCAGTCCATGATGACAGAAAAACGAGACGGCAGAAAGACACGTCAGCATCGTTCGAGAAATAACTGTCCTGTGTCGATTGCGGATCCTCGCACCCTTGCACGACAGGGGGTCAGGCTTACAGAATTCAATTTTGGCCGATGGTGGCTCCAACTCTAAGCAACGACTTTGCTCGGCCAAAACTGAATTCTGCAAGCCTGACCCCAGCGCCGAGACAGCGATTTCAACAACGCGAAAAAAAACGGCCTCTTACCGTTTGGTGCCAGGACGAGGCGACCGCCATTTCGCGAACCATGCCTGGCCCCCGTGTCACAGGCAGCTGAGCATAGGCTAGAATTGGAGACGGCAGAACAATGTCTGTGTCCCAAAAGGCCCCGTTGGCGGGTGATACCCAGTGATCGAGGTGTGACGCATGGCTGGAACGATCGAAAAACTCCAAACTGTCAACAGTCTGATCCGGACGCTGCTGGCCGTGGTGTTGATGGGTGGGGCCGGTACGGCGGGTTGGTACGGTTATACGACCTACAACGCGGCGGAGATCGAGGCCCAGCAAAAGGACGCGGCGTTGCAGGAAAAGGAGCAGCAGCTGGCCGCCAGCCGCGAGCAGATCGAAAGGCACCAACAGGAACTGATCGCGAAGAACGAGGAGTTAGCGGGCAAGGAGGCCAAGATCGGCGAGCAACGGACGGAGATTGCAAATCTGAACGCGGAAGTCGCCCGCCAGGAAGCGGAAATCCAGCGGCTCCAGACGGCGCTGCGGCTGCACAAGATGGAACGTCGGCTGGCCCGGATCCGCGTGCGGGACACCGGCGTCGATCCGGCCAGCGGCAAGAAGTTTTCGAAGATCGAATTCGTCGAACTGAACGAATTGGGCGATCCGGTGGGCGAGCCCAAGCAATTTCAGTTGGAAGGCGAAATGGTCTACGTCGACTACTGGGTCGTGAAGTTCGAGGACAAGTACGTCGAACAGGCGGACTTGGAGCGGGGCACGTCGATCTGTATGTTCAGCCGGGTGTTCGGCGACTTGCAGAAACCCAAGGAAGGCTACACGCTCGACGAGCCGGGACAACGGCCCGGAGCGTACGCGCGGGGCAGCGTCTTGTCCGACTTTGAGAAGAAGATCTGGGACGACTTCTGGAAGATCGCCAACGACCCGCAGCAGGCCGCCCAGTTGGGCATTCGCGCCCTGCACGGCGACGCGGTCTCGATCAAGGTGGACAAGGGCAAGACATATCGGATCACGATCCGCGCCTCCGGCGGGCCGGAAATCGTCGTGGAACCCGACCCGGCGCCAAGCAAACCGGCTGCGGCGGAGGCCGCAGAGAAGAAGTCGTAGGCGGCACACGCTACTCCAGACCGCTGGTTCGGCGAGTGGTGGTCCGCTCGCGGAGCGAGCGGTCTACGGTGGCACACGCTACTCCAGCAGGCGGCCGATCTTGCGGCCGGTGACGCTCAGGGGATAGGATTCCAGGTCGCTGATTTTCACCCAGCGGACGTCGCCGCCGGGGAGGAGTCGCCCGCCGACGCAGCGGGCTTCGCGGCAGTCGAGCGTAATGCGAAACCGTGTCACGCCGTGCTTGATCGTGGTCAGGCGCCGGCCGGGTTCGATCGCCAGTCCGGTCAGGCTCGCGACGGCGCTCTTCAGTTGGTCGCGTAACGCGGCGCCGCGCTGCGCCGTGACCGTGACTCGCGGGAAGTCCCACAGGCCTGCCCAGCGTTCGCCAGGCGCACAGCGGCGGAGCGCCACGCGGGCGCCGCGCCGAACGATCACCGCCGTCTCGTGCCGGTCTTCGTAGGCCGTCTTGCGTTTCGGCAGCGGGATTACGGCCTGGAGTCCCTGCCGCCTGGTCGGGCACAGACTGGCCACGGGGCACCGGCCGCACTGCGGGTCGCGCGGGGAGCAGATCTCGCTGCCCAGTTCCATCAGCGCCTGGTTAAAGAGCCCGCTGTGTTTCGCGGGCAAGACGCTGGCGGAGAAATCCCACAGCAGCCGTTGCCCCGCGTTGCGCGCCGGATCGCCGCGATACGCGAGCAACCGACTGAAGACCCGGATCGTGTTGGCTTCCAAGATGGGTTCCGGCGCATCCCAGGCGATGGAGGCAATCGCACCGGCGGTGTAGCGGCCGATGCCCGGCAAGGCGCGGATCCGCTGGACGTCGCGCGGGAACACGCCGCCGTGTTCCGCCAGGATCGTCTTGGCCGCCGCGTGCAGTTGCCGCGCACGTCGGTAATAGCCCAGACCCTCCCAGAGGCGCAAGACCTGTTGTTCGTCAGCCGCAGCCAGGGCGGCGGTCGTGGGAAAGGCGGCCAGGAAACGCTCGAAGTAGCCGACCACCGTGACGACCTGCGTCTGCTGGAGCATGATTTCGCTGATCCACACGGCGTACGGATCGCGCGTCCGCCGCCACGGCAAATCGCGGGCGCTGCGCCGGAACCAGGCGATCAGGCGGCGGCGAAAACGCGTTTTCCAGGCGGCATCGGGCAGGGAGGCGGACACGTCGGTCATCGGTGAATGGCCTTTCTCAGGTGTGCGGCAACCCAGGGTTCACAAGACTGCCCGCAGCCGACGCGCTGGCGGAACGGAGAAAAGCAAAGCCAAGACAGGGCCGGCGACGGCCCGTTCGCGCTCGCGTTCGCCGTCCAGCCCCTCCGCCGCCCGCGCACTCTTCCACTTTTTCACTCTTCCACTCTTCCACTCTTCCACTTTTTCACTTTTTCACTTTTTCACTTTTTCACTTTTTCCCGCTGTCGGTCCGCGGCCCAGCGGAACAGGTGTTGGATCACGGCGGCTTCCAGTTCCGGGCGGGCATCCTGCCAGTTCTTTGTGCCCGGTTGGACCTCCAGGCACTGGATCAGGTGCACGCCGAACGCGGTTACCACGGGCGGGCTGATTTGGCCGGTATCCAACGCAAAGGCGGCTTGGGAAAACGGTTCGGGCATCGGTCCCCGGCGTCCGATCGAGCCGATCCGGCCGCCGTCGGCGGCGGTTGGAGCGACAGAGTGCTGGCGGGCGGCGTCGGCAAACGTCAGTTCGCCGGCCGTGATTCGGGAACGCAACTTGTCGGCGGTCGAGATCGTCGCGGCTCGCGACTGGGGATCGTCCGGCGATTCGACGCGGAGCAGGATCTGGGCGACAGCTACTTGCGTCCCGTCGAAATCGCGGCGGTGCTGTTGGAAGTAGCGTTCCAGGTTTGGGTCGGTGAGGTGTTTTTCCAGGAAACGCGGCCAGGCGATCTGCCAGGCGAGCGTCCGGCGGAGTTCGTCGCGGGTCAGTCCGGATCGCTGCAGGTACTGGTCCAGCGTCAATTGCTGTTGTTCCAGTCGTTTGCGGATCCGCTGCAACTCGCGTTCGATTTCCTGGTCTGTGGCGCCGAACCCGGTTTGCTCCAGATGCTGCGCAACCAGGGTGCGGTCGACCACTTGGGCCAGGGTTGCTTCGCGCAGTTGCCCGATTGCGACCGGCGTCAGCGGGCGTTGGCCCACGACGCGGGCCAGCTCGCGATCCAACTCCCGGTCGGTGATCGGCTGGCCGTCCACCGTAGCCAGAACCGTAGGGGCACGCTCCGGTGCGGGTTCCGCCGCGGGCAGAAGGAGCGGAGGGGCGAGTGCGAACAGGGCCAGGGCGGCGAACGGGTGCGAGCGCGGAACGAGGGCTCGGAAAAGGGGTTGACAGACAACCCGGGGCACCGAAAGACGCGGAGGGTCAGTTGCTGGCGAGGGCATGGCGGTGTCACATGACGACGGGTTTGGCGGCAGGGTTCCGTCACGGCAGCGGAATGTCTTTGAGTTGGAAAGCCACGGGCATCTGGATCAGCACCGCGGGCGTCTTGTAGACGAACGTGCAGTCGGCCAGTCCGCCCTCGCGGTCCGACAGGTACGCGACGCCGACTTCGTTTTCCGCCTGGCGAAACGGCTGCTGTCCCACGTGCTCGAACCGCTTGCCGTCGGGACCGAGAAAGTACGCCTCGTTGTTGTAGATCCAATTGCGGTGCGACTCGAGCGCATTTTGAGCCTGGTCGAAACGCACGCGCAGGCGCACTTCGTACACATCCACGTTCCTGCGGACTTGTTCCAGGACGACGGTTACTCCCGCGCGCGACTGCTGGACGGACTGGGCGGCCCCCAGGTTGCCGAATTCAAAGGCCTCGATCTGCCCCGGCACGAGTGCCGACAGTTGGCCCGTGAGGGACGCGATCCGGGTCACGCTGCGGTCGGGCAGGGCCCATGTCACTTGCACTTCGGCCGCGGGGATCGCGTTTTCCACGGGGACTTCCAGGTTGGCTCGTTTCGAGCCGATCTGCAGTGGCCGCCCCGCTTCGTCCGTGGCGTGCAACTCGCCCAGCGGAATCTGCAGCAGGATTGGCGCCACGCGCGGTTCCCAGGTGACTTCCAGGGCCAGACGCAAGGCGTGATTGGTCGGATTGCGCAGATCGCGGACCGCCTGGGCGCGGAGGCACTCGAAACGGAACAACCCCGAGTACGCCGCGCGGCCGGCGCGATCGAGTTCCGCCCGGTCGCGGGCCACCACGGCCAGCGCCTTGACTTCGCCGCTGAAGTTGTAGACCGTCAAGCCAGCCTGGTCGAGGATGGCATCGAAGGCGGTCCAAAAAGGCATCTGGTCGAGGTTCAACTGCAGCTTCGGCTCGTTGGGCTGCTGACCGAATCGCTGGCGAAAGTCCACGATGCGGTTGCCCGTCTGTCGTTGGACCGCCGCCAGCGCGGCGGACAGGGCCAGTTCGCCTTGCAGCGTGACGCGCGACGGTTCTGCTGCCGCGGTGGCCGCCTGTTCCTGAAGCGTCTTGCGGATGCGTTCCAGGCGGACGCGGACTTCGGCCGACATGTCGCGGCGTGGCGATGGCAGCAGTTCCAGCGTGTTCGGCCCCAACTCGATCAGACCGCGTTCGGCCGCTTCACGCGTGGCGAGTTGGTTATCGTCCAGTTGGCGGACGAGACGGCGCACTTGCAGGCGCAATTCGTCGTCCGCTTCCCCCGGCGATTGCCCTGGCAGCAATCCGGCGATCAAGAGCAGACAAGTCCACACGGCGTTCTCCTTTGGCGACGGTTTCGGTTTTCCGCAGCACAGTCCTTCGGGCCGTGCGGATCGACGCGGGGCCGAACAACGCGGCGCAGACCGACCGGCTGCCGAGGGCCGATTGCCAACGGTCATCGCCTCGGCGTGCGTCGGCGGCTTGGCCAGGCCCTCCGCCTTCATGATAAAGTCCGGGTCGGATTCTGGAAAGTTCACCGCGTTAGGCCCGATCAGGAGTTTTTCCGCGCGGCGGGCAGCGTTATACTCTTACGGCGACAATAGCCTGAAGGAGGTTTGTACTGTGGCGGAACCAAAGACTCGCGAGCACTGGGGTACGCGCATCGGCGTGATTCTGGCCGTAGCCGGATCGGCCGTGGGCCTGGGCAATTTTTTGCGTTTTCCGGGCACGGCGGCTCAGAACGGCGGCGGGGCGTTCATGCTGCCCTACTTCATCTCGCTGCTCGTCCTGGGCATTCCCATGTGCTGGGCGGAATGGACGATGGGCCGCTATGCCGGCGCCCGCGGCTGCAATTCGGCTCCTGCGATCTTCACCGTCATCTGGCGGCATCCGTTGGCCAAATACGCCGGAGGCTTGGCCTTGGTGATCCCGCTGGTCATCTACATGTACTACGTGCTGATTGAATCCTGGTGTCTGGGCTACGCCTTCACCTACCTGATCGGCGATGCACGGCTGGCGGAAGACCCGTCCGGGTTCTTCAGCCGGTTCGTAGGCATGGAACAAAACGGGCTGATTTACGAAGAAGACAGCGGTCATGGCACGTGGATCCTGCTGATCGTCTTCGTCATCAATTTCGCTCTGATTTACCGAGGCGTCAGCAAGGGCATCGAGAGCTTCTGCAAGGTGGCGATGCCGCTGATGCTGACGCTGGGAGTCATCGTCCTGGTGCGCGTCTTGACGCTGGGCACGCCGGACCCGGCCAAACCGGACCAGAACGTGCTGGGCGGCCTGGGATTCATGTGGAACCCCAAGCCCGCGGCACTGCTGAACCCAGCCACCTGGCTGGCCGCTTCGGGACAGATCTTTTTCAGTCTTTCGGTCGGGTATGGGATTATCATCAACTACGCCAGCTACCTGACGAAAAAAGACGACTTGGCGCTCAGCGGCCTGACGTCGTGCAGCATGAACGAGTTTTTCGAGGTCTGCATGGGCGGCCTGATCACGGTGCCCGCCGCATTTCTGTTTCTGGGCGTTGCCGCCACCGAATTCACCGGTTCGTCGTTCGCGTTGGGCTTTCGCGCCTTGCCCAACGTCTTTGCCCGGATGCCGGCGGGGCAGGCGATCGGTGCGCTGTGGTTCTTTATGCTCTTCCTGGCGGCCATCACCAGCAGTATTTCGATGCTGCAGCCGGTGATTGCGTTTTTGGAGGAGGGGTTTGGTCTGAAGCGCCACGCTTCCGTCTCGATCCTCGGCGTGTTGTCCGCCCTGGGCGCTGGCTTCGTGCTCTACTTTTCCAAAGACCTGGTTGCACTCGACACCTTCGACTTCCTCGTCGGCAGCGTGCTGATTCTCGTGCTGGCTTTGGTGCAAGCGATCTTGTACGGTTGGGCCCTCGGCACGGAGCGCGGGCACCGGGAACTTCACGAAGGCGCTCACATTCGCGTGCCCCGACTGGTGCAATTCATGCTGAAGTGGGTCGTGCCGGTGTACCTGCTGGCCATCTTCGGCGGTTTCTTTTTCGTCAATATGCCCAGCCGCGACGTGTTGAAGTTCCAGCTGAGTTCCGCCGTCGGCATGAGCCAACCCGAGTCCGCCGTGCCGGAGGCCTGGCAGAACGAGTTTGCGAGCCACGAGTTGCCGTTGCCGGCAACGGCGACGGTCCGGCCCGCCGAGGGCGGCGGGTGGCGAGTCTTCGATGCGGACCAGGCTCTGCCGTACACGATCCGCGAGGCTCCAGGCGGCTTGGCCGTCTACGTCCACGAAGTCGGCTACGTGGAGAAGATCGGCAGCGATCAGGTGGCTTTCGTCTCCCTGCTGTTCGTCATCTCGATCCTGGCCTTCCTGCTGCTGATGGTCCACATCGCTGGCCGGCGCTGGGAGGCGGAGGGACGGTTCAAAGGGCTGGAGGCGTGATCGGCTGCCGGGAGGCTCACGCGAAAGAAGCCCGGATGGTCGAACGACGCCGGGGCCTTCCACAACGTGGGCGGTTTGGCCTGACAGACGGATGATCGGACTAACCCACATTCACGACGAGGAAACTGGCAATGACGACTGGCGGTTGGGCAGTGATGATCGTATCGGTCGGGGCCGTGCTGACGTTGGCGGCGTTTTGCCTGTATCGCGTGCTGACGCTGCCCCCCGTGGACGTCACGGAACACTTGAAGGGGCCGCTGGACATCGATACCCAGGACACCGTGGACGCGGACTAGGGGCCTGTTGAAGAACGGGGGGCAGGCACCTTGCGGCAGTCATTTTGGCTTGGGGTTTTCCCAAGCCGCTGGGAGCGAAGTGGGGTCAGGCTTACAGAATTCAGTTTTCGCCGAGCAAAGTCGTACCATCTGGCCGGCGTTATGATCGGCGAAAACTGAATTCTGTAAGCCTGACCCCAGCACCGAAACCCGTTTGTTGCCAGGGGCGGATGGCCCGTGCCTCGACAGCGAGCGCACTCCAACAGGCACGCAGAGGAAACAGAATTGGGGCAACCGCAACATGAGCAAGGGGAGGGTCGAATCCATGTTCCGAAATCGTCTGCTGGTGAGTTCGATCGTCGCGATTGCCGTTTTGACGAGTCTTTCGGCGTTTGCTGCGGAGCCAGCGGAACCGGGCCGCGATTGGCCGTTGTTCCGCGGCGATCCGCGTTCAACCGGCGTTGCGCAGACGTCGCTGGCGGACCAACTCGCCGTGCTCTGGAAGTATCCGGTCCCCAAGGGCAGCTTCGAGGGCACGCCGGCCATCGTCGACGGCGTCGTGTATCTGGGCGACTTGGACGGAACCGTCTTCGCTCTGGAACTGGCCACGGGAAAACTGAAGTGGACGTTCAAGACCGACAGCGGTTTCATGGCGTCGCCGGCCGTGCAGCACGGGCTTTTATACCTGGGCGACATCGACGGCCGATTCCGCTGTCTGGAAACCGCCACGGGCCGGCTGGTCTGGCAGTTCGACAGCGAGGCGGAGATCGATTCGTGCGCCAACTTCTTCCGCGACACCGTGCTGTTCGGCTCTCAGGACGCCACGCTGTACTGCTTGAACGCCAAGACGGGCCAACTGGTGTGGAAGCACGCGATCGCCGACCAGATCCGCTGTACGCCGAGCGTGGTCGAGGATCGCTGTTTCGTCGCCGGCTGTGACGGCCAGTTGCACGTCATCGACTTGAACCGGGGGCAAGAAGCCGCCAGCGTCGAGATCGGCGGCCCCACGGGCGTCACGCCCGCCGTGCTTGGGGACCGAGTGTTCTTCGGCACCGAAGGCGGCGTGTTTCTGTGCATCGACTGGAAGCAGGCCAAACAGGTCTGGGCCTTCGAGGACACCAATCGCACTCAAGCCTATCGCAGTTCGCCGGCCGTCACGGAGCGCGCCGTGGTTGTCGGCAACCGCGGCCGGCAGATTCAGGCTTTCGATCCCGCCACAGGCAAGCCGTTGTGGTCCTTCGCCGCCAAGACGCGTGTGGACGCCTCGCCGGTGATCGCCGGCCAGCGCGTGTTCGCAGCCGCGGCCGACGGGCGGCTGTACACGCTGGATTTGCAGACCGGCAATCTGCTTGGGGAACACGAGGCGGGAGGAGGTTTTACGGGTTCGCCCGCCGTCGCCGCGGGCAGATTGGTCATTGCCAGCGAGGAGGGAGTTGTCTATTGTTTCGGTAAGGCCAGTGGCACGGCGAGCGCCGCCGGCGGACCTTGAACTCCAGGCAAGACGTTGCGTTGGCTGAACGGCGGGGCGACGTTCGCGTGCGAGTCGCTGACTTTTTTTCGTCAACGGTGATCCGCGGCCCCCGGCCCTGGACTCGAAGACGCTACCCATGAGCACCGCGTTGATCTTCCGGATGGGCCGATACGAGGCCGAGTTCCCCACGGACCGGCAGTACGCCTGGAACCACATGTGGGCTCAGCGGCGCGGGGACGTGATCCGCTTCGGGTTTACGGCGTACGCGGTGCGGCTGTTGCAGGCGGTGTACTTTCTGGATTGGACGGTCGAGCCGGGAGTGACGTTGCAGAGGCGTCAAGAGATCGGCTCGATCGAAAGCCAGAAAGCGGAAAGCGCGTTGTTTGCGCCGATCACGGGGAACCTGGCAGCGTTGAACGAACCGCTGTTGGACGATCCTTCCACGATCAACGCCGACAAGTACGGCGAGGGCTGGCTGCTGGAAATCCGCGGCACGGGCGACGGCTTGCTGACTCCGGAGCAGTATTTGGAGCATCTGGCCGAAGTCTGGCCGGAGGCGCAAAGGAAAATCAAGGGGCAACTGAGCGAATCATGACGCTGCGAGTCTCCGTGGTCCTGTCTCAGGGCCAGACGGTCCATCCCGATCGGCAAGCTCTGGAGGCGCAACTGGCGGCCCGCTTGGCGCCGCACGACCAGTGCGACCTGCTGATCGTGCCGCACCTCTACAACCTGGACTCCGCCGGGCCCAGCCTGGCGGCTTTGCGGGAACTCAGCGGCGACCTGATCGTGCTGGCTTGGCTGTACCCTCGTGCCGCCCATTGGATTCTGGACCGGCACGGCGTCCGCGGGCGACGAGGCCGGACGGCGTGGGACGAGGACGAAACCGCGGCGGACGAAACAGGGGACGCCGGGTCCGGCAAGGGCACGGAATCCGTGGCCGCGACGCGCGAACTGCCGGACCGTACGATCTACTGCTTCGACCTCCGCCGGCATGAATCGCCGGAACCGTACCTGGAAGCCATCCGACAGATCGTCCCGGACCTCGACCGCGGCGATGGGGGCTTGGACGCCGGAGCGAGCCCCGCGGTCCGCCGCATCGACGACCAGGTGCGTCGCCGCTGGTATCCGGTGATCGATTTCAGCCGCTGCACCAACTGCATGGAGTGCATCGACTTCTGTCTCTTCGGCGTGTACGGCGTGGACGAAGCCGAGAACCTCTTGGTCGAACTGCCGGACAACTGCCGCAAAGGTTGCCCGGCCTGCGCCCGCGTGTGTCCGGAAAACGCGATTATGTTCCCCCAGCACAAGACGCCCGCCATCGCCGGGGGAAGGCAGGAGCCGGGCGGCCTGAAGCTGGACCTGTCGACGCTGTTTGGAGCTGCGGAGAGTCTGTTGAGCGAACAGGCCATCGCGGCCCGAGAACGCGACGAACACTTGCTGATCGCCGGCCAGCGCCCGGTCGGCCCAGCGGACTCGGCATCCGCGTCAGACGCGGACGAGACGGCCAAGCCGCAAGATCAACTGGACGCCTTGATGGATCAACTTGACGCGATGGAACTGTAGCGGGATGCGGGATGCGAGATGCGAGATGCGAGATGCGGGGTACGGAGTACGGGATGAAGTCCCGCGACTTGCAACCGGCATTCCGCAATTTCGGGGAAAATTTCGGGGAGCAACGACAACGATGGACGCAATTCACTTGAGGGATGAAGTCAGTGGAGCCGAGGCAGCGATTCTGCCTGGATTCGGATTCAACTGCTATCGATTTCGTGTCGTTTTCGACAATCGGCCGATCGAGGTGGTCTGGTCGGAGCCGGAGTTTGAATCCGGCCAGAAACGGGCTTCGGGCAGCGGAATTCCGCTGCTGTTTCCCTATGCCGGGCGGATTCGCGGCCAGACTTTGCGCTGGAACGGACGCCAATGGCCCTTGGAGGGCGATGACCGGCGCGGGAATGCCATTCATGGTTACGTGTTGAATCGACCGTGGCGCGTTTTGGAACAGTCCGGTTGCCGCGTGGTTGGGCAATTCCAGGCCTCGGTCGACGACCCACGGTTGCTGGACAAGTGGCCGGCCGACTTCCGCATGACGGCGACGTACGAGTTGTCTGGCGCCGCGCTGTCGTCGTCGTTCCTGATCGAAAACCCCGATGAACGTCCGCTGCCTTTCGGGTTCGGCACGCATCCTTACTTCTGCGTGCCGCTGGGGGGCCAGTTCGCTGAGGCATGCCGCGTGGAACTGCCCGTCGGCCAGCGGTGGGAGGTGGTCGAGATGCTGGCGACCGGCCGACGACTGGCGGTTGAATCTCCCGCCGCGTACCGCGCGGGCTTGCTCTTCGGGCAGATGCAATTCGACGACGCTTTTACGGATCTGCAATTCGACGGCGGACGGTGCCGTTGCGGAATCGTCGATCCGGACAGCGCGCGGCGGCTGGTTGTCGAGTTCGGCCGCGAGTTCCGCGAGTGCGTGGTCTACAATCCGCCGCACCGGCAAGCTGTCTGCATCGAGCCGCTGACCTGGTGCCCGAACGGATTTGAACTCGCCGAAGAAGGCATCGACGCCGGCGTGAAGATCCTGCCGCCGGGCGAATCGCTCCAGTGCGGCGTCTTGATGCGGGTCGAATAGCGACGCGGTCCGGACACGCACAGCGAGCGTGCCCGCGGGGTCTTTTCGACGCGTCACGGCGGCTCGCAGGACTGTTCTGCGGCCAGGCCAACGGGCGTCACTCCCGGCAGATCCTCCGCGTACCAGCGGTCCAGCACGGCATTCCAATCGTGCCGCGAACGGATCTTGACAAAGGCGTCCCGCACCTGCTCGTGGTGCGGGTGCAGGGCCGAGTACTTGATGCCGAACTTTCTCATCAGCGGGCCGCAGACTTTTTCGCCGTACAGTTCTTCGGCCAGCCGGTAATGTTCCCGGATCACGTCCCGCTGTTCGTGCAGCGTCGGCGGCGGAGGCAGTCCGCGGCCGGCGGCCAATTCCCGAGCCTGTCGGAAGATCCACGGATTGCCGATGGCTCCGCGGGCCACGGTCACGCCGTCCACGCCGGTTTGAAGCATCATCTCCAGGCAATCCGGCGCGGAGAACAAATCGCCGCTGCCCAACACCGTCCGGTTGCCCGCGTGCCGTTTCACCTCGGCCAGGAACGCCCACTGGCTGGGCCCTTCGTAGCGTTGACGCACGGTCCGGGCGTGGACGGTCACGGCCGCCACGCCGGACTGATAGGCCCCGTCCAGGATCGCGAAGAACTTGTCCCGGCTCTCCGCCGTATCGTCGATGCCTCGCCGCATCTTGACCGTTACCGGGATGTCGGGGGGCACGGCGTCGCGGGTGCGGCGAACGATTTCCAAGGCCACCTCCGGCTGGCTCAGATGAAACCCGCCCCGCAAGCGGCCCACCACCTTTCTGACTGGGCAGCCGAAGTTGATGTCGATCACGTCAAAGCCGGCGCTCACCAGCCGCCTTGCACCCGCGGCAAACTGCGCCGGTTCGGCTCCCATCAACTGCCCGCCCACCGGGTGCTCGTCGTCCGTCAGGTACAGGAAGTGCCGCGTCCGTCTCCTCAGTTTGACCGTCAGCAGGAATTGGTCCAGCAGCACTTCGCACAGCGCGTACGAGGCCCCCAGTCGCCGCGCGATGACGCGCATCGGCCAGTCGCTGTATCCCGACAGCGCCGCCTGGACGACGGGAAACCCGATGTGCACGTTGGCAATTCGCAGATCGGCAGGAATCATACTTCAGCACTTCCCGCCCGGTTCGCCTGTTGCGACTGGGCGAACCACCTTGGCACGCGGAAACGATTCGGCCCGAGCTGGCCTGCCGCCAGGCAACCGCGTAATCTCCCTCGCTTCATCCTTCGTCCTTCTCCCTGCATCCCCTAGTCAATCAGCCGCCGATCGTTCACAATACGCCGCAGTTCAGTCCAACGAATTCTGAGAAAGGATACACGATGAGCGCCATTGCCGAAATTCATGGTCGTCAGATTTTGGACAGCCGCGGAAACCCCACGGTCGAGGTGGAAGTCACGTTGGTCGACGGGTCGTTCGGCCGAGCGGCCGTGCCCAGCGGCGCCAGCACGGGCGCTCACGAAGCGTGGGAGTTGCGCGACGGCGACAAGAAGGTTTTCCTGGGCAAGGGCGTCAGCAAGGCCGTGGAGAACATCAACAAGCTCATCGCCCCCGAACTGGAAGGCTTGGACGCCTTGGACCAGGCCGGCCTGGACGGCAAGATGATCGAGATGGACGGCACGCCGAACAAGAAGAACCTCGGCGCCAACGCCATTCTGGGCGTGTCGCTGGCCGTCGCCAAGGCCGCTGCGAACTTCACCAGCCAGCCGCTGTACCGCTACCTGGGCGGCTGCAACGCCCGCGTCCTGCCGGCCCCGATGATGAACATCGTCAACGGCGGCCAGCACGCCGACAACTCGGTCGACATCCAGGAATTCATGGTCATGCCGCTGGGCTTCGACCGGTTCAGCGACGCCCTGCGCTGCGGCGTCGAGGTGTTCCACAACCTGAAGAAGGTGCTCAGCGCCCGCAAGCTGAACACGTCGGTAGGCGACGAAGGCGGATTCGCCCCGGACCTGGGCAGCAACGTGGAAGCGTTGGACCTGATCATGGAAGCCATCGACAAGGCCGGCTACAAGGCGGGCCAGCAGGTGTTCATCGCCCTGGATTCCGCTTCGACGGAGTTTTACGACGCCGGCAAGGGCCTGTACACGATCGACGGCAAGGCCATCGATTCGGCGGCGATGGTCGAGTTCCTGGCCGACTGGGTCGCCAAGTACCCGATCTGTTCGATCGAGGACGGCTGCGCCGAGGACGACTGGGCCGGCTGGAAATTGTTGACCGAAAAGCTGGGCGGCCAGGTCCAACTGGTGGGCGACGACCTGTTTGTGACTAATACCGAGCGCCTGCAGCGGGGCATCGACGAGGGCATCGCCAACAGCATCCTGATCAAGGTCAACCAGATCGGCACGCTCTCCGAGACGATCGAAGCGATCCAGCTGGCGCGCCGCAACGGCTACAGCAGCGTCACCAGCCACCGCAGCGGCGAGACCGAGGACTCGACGATCGCCGACCTGGCCGTCGCCCTGGGCACCTGCCAGATCAAGACCGGCTCGGCCTCCCGGAGCGACCGGATCGCCAAGTACAACCAACTGCTGCGGATCGAAGAAGAGCTCGGCGCCACGGCCCAATACGGCGGCCCGCTGTTCCCGAAGGCCAAAAAGTAATTTATGCGACGCGAAGACCTTCGGAACATCGTTATCATCGCCCACGTCGATCACGGCAAGACCTCGCTGGTCGACTGCTTATTGCGGCAGAGCGGCCAGTTCCGCGACAGCCAACTCGTGGGCGATTGCATCCTGGACAGCAACGAACTGGAGCGGGAACGCGGGATCACGATCCTGGCCAAGAACATCGCGCTGCCGTATCAGGGCGTGAAGATCAACATCATCGACACGCCCGGGCACGCGGATTTCGGCGGCGAGGTCGAACGCGTGCTGCGCATGGCCGACGGAGCGCTGGTGTTGATCGACGCCGCCGAAGGCGTCATGCCCCAGACCCGCTTCGTGCTGACCAAGGCCCTGCAATGCGGCCTGAAGCCGATCATCCTGGTCAACAAGATCGACCGTCCCGATGCGCGGCCGTTCGAGGTCCTGGACGAAGCCTTCGATCTGCTGATGGAACTCGAAGGCGGCCGCCACTTGCAGGAGTTTCCCTTTATCTTCACCACGGCCCGCGAAGGCTATGCGACCGAGTCGCCCGCGCATCGCGGCGATTCCATGCGGCCGCTGTTGGACATGATGCTGCGGGAAATCCCCGGCCCGGATGTCGAGCCGGACGCGCCGCTGCAAATGCTGGTCACCACGCTGGATTGGTCCGAGTACGTCGGCCGGATCGCCATCGGCCGGATCCAGGCCGGGAGGATGCGGCAGGGCCAGTCCGTCGCGTTGCTGCAGGCGGAAGAGCGGTCGATGACGGCCCGGATCGCGACCCTGTACGTCTTTGAGAACCTGGGACGGGTCCAGGTCGAACAGGCGACGGCGGGCGACGTGGTGGCCATCGTCGGGCTGGACGACGTGGAAATCGGCGACACGATCTGTCACCCCGATCATCCGCGGCCCATGCCGCGGCTGTCCGTCGACGAGCCCACGCTGGAGATGGTCTTTACCATCAACAACTCGCCCTTCGCGGGCCGGGACGGCAAGTACGTGACTTCCCGCCAGCTGCGCGAGCGGCTGTACCGGGAACTCGAACGCAACGTCGCCCTCCGCGTCGAGTCGCTGGAGGACAGCGACGGGTTCCGCGTTTCCGGCCGCGGCGTGTTGCACCTGAGCGTGCTGATCGAGACCATGCGCCGGGAAGGCTACGAGCTGTCGGTCGGCAAGCCGCACGTGATTTTGCACGAGCGGAACGGCGTCCAGGAGGAGCCCTTCGAGACGCTGATCGTCGAGGTTCCGGCGGACAAGCTGGGACCGGTCATGGAACTGGTCGGCGAGCGGCGGGGCGTGTTGTCCCGAATGGACGGCAGCCATAACTACACCTACCTGATCTTCTCCATCCCGGCCCGCGGCCTGATCGGCCTGCGCACCAAGCTGCTGAACGCCACGCAGGGCGAGGCGATCATGCACCACCGCTTCGAGGCTTATCGGCCCCTGGAGGGCGACGTGCCGCGGCGCAGCAACGGCGTGCTGGTCTCGATGACCGCCGGCCGCGCGGTGGCCTACGCCTTGAACACGCTGCAGCAGCGGTCCGACTTGTTCGTGGCTCCGGGCGACGAGGTGTACGAAGGCATGGTCGTGGGCGAGAACAGCCGCGACAACGACATGATCGTGAATCCCACCAAGGAAAAGAAACTGACCAACGTCCGCGCCGCCGGCAGCGACGAAAACATCCTCCTCAAGCCGCCCCGCCGCTTCTCCCTGGAAGCCGCGCTGGAGTACATCGAGGACGACGAGTTGGTCGAGATCACCCCCAGCCAGATCCGCCTCCGCAAGATCACCCTCAAAGAGATCGACCGCCGCCGCGAAGGCCGCCGCGAAGGCCGCCGCAAGGACATTTCGACTTCTTGACAATCTACGCCCTCCGCTGATAGGTTGACGTCAGCATTCAGCGTCGGGACTATCAAGAGGATCAAGCGGAGCACGCCATGCGAAACGTCGAGAAGCAACCGTCGAACCGTCGTGAATTCCTGAAGCATACGGGCCGCGCGGCGGCTGCGTCGATCGTCGCTGCGGCGGCCGTCCCGCACGTCCACGCGGCGGAAGACAATACCATCCGCCTGGCCCTGGTCGGCTGCGGCGGCCGCGGCACCGGGGCGGCCGCTGACGCCTTGTCGTCCTCTCAAGGTCCGACGCAACTGGTCGCCCTGGCCGACGTGTTCCCGCGGCGGCTGGCGGCAAGCTACGCCAACCTCGCACGCGTTTTTGCCAAGCAGATCGACGTACCGGAGGATCGCCGGTTCATCGGCTTCGACGCCTATCGCCAGGCGATCGACTGCCTGCGGCCGGGCGACGTCGTCATCCTCACCACGCCCTGTGCCTTCCGCTCGGTCCACTTCAGCTATGCCATCGAAAAGGGCGTCAACGTGTTCATGGAGAAGCCGACGACCGTCGACGGTCCCAGCACGCGCAAGATGCTGGCCTTGGCGGACCGATCGGCGCAAAAGAACTTAAAGGTGGGCGTCGGCCTGATGTGCCGCCACTGCCGGGCCCGCTGGGAATTGCTGGACCGCATCCGGGACGGCCAGATCGGCGAAATCACCTTGCTGAAGACCTATCGGCTGGTCGGGCCTGCCGGTTTCTGCGGTCCCAAACCGCCGGACACGAGCGAATTGCTCTATCAAGTCCAGCACTATTTGAGCTTCATGTGGGCCAGCGGCGGATTGGTGCACGACTATACGAGCCACAACATCGACGAGTGCTGCTGGATGAAAGGCGCCTGGCCCGTGCGGGCGCAAGGCTCCGGCGGCCGCTGTCACCGCGGCGGCGCTGTGGATCAGAACTTCGATCATTACTCAGTGGAATTCACTTTTGCCGACGGCACCAACCTGTTCATGAACGCCCGGAACATGGCCGGCTGTTACGACGAGTTCGCCAGTTACGCCCACGGCACGAAGGGCTCGGCCGTGATCTCAACCTTTATGCACACGCCGGCCAAGTGTCGCATCTACAAGGGGCATCAGTTCGTCGACAGCGACCTGGCTTGGGCCTTCCCCCAGCCGGAGCCGAATCCTTACAAGCTCGAATGGGACGACCTGCTCGAAGCGATCCGGCAGGACAAGCCGTTCAACGAAGCGAAACGCGGCGCCGAGGCCAGCCTGGTGCAGATCATGGGCCGCATGGCCGTCCACACGGGCCGCGTGGTCACGTGGGACGAGGCCCTCAACCACGAAGTCGAATTCGCTCCCGGCTTGGACAAACTCACGATGGATTCTCCCGCCCCGCTGCCCTTGCGGCCCGACGGCACGTACCCGCAGCCGCAGCCCGGCGTGATTACCAAACAGGAGTACTGAGCGCGCGGAGCCGGCGACTTGGACCAGGCCACGGCGTCGCGAGGCCGTGCCGATCCGGGCTCGGAATCCGCCGCCGTCCGCACGCTCGGACCGCCGCGGTCTGCGGAGGCAGCCGTCGCAGGTTGGGCCTCCGTCCGCCGCAGGCCAGACCGAGGCCCGGCCTGGAAACGGCCGCGCAGGAAAACCGGACATCGGGAACCGCCAATCAAGAAAGGCCCTGCCCCTTGCCAACTCGTGTTGCCCGTTTCGCGCTGCTGCTCGCGGTCTCCTGGTGCGTCATGACCCTCACGCACGAACTGGGACACCTCGTCATCGGCTGGGGCTGCGGCGGCACGTTGAGGGCTGCCGACCTGCGTCCCTGGCGTCTGCCGTACAGCATCTTCGATCCCAATCCGCGGCCCCTGCTGACCCTGTGGGGCGGGCCCGTGCTCGGCGTGCTCTTTCCGCTGGCGTCCGCGCTGCTGATGCGCCGGCCGTCCGCCTGGTTCGTGGCGTACTTCTGCCTCCTGGCCAATGGCGTGTATTTGTCAGCCGCTTGGTTGTCCGGCGACCGCTTCCTGGACACGTCCCAACTTTTGGAACACGGCGCCCATCCTGCGGTCGTCGTTCTGTACTGCGTCCTGACCATCGGCTTCGGCTACGCGGGCTTCCGCCGGCATTGTCTCCGCGTGCTGTCGTCACCGGCCGACGCGAACCCTGCGGGATCGACAGGGGAAACCGACGCAGAGAGAGGACGCGGCTGTCATTGGCTCGTTTAACGCCCCGCCGTTCGCCGTTGCGTTGGCAACTGCGGGGACGACCTGGAATGGTCCAACCGTCGCTCCGCCTCAGGGACCAGTTGCACGGCATCCACGAGGACGAAGCCGTCGGTGTCTTGATTGCTGATCTCGACAGAATACTCCTGGCCGGCTTTGAATTCGTACAGTCCGGCCGGTTGGAACAGGCGGCCGATTGACGGCGTTTCTTTCTGGTTGATCTTGACGGTCGTCTCGCCGCCGGCATGGCGCACGGTGACCGGCACGTTGGTTGCCCGGTTGTCGTGGGCGGAATAGGCGATCCGGACTTCGTACTTGCCGTCCTGGCCGACGCGGATCGGGAAGCGGGCCGCTTGCTGGCCTTTTTCCGCATTGCCGTCGTGCCGGTAGCCGGAAGCGACGAACGGGCCGATGACAGTCCCCACGCTTGCGAAACCCTGCAACACCGCCTGCAGGTCGTCGATCACCAGGCCCGGCAGCTTGGCCGGGTCCAGGCCGGCAACGGGGCCGGACCGCGTGGGGCCGGTCCAGACGAGGATCTGCTTGTCCGCCAGCAGGCGCTGGCGAAGCTTGGCGTATTCGATCCGCTGCACCGGCGCGTTTTCGTCGAGGGCTTGGGCCGCGGCGGTGGCGGCCGATTGGCCCAGGACCATGAAGACCGGCTCCATGCGGATCGAGCCGAACGCGATGTGGGTGGCGGAGACGCAGACCGGCACGAGCAGATTGCCGCACTGGTCGCTTTTGGGCACGATCGCCCGGTAGCTGATCGGGTACGGCGAGAAGCCGCCGACCTCGACGTCGCCCTCGTTCTGCACGTGTCCGGCGGCGTTGACGTACCGCTGGACGTGGTGCGAATCCATGCCGTAGGCCGCCAGCCCGACGGCGTCCTCCGCTTCGACCCGGCCCTGGCAATTGTGCTGGGTCATGACGTAGTCGCTGACCATGCGGCGAGCTTCGCGGACGTACAACTGTTCCTGCCAGCCGTTGCCTTCGGTGAACTCGTCCTTGCACATGCCCCAGCGGGCGAATTCCTGGCGGATCTTCTCCGGCATCCGCGGATGGTTGGCCAGCGTCCACATCAGGCCCTGCTGGTACAGGCGGTGCTGCGTGCGGATCGCCTCGCGCTGTTCGTACGAGGCCTCGGGGTACTCGTAGTTCTGGCCGATGAAGTCGGTGGAGAAGCCCAGGCGGTTGTTGGTGTCCGTCTTGCGGTTGGGCATGGCGGAATTGATCCACGGCATGCCGCGTTCGCCGGCCTCGTAGTTCCGCAGCAGCAGTTCGTACCACAGTTCGTTGTAGCCCTCCGGCTTGTGAAACGGGATGCGGTTGTCAGGATGATCCGTCAGGCACATGCGGAAGCAGTACGCCTGGACGCGCCGGTCGCCGCTGCCCTCCTCGCCGGGTCCGTTCGGGTCGATGAACGGCAGCAAGCCGCTGTGGGGATCGCCCTTGGCGACGTAGGGATCGACGCCCGGCACGAACTGGTGATACTTGGCTTGCCTGGTCTGCACGCCGTTGAGCGTCTCGTCGTAGTGGGCGTTGGCCTCGCGGCCGACGGCACAGCTGACGTTGGCCGCGGCCATCAGATCGCCTTCGTAGGTGGCGTCGATGAACATCCGCCCGGAAAACGTCCGGCCGGATTCCATGCGGATGCTGATAATCCGCCAGGGAATCGCCCGCGTCATGGCCACGCCCGATTGCCGGTCCAGCCGCTCGCCGTACACGACCTCGATCTGGTTGTCGCGCACCCAGTCGTGGAAGATCTTCAGAGCCGCACTGGGCTCGAAGGTCCACATCGCCTCTTCGCCGGCCGCCGTGCGCGACTGGCCGCTGTCGGCATACTCCTGCGGCGTCTGCCATTTCCACGACGCCGGGTCGTCGTAGTGCTTGCGGACCGCCTGGTAGAACTCGCGGGCGATCCCGCCGATGGCGGCCTTGTTGCCGATGTCCGTCTGGCCCAAGCCGCCGCTGGTCAGGCCGCCCAGCCGCTGCGTGGGCTCGATCAGCACCACGGACTTGCCCATCCGCCGGGCCTGCACGGCCGCCGCCACGCCGCCGGACGTGCCGCCGTAGATCACGATGTCGTACTGCGTTTCCGCGGCCGGGAGGCAGCTGACGCAAACCAAGGTCAAGAACAGAGCGTGTACGATTTGCATGATTTCAACTCCCTTTTTGCTGATTCCGGGCGTTGGGGTCAGGCTTACAGAATTCAGTTTTGCCGGCCAGAGCGCTCAGCGAATAATCGACGCCAACGCCGGCAAAACTGAATTCTGTAAGCCTGACCCCCCTGGAGGATTGAGCATGAATTCAGTTTTGCCGGCCAGAGCGCTCAGCGAATAATCGACGCCAACGCCGGCAAAACTGAATTCTGTAAGCCTGACCCCATGGAGAGAATTGAGCATGATTGTAGCGGCTTCCGCGCGGGAGGGATTGCAGCCGCGGCGATTTTGCGCCAGATTCTAACGATGCCAGCCATTTACGAATACCGACTGACCGTGTCCCCAGACGCCATCGACGGGCAAGGCCACGTCAATAACTTGGAGTACGTGCGGTGGATGCAGGAAGCGGCGATCGCGCATTCGATCGCGCAAGGGTGGACGGCCGCACGCTACCGGGAGATCGGCGCCGGCTGGGTCGCCCGCTCGCACTGGATCGAGTACCTGCAGCCAGCGTTTGCCGGCGATCCGGTCATCGTGTACACGTGGGTTGCCAACTTCCGCAAGATCCGCTCGCTGCGCAAGTACAAGATGGTGCGGACCACGGATCAGGCTGTCTTGGCCGTGGCCGAAACCAACTGGGCCTTCATCGGCCTGGAGCACCGCGTACCCCGGCGGGTTCCGCCCGAAGTGGCCGATGCTTTCGTCGTCGTGCCGACGGATCAGGAACCGTGATCTTCTGCACCTGGCAACGGAGGCCGAAATGATTTCGCGAGGCACGCTCCAGACGCCGGACGCGGCGCAATCGGAGCGACGTCTGGTCTTGAACATGGCTCCACGCTGGCAAGCAGCGTGGTGGCCTAAGTGTTCGCGGGGGGCGGAGCGACGTCTGGTCTTGAACATGGCTCCACGCTGGCAAGCAGCGTGGTGGCCGGAATTCGGGAGTTTGTTTTGGCCACTGTTGCTACTGGTACACGCCAATCTCTTGCTCGTCCGTCACCGCTTTAATCCACCGACGACTGAGACCCTAACAAAACCCAGTTGGATCAAGTGAGGAACGTCGATGCATCCGAAACTTCTCCCGCTTTCCGTCTTTTTCCTGGCCTTCCTGTTCCTCGGTGTGTCGGCATCGCCGCCGTCCTTCGCCGCTGCTCCCCAGGCCCAGCCGCGGCTGGGGATGAACTTGAACGGACCGGCGGACTGGAACACCGAATTGCCGTTCGTGGACGTGTTTCGCCTGTCGCGGGCCTGGGTCAGCCAGAAGCAAGGCGTCGGTTGGGGCAAAGGCCCGCCGTTGGCGTTGGACGAACGCGGCTGGGTGACGCGGCTGGAACCCGATTGCTGGTCCGAAACGCCGCTGTGTACCGTCGAAGCGGGACATTACCCCAGCGGACGCTACACGGTGTTGTACGACGGCGAGGGCCGCCTGGAGTTCGCCCACGCCGCCCGCGTGGTCTCTCGCGAGCCGGGCCGGATGGAGATCGAGGTGGATGCCTCCAAGGGCGGCTTCTTTCTGCAACTTCGTGAAACCAATCCGGCCAACTACGTGCGCAACATCCGCGTGATCATGCCGGGGTTTGAGAACAGCTACCGGGACAATCCGTTCCATCCCGTGTTCCAACAGCGGTGGCAGGGCGTCGCCTGCCTGCGGTTCATGGACTGGATGCACACCAACGGATCGCAGCTTAAGCGTTGGTCCGACCGGCCCGCGCCGGACGACGCGACCTTTACGGACAAGGGCGTGGCTCTGGAAGTCATGATCGACTTGGCCAACCGCTTGGACGCGGATCCCTGGTTCTGTATCCCACATCTGGCCGACGACGATTTCGTGCGGCGGTTTGCGGAACTGGTCCAGCAGCGGCTGGAGCCGGAGCGGAACGTGTACGTGGAGTACTCGAACGAGGTCTGGAACGGCATGTTCGAACAGAGCCGCTGGGCCGGTCAACAGGGCCAGAAGCTGGGCTTTGCCGACAAGCCGTGGGAGGCCGCGTGGCGCTATACCGCCTACCGCTCGGTCCAGATCTTCGCCGTCTGGGAGCAGGTCTTCGGCGGCACGCAGCGGCTCGTCCGCGTGTTGCCTTCGCAGGGAGCGAACCCGTACGTGTCGGAACGGGTTGTCGAATTCCAGGACGCCTACCGCCACGCGGATGCGCTGGCCATCGCTCCGTACATCACCTGCAACGTGCCCCTGCAAGGCAAGGGTCTGACGACCGCTCAAGTGGAAAAGTGGTCGGTCGATCAGGCGCTGGACCACATGGAACAGACTTCGCTGCCGCAGTCGATCGGCTGGATTCAGGGCCAGAAAAAGGTCGCCGACAAGTACGGCCTGAAATTGGTGGCGTACGAAGGCGGCCAGCACATGGTGGGCGTCGGCGGCGGGGAGAACAACGAGACGGTGACCAAGCTGTTCCACGCCGCCAATCGGCATCCGCGAATGGGCGAGATTTACCGCCAGTACTACGCCGGCTGGACGGCGGCCGGCGGCGATCTGTTCTGTTACTTCTCCTCCGTCGGCTCGTGGAGCAAGTGGGGCAGTTGGGGCGTCCTGCAGTTCTACGACGACGACCCGCTGCAATCGCCCAAATTCTTGGCGACCATGCGTTGGGCCAGGCAATGCGGCCAGAAAGTGAAATGGTCCGGCGATTGAGTCCGCATGCGGCGCTGCCGCGCGGGCGTTCACCCGCCGTACCCGCTGTAGCGTTTCACGCCCCGATGGTACATCACCCGGGACAGGATGACGAAGAACACGACCCAGGCGGCGCAAATCGACAGCTCGCGGACCAGATCCGGACCGGTGACCTTGCCCAGAAATACGGCGGACGGAAAGTAGGCCAGGTACTTCAGCGGCATCACGTCCACGAGCAGGTTCCACGGCGCGGGCAGCATGTCCAGCGGGAACATGTGTCCCGACAAGAAGTAACTGAGCAGCATGTACACGAACAGCAGCGACGAGATCTCCAGGAACCAGAACCCGATCAGTCCGATCGTCGTCTCCAGGAAAAAGCCCAGCAGGAAACCGAGGATCAGCGACAACCCGAAGGCCGCCAGCGTGCTCGGCTCCGGCCAGCCGTCGACGAAGTAGCCGCGGCACAGGTAGAAGACGATCGCGAAAGGAATCGTGGCCACCGTATAGTAAGCTGTCTTGTGGGCGATGCGGCTGAGCATCAAAAAGCCGATCATGTCCACCGGCTGAATCAGGAACTTCTTGATTTCCCCGCTGCGGATCTGGCGGGCGATCCCGGAAGCCAGACCCGGCACGCTGGAGAACGCCCGGCTGACCATCGTCAGCAGGTAGTAAGCCACGACGTTCTCGAACCGGTAGCCGACGATCTTCGCCTGCGACTGGACGCCGCCGACCGAATCGAAGACGGCCCACCACAGGAAGATCTGCGTGATGATCGGCAGGAACCGCATCAGGGTGGCGAGCGCAAAGTCGCCGCGGTACACCAACCGCTCCTCCAAGCCGATCCGGAAGATCGTCCACCAAGCCAGGGTCCGCGAATCCATGTCACTCCTTCCGCCAAACCCGCAACCTCACCGTAGGCCGCTTGCCTACCGTAGACGGCTCGCTCCGCGAGCGGCCTACGGTGCCGCGCGCTGCTGATAACGTTCATCCACCTGCGAGAACAACCGGGCGATGACTTCCTCCAGCGGCGGATCTTCCACCGCCACGTCCACGATCGCGTGCTGGTCCAGGATGGCGGCCAGTGTCCGGGGCACCGCGCTCCGCTCGATCCGCAGCTTGACCTTCGGCGGCTGAACCTCCAGCACCTGCCCGAACCGCTCGAAGCCGTTGCTCGCCTGCTGTTGGTCCAGCAGCAACGTGACGATCTTGTGGCCGCTGAAGCTGTCGATGATCCCGGACAGCGAGCCGTCGTAGCGGATCTGCCCCTGGGCGATGACCACCACGCGCTGGCACAGCGCCCCCACGTCCTTCATATAGTGGCTGGTCAGCAGAATCGTGATCCGCCGCCGCTGCTGGTAAAATTTGAGGAATTGCTGGATGTTGTGCTGCGCGACCACGTCCAGGCCGATCGTCGGTTCGTCCAAAAACAGCACGTCCGGCGAGTGCAGCAGGGCGGCAATCAACTCCATCTTCATCCGCTCGCCCAGCGACAATTCACGGACCGGTTGCCTGAGCAGCGTGCCCACGTCGAGCAACGCGGTCAATTCGTCCAGCGTCGCCTGGTACGCGGCCGGTTCGATGCGGTAGATCTGCTGGTGCAGCCGAAAGGACTCCTGGGCCGGCAGGTCCCACCACAGCTGGTTCTTCTGGCCCATGACCAGGGCAAAGCGGCGGCGGTAGGCGTTTTCCCGCTTCCACGGCACGAACCCCATCACGAGGGCCTCGCCAGCCGTCGGATTGATGACGCCGGACAGCAGTTTCAGCGTCGTCGTCTTGCCAGCTCCGTTGGGCCCCAGAAAAGCAACGAATTCGCCCTGCTCGACGTCCAGATCGATCCCGCGCACCGCCTGGACTTCGCGGTATTCACGCCGGAACAGCCCGCGGATGGAGGCCCGCAGACCCTCGGCCTTCTGGTACACCCGATACGACTTGGACAGTGCCCGCAATTCGATGATCGCCATGCCACAGGATTATATCGCCGAAGCCGGGCCGCGATATGCCCTTGACGGGCAAACCGCCGTGGAGGAAACCCCGGCCTTTGCGACACGAGGGGACTTCTTGGAACGTGGGCACCGGTCGCCTGCCCTTTGCCGGAATAATGCTGTATGATAGACGGCGGTTGTGGAGCCCGCCCCCCATCGTGAAATCAGCGCGTCAGGCGGTTGTTCACGATGGCAGGTTCCCGCAAGGGGTCAGGCTTACAGAATTCAATTTTGGCCGAGCGTGCTCGTTCCACATCCTTGGCGCTACCATCGGCCAAAATTGAATTCTGTAAGCCTGACCCCATTCGGTCCTACCGTGACTCGCTTCGAGATGTTCTGGTTTTGAGGAGATCAACGTATGCGTACCGTTTCTTTGTTCGGGCTGGCATCTTCTGTCGTGGTTGCCGTGGCCTGCAGCAGCGTGTCGGCCGCCGGGGTGGGCCAGAGCAAGAGCTATCACGGTCCCACCGGTTTGCAGCTGTACAGTCTGCGGGACATGTTCAAGAGCGACGGCGTCAAGCCCACGCTCGACCTGGTCCAGAAATGGGGATTCAAATACGTGGAAGTGGCCGGCACGTACGGCCTGACGCCGGCCGAGTTCAAGGCCGAACTGGACAAACGCGGACTGGTGCCGATCGGCAGCCACTTCCCGTACGATCGTCTGCGCGACGATCTGGACGGCGTGATTCGCGATGCCAAGGCGTTGGGACTGATCTACGTCGGCTGCGCTTGGATCGGCCATAAGGCGCCGTTCGACGAGAAGCAATGCCGGACGGCCGCCGCGGTGTTCAACCGGGCCGGCAAGGGCTTGGCCGAGCACGGCATGAAGTTCTACTATCACAACCACGGCTACGAATTCTACGCGCACGGATCGGGCACGCTGTTCGATCTGTTGGTCGCCGAGACCGATCCGCAAACCGTGTACTTCCAGCTCGACGTGCTCTGGACTGTCTTCCCCGGCCAGGATCCGGCCAAGCTGTTGTTGAAGTACCCCAACCGCTGGCTGCTGCTGCACTTGAAGGACCTGAAGAAGGGCGTGGCGACGGGCAGTCTGGCCGGCCACACCGAGCTGACCAACGACGTCGCGTTGGGCAGCGGCCAGGTCGATTGGGCGGCCTTGATGCAAGCGGCCCAGAAAGTCGGCGTCAAGTACTATTTCATCGAGGACGAATCGCCCACGGTCGTGCAGCAGATCCCGCAAAGCCTGCGGTTCTTGGAACAGCTGGAGTTCTGACGCAGCACCGCCGCCAAGAGAGAGCGGGTCAAGTCAACGTAGGGTGGGTCGAGTCTTCGAGGCCCACCGGGACAGGAGTCAACGCAGGGTAAGTCGAGCCAACGTAGGGTGGGTCAAGTCTTCGAGGCCCACCCCGTCCGGGAGTTGAATGGCTGGCCGCTGTCCCGGTGGGCCTCGAAGACTCGACCCACCCTACTGGTGGCAGGCAACATCGCCCAGCGGGCTTTCTGCGGGGTTTCAGGTCATGCTCAGGTTCCGATGCTTGTTCGCGAAACTTGGCATCCTTCTGGCGCTGGCCAGCGACGGGACGGTGGGTTCCTGTCTGGCTGCCGACGAGGCGCCGACGCCGCGGCCCAAGTACGAACGGGCGGTGTTGATTCGTTTTGAGGGGACGATCACGCCGCTGTTGGAGCAGTTCCTGTATCGCAAACTGGCCGCTGCCGAAGCCGATCAGGCGGATCTGGTGATTGTGGAGATCGACAGTCCGGGCGGACTGGTCGATTCCAGTTTCAACGTGGCCCACCGGTTGCGGGATCTGGATTGGGCGGCGACCGTGGCGTTTGTGCCGCGGGAAGCGCTCAGCGGCGCTGCGATCGTAGCGTTGGGCTGCGAGCAGATCATCATGGCTCCCACTGCCGTTCTGGGCGACGCGGGGCCGATCTTCTTAGGCGAGGATTCCTTGTTCCGCCACGCCCCGGAGAAACTGCGCAGCGATCTGGCCCGCAAGATCCGCGACTTGGCGGAACGCCGCCGTCGTCCGCCGGCCTTGGCCGAAGCGATGGTGGACATGAATCTGACGGTGTATGAAGTGAAGAACCGCCAGACGGGCGCCCGGGCGTTCCTGTCGGAGCATGAGATCAAATCGTCGCCGCATCCCGATCAGTGGGAAAAAGGCCCGCTGGTGCTGGAGTCGCGGGAGGGCAGTTTCCTGGAAGTCAACGGCCAGCGGGCCGTCGAGTTGACGCTGGCGGAGGGCCAGGCGGCCGATCGCGAGGAGTTGCAGAAGCTGCTGGGGCTGACGGGGGCTCCGCAGGTGCTGGAGCCGGGAGGCGTGGACACCGCGGTCGACATTCTGAACTCGGCCTGGATCACCGGGCTGTTGTTTGTCGTGGGACTCGTGGCGTTGTACGTCGAGTTCAGCACGCCCGGCATCGGGCTCGGCGGCCTGGTCTCGCTGCTGTGCTTCGCCTTGTTCTTCTGGAGCCGGTTTTTGGGCGGCACCGCGGAAGTTCTGGAGGTCGTGCTGTTTCTGTCTGGCGTGGCGTTCCTGGCCGTCGAACTGTTCGTGCTGCCCGGTTTCGGGGTGGCCGGCATCGGGGGCTTGCTGCTGATCGTGATCAGCGTCCTGATGGCTTGCCAGACCTTCCTGATTCCGGAGACGAAGTACGAGTGGGAGGTCTTCGGCAAGTCGCTGATGATGATCAGCTGCTCGGCGCTCGCCTTCCTGGCCGTGGCGGCTTCGTTCGGCCGCCACTTCGGTTCCTTGCCGCTGTTCAACCGCCTGGTGCTGCAGCCGGCCGGGGCGGAGAGAACAGCCCGCGCCGCCGGCGGGGACGGCGGCGACAAGCCGGCGCCGATTCTGGCTCCCGCCAATCCGTTCGGCGTGGACGTCGGCGACTGGGGCCTGGCCGTTTCGCCCCTGCGGCCCGCCGGCAGGGCCCGTTTCGGGGACCGCTATCTGGACGTCTTGACCGATGGCGATTTCGTCGAACGCGGCCGCCAGGTCCGGATCATCGAGATCCAGGGCAGCCGCATTGTGGTCCGCGACGTCGAGGAGGCGTAGATGGCGGTCAAGTCGCTGTTTGAAAAAGCCGAGGCGGACAACCTGCAGCGGGCTCAGCCGCTGGCGGCGCGGATCCGGCCGGCGACACTGGACGAGTTCGTCGGCCAGCAGCATTTCCTGGGCGAAGGCAAGCTGCTGCGGCGGCTGTTGAAGGCGGATCGCTTGGGCTCGGTCATCTTCTACGGGCCGCCCGGCTCCGGCAAGACCACGCTGGCCCGCCTGCTGGCGACCGAGAGCCGCCGCCGGTTCCGCCAGCTGAGCGCGGTGACTAGCGGCGTGAAGGACTTGCGCGAGTTGCTGGCGGACGCCCGCGACGAGTTGACGACCGGCGGCCGTAAGACGCTGCTGTTCATCGACGAAATCCACCGCTTCAACAAGGCCCAGCAGGACGCCCTGCTGCCGGACGTCGAGGAGGGTATCGTGACGCTGGTCGGCGCGACGACTGCCAATCCGTTCTTTGCCGTCAACAGCGCGCTGGTCAGCCGCAGCCAGATCTTCCAATTCCAGCCGCTGTCGCCGGAGGAGATCAAGACCGTCGTGCGCCGCGCGCTGGCGGACAAGCGGCGGGGACTGGGCCAGCACGAGGTCCGCCTGCACGACGACGCCTTGAACTTCCTGGCCGAAGTCTGCGAAGGCGATGCGCGGCGGGCGCTGACGGCGCTGGAGATCGGCGTGCTGTCCAGCGACCAGCGTCCGCTGGAATTCACCCGCCAGTTGGCCGAGGAATCGGTGCAGCGGAAGGCGGTGTCCTACGACGCCACCGGCGACGCCCACTACGACACGATCAGCGCCCTGATCAAGAGCATCCGCGGCAGCGATCCGGACGCCGCGTTGTACTGGTTGGCGTTGATGCTCGAAGCGGGCGAAGACATCCGCTTCATCTGTCGCCGGCTGATCATTCTGGCCAGCGAAGACGTCGGCAACGCCGATCCGCACGCGCTGCCCCTGGCGGTGGCCGCGATGCAGGCCTGCGAATTCGTGAGCCTGCCCGAATGCCAGCTGACGCTCAGCCAGGCAGTGACCTATCTGGCCTGCGCCCCGAAGTCGAACGCGGCCACGGTGGCCATCGGCGAGGCGCGGGGCGACGTGCGCGAAGGCCGCGTGCTGCCGGTGCCGGTGCACCTGCGCGACGCCCATTACGCCGGCGCCCAGCGGCTGGGGCACGGAGCCGAGTACCAGTACGCGCACGACGCCGCCGGGGGCGTGGCGGAGCAGGACTACTTGGGCGTCGATCGCCAGTACTATCGGCCCGTGGATCGCGGCTTCGAGGCCGAACTGGCCCGGCGGCTGGAATCCATCCGCCAGACGCTGCGACGCGGGAAAGGCCGGGACGACGCCGCGCCGGGACCGGGAAAGCCCGCAAGCTAAGGCCGCCTCCGCGCCGCGTGCGCCCGCAGGCAGACGCGGCTACGCGCACTCCTGCGGCTGGCGACGGGCGGCGACTCCGCGCGGTCTCGCCTGGGGAGCGTCGATCGCCAACAGTTCTTCGATCAACGATTCGGCAGTGGCCGTGGTGTATTCAATCCGTTGCATCCACAGCGAACCCAGCTCGCCCGTCGCGTCGAACGTCTCCAGCCGGAAGCCGGCCAGGATGCTGGACGCGAGCTGGGCATTCAGGTCGCTGTTCGGGCCGTTTTCGGCCAGGCAGTCGCCAAAGCTGTTGTGAAGCGCCCCCTGCAGCAGTTGCCACGACTGTGCCGCGTTAGGCTGGCGGAACAGGTCGCGGACGTCTTCCGCGAAGTCGACCACGCGTTTCCGTTCAAAGGCAACCTTGGCGACATCGCACAAAGGCGTCAAATAGGCCAGCAGCATGTCGGTCCAGCGTTCGCTGCGGTTCCGCACGCGATTGATGGCCAGCACGGCGTCCAGGTCGTGATCCTGGGCGTGGAACATGAAGTTCAACGCCCGGTTGCGGGCCTCCAGGTGCCCCAGGAACACGCTGCGCACGATGGGGGATACGTAGCTGGTCCCCCACTGCCGGTCATGCTGGCAAGCGACCGCGGTCCAGATTCGAGTCAGCAACTCGCCGGTGAAAATCTCCTCCAGCACCGGCCGGGCATGGCAACACGCGGACGGCGCCTTCTGGCAACAGGACCGCAGGCGGTCCAGGTCGGTCATCAGGGTCCGAGCCCAACGGTCGAAACGGGCGCGGGACACCGACCAGTACTGGGAGACACTCGCTTCCGGCAAGCGGCTTGGGCTCCGGACAAACGACTGGCCGTTGACGGCGATCAGAGCGCTCAACTCGATCAATTCGTACGCGTGCATGTGCAAGCCCAATCCCGCCGCAAGCCGTGCTCCTCAAGTCCCCGCAAGCCGACGAAACTGCAAACCTTGCGCCTAACAGCCGGTCCCCGTTCTTCAGCAGCCTGCCACGGTTTCTCCGGCGCAGTTCGGAACCGGTCCGCTTCTTTCAACAAGCGGCCAAAAGGGTTTCGACAAAAGCCCGACCGCGGCTCGCCGCCGCGTCCGCGGAAACGGCCGGGTTGAGGAAAAGCAACGGCCTGGTTGGGGACCATGTTGCCGCGGGGCAACAGACCAGGCCCGGCGAAATCCGCTGCACGTTTCCGCCTGTGTTTGCCCCGTGAAGGCTCGGCTCCCCATCCCTTCCCACCTGCGGACGATCGCTGGTACAATCGCGGCGCGAGTGAAGGATCTGAAATGCTGCTGTCCGTCCGCGATTTGCACAAGCGTTACGGGCCCGATCCGGTGTTGGATGGGGTCACGTTCGACGTGCGCGCGGGGGAACGGATCGCCCTGGTCGGCCCGAACGGTTCGGGCAAAACGACGATCCTCAGGGTCCTGGCGGGACGCGAGGAGCCGGACGCGGGGACGATCGAATTGGCCGGTTCGGCGCGGGTCGGATACCTGGAACAGCAGCCGCAGTTTCCGGCCGGACATACGGTCTGGGACGAAGCGCGCGACGCCCTGCGCGATTTGGTTTCCCTGGCCCGCGACGCGGAACGCCTGGCCGCCGCCCTGGCCCAGGCCGAAGACGACGTCGAACGCGGCCGCCTGGGCGAACGTTTCGACCACCTGCAGCACGAACTGCACCACCGCGACGCGTACAACCTGGACCACAAGATCGAACGCGTGCTGGCCGGACTGGACTTCTCGCCCGAAACGTACCGTCAGCACGTGGAACAACTCAGCGGCGGCCAGCAGAACCGGCTGCTGCTGGCCAAGCTGCTGCTGGAAGAACCGGACTTGCTGCTGCTGGACGAGCCGTCGAACCACTTGGATATCGAAGCGACCGAGTGGCTGGAGAGCTACCTGGTCGAGTCCAACCAGGCGCTGATCCTGGTCAGCCACGACCGCTATTTCCTGGACAAGGTCGCGGACAGGACGCTGGAGCTGTTCCGCGGCACCGTGGACTCGTATCCGGGCAACTACACGGCGTACCAGCGGCAGAAGGCGGAACGGCTGGAAGTCCAGCGGCGGACCTACGAGAAGCAGCAGACGGAAATCGCCAAGATGGAGGATTTTGTGCGGCGGCACCACTACGGGCAGAAGCACGCCCAGGCCGAGGACCGCCGCAAGAAGCTGGAGCGGATCGAACGCGTCGAGCCGCCCCGCGAAATCGCCTCGCCGCGGATGACGTTCCCGGAAGCAACGCGGACTGGCGACATCGTGCTCCGCGCCGAGCATCTGGCCAAAGCGTACGACCAGCCGCTGTTTGCGGACTTGAGCTTCGACATCCTGCGCGGCGAAAAGTGGGGCATCTTGGGGCCGAACGGATCGGGCAAGACCACCTTGTTGCGTTGTGTCTTGGGCGATTGCCGGCCCGACGACGGCCGCGTGATCCTGGGCAGCGGCGTGCGGCCGGGCTACTTCGACCAGTTGCTGGAATGCCTGGACGACGAGACGCAAGTCGTGGAAGCGGTCCGGCCGCCGCACAAGGAGTTCCTGGACCAGCAGCGGCGCGACTTGCTGGCCCGCTTCGGCATCACCGGCGACCTGGTGTTCCAGACGGTCGGGAGCCTGAGCGGCGGCGAGCGCAACCGCGTCGCGCTGGCCCGCCTGGCGGCCCTCGATCCCAACTTTCTGATCCTCGACGAACCCACCAACCACTTGGACCTGTGGGCCCGCGAGGCGTTGGAGAAGGCGATCCGCCAGTTCGAGGGTACGGTGCTGTTCGTCAGCCACGACCGCTATTTCTTGAACCGCGTGGCCGATCGCTTGCTGGTCGTCGAGCCCGGCCGCTTCCGCGTGATCGACGGCAATTACAACACTTACTTGCACCTGGTCAAGCAGGGCCTGGCAGCCGGCGACCGGCGCGCCACACAAGCGGCGGGGACGAAGACCGAGGCCGGCGAAGAATCCAGATTGCGGGACGAGCGCAAGGCCCCGCGCCGCAAGCGTAAGTTCCCGTACCGCAAGGTGCCCGATATCGAGGCGGAAATCGCCCAGCGGGAAGCACAGATCGAGCAGCTGCACGCTGCCCTGGCCGATCCGCAAGTCCTCCGCGATGGCCAGCGGGTGAAGCAGATCAAAGCCGACTTGGAGGAGCAACAAGCCGCCCTGCCACGGCTGTACGAGCACTGGGAAGAAGCATCCGAATTGAACGGATAGATTCAGTGCGGCCTGGGGGAGACGTTCTCGAACCGAGGCCCAGTGGCTGCGGTTTCCTCGCTCGATTGCAGAGCGTTGGCGCTGGTAATGGAGTAGGCTTGGCTGCATCGCGAGTAACTCCTCGAAGCGTGGGAGGAACGCGAACAGGGAAGGCGACCGAGGAAGACTGACCCGTTGCGATGAGAGGCTGCGATGGAACTGTGCGTAACCGTAACCGATGTCCGCCCCGTAGGCGGGTTTCGACTGGAGCTGGTGTTTAGCGATGGCCAGGGTGGCGTCGTCGACTTAGCAGCGCGCATTTTCGGCCGCGGCGGCGACTTCCGCGCGCTTGAGGATCCGGCCTTCTTCCGCCGGGTCCGAGTCGATCCTGAACTGGGAACGATCGTCTGGCCCAATGACGTGGATTTCTGCCCCGAGCTTCTACGCCAATGGGTAGCTGCCGGCCGCGTGCCGGCGTATGCACGGGAAGACGCAACCCCAGTTGTCAATTAGCGTGTCAGTGCGCAGGGCGCGCGCACCTTGGTAGGTTGGGACTCTGTCCCGACCGGGTCGGGTCGGAGACCCAACCTACTTGGTTGCGGCCGAAGGCCGCGTCAGCCCAGTTTTTCTATCCAACACCTCATTTTGCGGCGCGCTGAGGCTTCGCCCCAAACCACACGGCGGCCTGCGCCGCCTACGTGACCCGCTATGCCTTCCGCTACGGCACGAAGGGCCGGGGCTACCGCTACCGCCCTTCGACCTTCGCTCCAGGCTCCGCTCGAAGACGGCTACCGCGGAAAGGGCTATGGAAAGGACGCAGGACACTCCCTCACGAGGCGGAAGCCCAGGGCGCCGTAGCAGTCGCCGGGGGCGTACCTGCGGCGGTACGACGCCCGGCAGACGGACGCGACGTCTTCCCAACAGCCGCCCCGGCTCACCCGGCCCCAGCCTGCCGCTGGCCCCTGCGGGTCCGCCTGCGGCGACTCTCCGTAGTACTTCTCCCCGCACCAGTCCGCGCACCATTCCCAGACGTTCCCGTGGACATCGTACAACCCAAACGCGTTCGGCTTCTTCTGCGCAACCGGATGCGTGGTCCCTTCCGAGTTCCTGTCGAACCAAGCGTGCTCCGTCAGACCCGCTGGATCGTCCCCAAACGACCACTTGGTTTGGCTACGCGCCCGGCAGGCGTACTCCCACTCGGCCTCCGTCGGCAACCGATACGTTTGGCCTTCTTGCTCGCTAAACTTGCGGCAGAACGCCACGGCATCCTCCCATGACACCATTTCCACCGGCCGTTCCGGATCCCCCTTGAAGTAGCTCGGATTCTGCCCCATCACCCGCTCGTACTGCTCCTGTGTCACCTCGGTCACGCCAAGATAAAACGGCTTCGTAATCCGCACCAAGTGCTGCGGTTTCTCACCGGGCCACGCGTCTGAATCGCCATCCGGCGACCCCATCAGGAATTCCCTCGCCGGGATCAGTTTGAACCTCATGCCGATCGAGTTTTCGATCTCGTGTGGCGATCCGGTCACGGACTTCTGCAGCTTGCTCTCTTCAGCCCGCCCCATCTCGGCGAAGCGGTCGATTTGTTCGCGTAGGTGGGCATTCTCTGCGCTGTCCATGGGACGCACGCCGGACGAATATAATGCGTCTTTCTGCCCTGACGCCTTGGCTGCTGGTTCCGTTTTCTCCAGTTCGGTCTTGGCTGATTCAGGTTTGGCCGGTTCCTTCCCTACCTTCGGCTCTGCGGGCGCCTCGGCGGGCTTGGCTTGACGAATTGCGGGAGTATCGGACTTCGCCGGCTTCGCGTCCGGCTTCACTTCCGGAGTCGGCTCGGCAGCCAAAGACTGTCCGCTGGAAGGTTTGAGGCGCCCAGCTTGCGCTACGTCGTCGACGCCACGGCCTGAGAACAAGCTCCAAAGCACGACGGCCAGAAGGCCCAGCAGAATACCGCCTCCTGCCGCCCACCCGACGACCGCGACGGCTGACATCTGAGTGCGACGGCTCCGTGGCAGCCGCGCACGGCCCGCACGCATGGGATGACGCGAACGATCTGTCACGACCGGAACCGGACCTGGACCGTTAACGCCGATGGCCGGCATTTCCGAGCGTGTCCCAACCGGCGCGACGACGGGCGGCAACGGACTCACGGACGGCGGCACGACTTGCGGCACAGGTAGGTCCTGGGGCGCAACCTGTTCCCGCAGCTTCCGGTCGTATTCCGCCTTCTTATCGGGATTCAGCAGGCAGACCTTGGCCGCCGCCAGTTCGTTCAGTATCCGCTGAGAGATGTCCTGATGCGGCCCCAGGGCGTAGCGCCGCACATGGGCGATCTGCCGTTCCGCCGCGTCGGCGATCACCTCCGGATCGTCTTCGAACCGCTCGATTGCCAGCAGCCGGTAGTGATCCGCCGGCTGATGCTTCGGCGGAATTCCCAGCCAGCGGTGATAGGGATCGAAATCGGTGCTCATGCGGACAACCATGCCTCGACCAGAAACGCGACGCCACGTGGCCGTCATCTTCGGCGGAATTGCTGCTTGGTGCAAGAGGAGCGTGGGCGGTTCAGCGGCTGGTTCGGGGTCTGTGATCGCGATGAACCTCAGCGGAGTCGGATCGGCTCGGTCTGCGTTGACCGTGCCGTCTGCCAGAACTACAATCACCGATACGGCTGGGGGAGGGACCGCGGCAGACGTTCGCCGAAAGTGAATTATATTGAGCGAGGGGGCGTGCGTTATGTTTTCCAGGTTGTCGATGTGGCGGGCGGTGTCGTGTGGCGCCGGCGGCGCAGGCCTTGCGCGGTGCAGGCCGGCGCGGCGGCGTGCGATGGCGATGGCGGCGGTCGTGTGGATCTCGGCGGTTGGTTACGCCGTGGCCGCCGAGTCGCCGCCGGCGCGCGGGCACATCTTTCTTCCGCCCACTCGCGGGGCGACGGTCCTGTCCACGTACATCGACGCGCAAGCCCGCTACATTGCCGCAGTGGGGGACTTCCTGGAGAGCGATGCCATCGCCCGGCGGCACCGGGCCGACGCGTTCGACCGCGAAATGGACAATGCGCTGAAGTGGGTCGAGACCTACTTCGAGCGGCGCGCGCTGAACAAGGCTTACCGCCTGAAGGAGGACCCGACGTACCTGGAGCGGGTGCGGAAGCGACGGGAAGTCAAGAGGGACGTGACGCTCAACTACCCCGATGAAATCAAGAAGGGCGAGCCTTCGGTCAAGCTGAATTGGCTGCTGAACGAGATTGCCAACACGTCCTTGGCCTACGCCGCGATCTACGGTGCGGACGACCGCTACCTGGATTCGGAGATCGACCTGCAGTTGCTGCCAGGTGACGCCGGCCACATTTGGCTGACCGAAGTTGCCGCGCTGGGACAGAAGGTGCCCTTTCGGGCCAGCGACGCGAAGGTATTCGACGAGGACTGGCCGCTCGTGTTCCGGGCTGCGGAATTTGAACCGGCGAGAAAGGCCTTTACTGACGCGACGGGAAAAGCCCTGGGCGAGATTCGTGCCGTGGGTGCCGTCAGTCCGCAGACGTTCGGCGAAATGCGGCAGGCGGTGGACGGCCTGCGGACGGAATTGGAACGGACCTACCCGAAGGAAAAACGCAAGTCGATGCGGGGGCAGGACTGGGTCGTGTTCTACGATCAGGGCCGCCGCTTTGTCGACTCGCAGGCGGCGACCGTCATGCGCGCGGCGGCTACGAACCGCATGGAGACCTTCGACGGCAGCAACCGGTTTGACGGCGACAGCGTGTTCGACCTGATCCGGCACATGTGCCACCGGGGCCTGATCTTTGCCCCGCAGAAAACCGGGGACGATCCGACGTACCACAAACTCCTGGATGCGATGGTGCAGATCTACAGGGAATTCCAGTCGCTCGGAACGGAAGCCTAACATGCCCGTGGAATTGACCATTTTGTCCGGCGCGAGAGAAGGCGAAGCAATCCAACTGGACTTGGACGCCTTTCGCGTCGGGGACGATCCGGCCGCCGAAGTCGCCTTCGATCCTCGCCACGACCCGGCGGGCCGGGGCCGCCTGGCGCTGGTCCTGCGCGAGGAAGCCGGCTGGCGCATTCAGAACCAGGGCAGCGGGCCGCTGCTGGTCAATCATACGGTAGTGGACGGCCGCGTGCCGTTGCGCTCCGGCGACATTATCCGGCTGTCGGACATGGGGCCCGACGTGCGGTTTAACCTGGTGAGCGCAGCCCGAACCGGGGCGCTGTCCAAGGCCGCGCCAGCGGAATCAAACCCAGAAATGTGTGAGGCGAATCTGGCGCAGGCGGGCGGCGGCGACACGGCGCGGCCGGGCGGCGTTCCCTTGCGCCGGTGGGCGATCGCGGCTGCCGCACTGGGACTGCTGGCCGCCGCCGTCATCGGCCTGCGGGTTCTGCCTCGGACTCCCAACGAGCCGGCGCCAGCCGTAACTTCTTCATCCCCACCCACAGCCCCGTTGGCGCCGGCGCCCATCGTCGGCGCGGACGCGGTTCCCGCGACGCCCGTCCGCAAAGCGGAAGACGACCGGGCGGCTCCCCAGGATTCCGCAACCAACTTGCCGACTCCGCAGAACACGGCGGGCAACTCGCCGGCTGCTCCCGGTCCGGACTCCAGTCCAGCGACTGCTCCCGTTTCCAAACCCGGTCCGCCGGTCACCGTTTCGCCGCCTGATCCCTGGGAAGCCGTCGCCGAGCTGGTTGCCCCTGCCGTGTGCCTGCTGATGGCCGAGACGCCGGACAAGAGCAAGTCGTTTCCCTGCGGCACGGCCTGCGCAATCCGCGAGGATGCGCTGTTGACCAACGGCATGTTGGCCGCCGAGTTGCAGGGCAAACGGCTCAAGGATTGGCAAGTCAAGGCGGTCTGGCCGAGCGACGGTCAGGAGTTGCCGGTGAGGGAGTTCCTGGTTCACAAGGTGTTCAACGCGACGGCCGATGCGCCCGGCGAACGGATCTACTGGGAACTGGCCATCTTGCGTCTGGACGGCAAGCGACCGGCGGTAGTGCCGCTGGCCGAGCCCCAAGAACTGGCCGAAATCGAGTCCGGGCTTCCGCTGGCCTGTGCGTGCGTCCCGCATCGGGGCCTGCCTCGCACCCGCTTTGACCGTCCCCGCGTCGAGCAGTCCCTGACCGAAGTGTACCTGCAGACTCGGCTGACCGCCGCGGAGGACGCTCCGCCCAGCGGCGCGCCGGCGCTGCTGCACCTGACGGGAACGCTTCCCCAGAACATCTATGGCAGTCCGCTGGTCAACGCGGCGGGACGCGTCGTGGGCGTGTATGCGGAGAAGGCCGCGCCGTCGGGGGCTGACGCAGCCGCCGGCCTGGAGTTACACTATGCACCACTTGTGACGTTGGCCCGCGCCTACCTGGCGGGGCAAAGCCTGGATGATTGGACCCAACCGGAATGTCCCCACAACCAGACTCCAACTCCCAGCCCCCCGTAGGCATCGACTTGGGCACGACCTATTCCGTCGTCGCTCACATCGACGCCGCCGGACGGCCCGTGACCGTACTAAACGGCGAAGGCGAATTGCTGACCCCCAGCGCCGTGCTGTGCGATCAAAACGAGGTCGTCGTCGGCCGCCAGGCCGTGCGCGCTTCGGCCCTGGAGCCGGACGCCTATGCCGAGTGTTTCAAGCGGGACATCGGCGGCGACGTATATCACCGCAAGATCCGTGGCGTGGATGTCCCGCCGGAGGTGCTGAGCGCCTTGATCCTGGAACGGCTGAAGACGGACGCCGAGAAACGCTTGGGGCCGATCCGTCAGGTCGTGGTCACCGTCCCGGCGTTCTTCGATGAACTGCGCCGCAAAGCCACCCAGGACGCCGGCCGCCTGGCGGGCCTGGAAGTGCTGGACATCATCAACGAGCCGACGGCGGCGGCCTTGGCCTACGGGTATCACCAAGGCTTCTTCGATCCCGCGCGAGCAAACGCAAACGCGGCCCCCGTGCGGGTCCTGGTTTACGACCTGGGCGGCGGCACCTTCGACGTGACCCTTTTGGAAATCGCCGGCACGCAATTCCGGGCGCTGGCCACCGACGGCGACGTCCGGCTGGGCGGCAAAGACTTCGACGAGCGGCTGGTGAATCATTTGGCCGAGCAGTTCCTGGGTGAGCACGGCGCCGATCCGCGCAGCGAACCGCAGGACGCCGCCCAGTTGTGGCTGGACGTGCAAGAGGCCAAGCACAGCCTGTCGCAGCGCAGCCGGACCGCCGTGATCGTGTTTCACGCCGGGATGAGAATGAAGATCGAGGTCACCCGCGACCAGTTCCAAGACCTGACACGAGATTTGTTGGAACGGACCGAATCGACGACTTCGCTGGTGGTCAAGGAGGCGGGACTCGACTGGACGCAGGTCGATCGCGTGTTGCTGGTGGGCGGATCGAGCCGCATGCCGATGGTGACCGACATGCTGCGGCGAGTGACCGGCAAGGAACCGGACGTGTCGCTGTCGCCCGACGAGGTTGTGGCGCACGGAGCGGCGCTGTACGCGGCGATGCTGATGAACCAAGGCGGATCTTCGCCGCTGGCGGGCGCCCGTTTGATGAACGTCAATTCGCACAGCCTGGGCATCGTGGGACTGGACGTGAAAACCCGCCGGCGTCAGAACGTGATCGTGATCCCGAAGAACACTCCCTTGCCGTGTCGCGTCTCGCGCGTCTTTGTGACGGCCAAGGACGACCAGCGCAGTGTCAAGGTCGCGGTGGTCGAAGGCGAAAGCCATCGCCCGGAGGAGTGCATTGCGTTGGGCGAATGTGTCGTGCGGGACTTGCCGTCCGGGTTGCCCAAAGGCACGCGGGTCCAAGTGGAATACAGCTACGCCGCCAACGGCCGGATCTCGGTCGCTGCGCGAATGCCCTCGGTCCGCCAGTCCGCCCAGGTGGAGATCGAACGCCACCAGGAGCGCGACTTGGGGCAACTGGCCGCGTGGCGAACGCGGCTGATCGGCGCCGACGCCGGGAAAGTCTCGGAGTTCGCCGCCGACAGCCCCGTCGACTTGAACGACCCCAGCAGCGTCCTGCGGCGGCTGGACGCGCTGCACGTGCGGATCGGCCAGGCGGCGGTGGCCGCCGAGTTGCCGAGGGCGTTGCGGCGCAGCCAGGAAGCAGCTCGCGCCGCAGCCGGCGAGCTGGAGAAAGCCGCTAAGACGCTCCAACAGGCCGAGTCCGCCCGGCACGCCGTCTCTGGCCGGGCGGAAACCATTCGGTTCAGTTCCGAGCTGGCCCGCGCCAAGGCCGCCTACGAGCAAGCCCTGACCCAAGCCGATTTCGCCCACCTGGTCCTCGGCCGCGAGTGCCTGGCCAAGCGTGTCCTGCTGCCCGGCGTAGCGAAGGAAATCGAGGAAATCGAGCGGCTGAGGACGCAAGTGGCGTAGCACTCGTCACGCGTTCGCTCGGCGCCCCAGCACAGAATCCCGCCGGCTCGCCCGGCGGCTCGTTCGGCTTCTCACTACAGCGACGCGGCGCCCCAGCACAAAATCCCGCCGGCTCGCCCGGCGGATCGTTCGGCTTCTCACTACAGCGACGCGGCGCCCCAGCACAAAATCCCGCCGGCTCGCCCGGCAGCTCGTTCGGCTTCTCACTACAGCGACGCGGCGCCCAGCACAGAATCCCGCCGGCTCGCCCGGCGGCTCGTTCGGCTTCTCACTACAGCGACGCGGCGCCCAGCACAGAATCCCGCCGGCTCGCCCGGCGGCTCGTTCGGCTTCTCACTACAGCGACGCGGCGCGCCCAGCACAGAATCCCGCCGGCTCGCCCGGCGGCTCGTTCGGCTTTTCACTACAGCGACGCGGCGCGCCCCAGCACAGAATCCCGGCGGCTCGTTCGGCTTCTCACTACAGCGACGCGGCGCCTCAGCACAGAATCCCGCCGGCTCGCCCGGCGGCTCGTTCGGCTTCTCACTACAGCGACGCGGCGCCCCAGCACAGAATCCCGCCGGGCGAGCCGGCGGGATTTTGGAGAAGCGTGGGCGGCTTTGCGTAGTCCGAAGCCGAACGATCCGCCGGGCGAGCCGGCGGGATTTTGGAGAAGCGTGGGCGGCTTTGCGTAGTCCGAAGCCGAACGATCCGCCGGGCAAGCCGGCGGGATTTTGGAGAAGCGTGGGCGGCTTTGCGTAGTCCGAAGCCGAACAATCCGCCGGGCAAGCCGGCGGGATTTTGGAGAAGCGTGGGCGGCTTTGCGTAGTCCGAAGCCGAACGATCCGCCGGGCAAGCCGGCGGGATTTGTTGCGTAGTCCGAAGCCGAACGATCCGCCGGGACGAGGGCAATCAGCAGCAGGACCATCAGGACCGAGGCGCCCAGATAGATCCTGCGTCGCGTTCGTGCGGCCAGGGGTGACTGCGACCGCGTCCGAATCGTACGGATTCCGGAACTCCAAGCCCGCGGCGAAATCTGCGGCCGGTCGAGCAGCCAACGGAAGAAAGCTTGCACGCTTCGCCACAGCGGATAGAATCGTCCGCAGCAGAGGAAGGCCGCGCAACCACCGCACCGCGCACGGACTGGCGGCGGGGGGGGGAACTGCGGAGGGCTTCCGCTTAGTGTAACCAGTGGAGTTCATCGTTCACGGAGACTTGATGTCATGAAGATCCAGACGGCAGATCAGATCGGCGTTTGCAGTTGGTCGCTCCGAGCCACGGGGCCGCAGGACCTGGCAGACAAGGTGAAGGCCCTCGGCCTGAAGAAAGTACAGCTCGGCCTGACGCCGCACCGCGACGATCCGGGCACCTGGGAAGGCGTCCAGGAGATCCTGGGCGAATCGGGGATCGCGATCGTCTCCGGCATGTTCTCAACCCTCGGCGAAGATTACACCACGCCCGAGACGATTCGCCGCACGGGCGGAATCGTGCCCGACGAGTATTGGGAAGAAAACCAGAAATTGGCCGCCGCGGCTGCCGCGCTGGCCCGGCAGATGGGGCTGAAGTCCGTGAGCACCCACGCCGGCTTTCTGCCCCACGAGCGAAGCGATCCCAATTTCGACAAGTTGAGCCAGCGAGTTGCCGCACTGGCCCAGATGTACTCCGAGATCGGCGTGCCGCTGTTGCTGGAATCCGGCCAGGAGTCGGCGGACACGCTGCTGGTGTTCCTGGACGAGATGGCGGCCCGCGGCGCCAGCGGCCTGGGCGTCAACTTCGACCCCGCCAACCTGATCCTGTACGATATGGACGAGCCGATCGAAGCACTGCGCAAGCTCGTGCCGCACGTGCAGCAGGTCCACGTCAAGGACGCCAAGCGGCCCACGGTGAAAGGCCAGTGGGGCGAAGAAGTCATCGTCGGAACCGGCCTGGTCGATTGGGTCGCCTTTGTGCGGATCCTGGCCGAGGCCGACTTTCAAGGCGACTATATCTTCGAGCGCGAAGCGGGCGACGACCGCGTGGGCGATATCTCGAAGGGAATCGTGACGCTGCAAGCCGCGATGGAGCAGGTGGCGTCGTAGGCCCGTCCGGCCCAAACCGACGACGCCCCCGGCACGGATCGCGGTCTGCGCAGCGGAAAGGGCGCTGCCGATTCGCCCACGGGACCGTTTTTGTTCCCGCCACACCGCGGTGCTCTGCTTGGTGCACCGCGCGCGGTGATTAGCGGCTGTGGCTCTTGGCCGCGGCGGCCAAGTGTTCGCGGAGGAAGGCGGCAAGGTCGCCCTTGTGCAGGTCGGCGAGTGTCAGGAAGGACAGGCGGATGACGTCGTCAGAACGCCTGGCGTCCAAGTCCCGGTCGTGGGCCAACGACGCGACGCGGCCAAAGCCGACGGCGTTCTTGGGGCCGGTCAGGAAGAGGTCCAGCGAAGCGGGTTTCTTGGTGCAGATCGTGGCCCAGGGCTTGCCGTGGCCGGACGGCGTGTAGTGGACGAGGACTTTGTTGGTCCAGTCGAATTGGCCGCCGGGGGCTGAGTCGGTCAGCAGTTGGATCAACTGGTCCAGCACCTGGGATTCCCACCGCACGCGCTTGCCGGGCGTGAACCCCTTGCGCATCAGGTGCCAGCGCTGGCCGAGGACTTTCCACGGCGTCAGGTCTTCGACGTCCACCGTCTTGGTCAATTGCTGGAAGCTGCGGACGGCCGTTTCCAGGAAGGACCAGAAGGCCGGCGTGTCGATTTCGTCCAGCGAGTAGGCTCGAATCTCGACTTCCTGCCACGGGCCGCGCGACGCCTTGCAGCGGACCCGCGGCTCGTTGCCGTACACGGGCAACTCCCGCATTTGGTTGAGCGTTTTCAGGTTCAGCCGGTCGATCAATTGTTCGCGGCGGAAGGCGTTGCGAGCGACGCGGAACTTGAGCTTCAACAGCCACGTTTCGCCGGTGATGGCGTGCAGGAACCAGCCGTCAGATTTCTTCTGGGCGGCGATTTCGACGACGCTGCGCGAGTTCCAGTCGGTATCGCTGAACTCGCCCAGTTCGTGGATGCGGTCCACGACGCGTCCCAGAATGCGGCCGTCCCACTTGCACGGCTCGCCGCGGCGACCGACGCGGTCCAGCGTGTGCCAGCGCCGTCCGTCGGTCTCCCACGGCATCTTGGCTTCGCGGCCGACGTCGTCGATGTCCAGGTCGCCGGCGCGAGTCCGCTCGGCTGCCGCCGGATCGTGGACGGGACGCTCGACGTGCGGGCCGGCGGCGAGGACGGGGGCCAGGGCAGCGACGGTGTGGGAAGGAGTGGAAAAGTGGAAAAGTGGAAAAGTGGAAGAGTCGGAAGGTGGAGAAGTCGGGGAGACCTGCGGTCGGATGTCGGCGGGGTCGGGAGACCCGCGCCGAACGTGCGAAGAAGTGGAAAAGTGGAGAAGTGGAAAAGTGGAAAAGTCGGAAGAGGTGGAAGTCCGGGAGACCTGCGGTCGGGTGTCGGCGGGGTCGGGAGACCCGCGCCGAGCGCCGCGATTTTCCACTCTTGCACTCTTGCACTTTTCAACTTTTCGACTTTTCGACTTTTCCACCACGCCCTCTTCGAGGCCGCGGACGATTTCTTCCGGCGGGCCGATGGCGACGATGCGGCCGCCGCGGTCGCCGGCTTCGGGACCCAGGTCGATGATCCAGTCGGCTTGCTTGACGACGTCCAGGTTGTGCTCGATCAGGACCACGGTGTTGCCCAGGTCGACCAGGCGGTGCAGGACCTCCAGCAGTTTGGCCAGATCGTCGAAGTGCAGGCCCGTGGTAGGCTCGTCCAACAGGTACAGCGTGCGGCCGGTGTCCGGGCGGGACAACTCGGCGGCCAGTTTGACCCGCTGGGCTTCGCCGCCGGACAGCGTCGGGGCGGCTTGCCCCAGCGTCAGGTAATCGAGTCCCACGTCGCACAGGGTCTGCAGGATGCGGCGAATCTTGGGGATGTTCTCGAACAGCTTCAACGCCTCGCCGCAGGTCATGTCCAGCACGTCGCTGATCGACTGGCCGTGGTAGGTGACCGCCAGCGTTTCGGGATTGTACCGCCGGCCTTTGCAGGTCTCGCATTCGACCCAGACGTCGGGCAGGAAGTGCATCTCGATGCACTTCTGGCCGTTGCCTTCGCAGTCCTCGCAACGGCCGCCGGGCACGTTGAAGCTGAATCGCCGCGGGCTGTAGCCGCGCAGCTTGGATTCCGGCAACTGGGAGAACAGCTCGCGGATCAAGTCGAACACGCCGGTGTAGGTGGCGGGATTGGATGTGGGCGAGTTGCCCAGCGGCTGCTGGTCGACGCGGATCACCTTGTTGATGTACTCGACGCCGCGGATCTCGTCGTGCGCGCCGGGAATCGTGGCGGCCCGGTGCAACCGCCGGGCGAGGGCTTTGTACAGGACGTCTTCGATCAGGGAACTCTTGCCGCCGCCGCTGACGCCGGTCACGGCGGTCAAGGTGCCCAGGGGAATTTGAACGTCGACGTTTTGCAGGTTGTTGTGGCGGGCACCGCGGATTTCGAGCCATTCCACCGTAGGCCGGTCCACCGTAGACCGGTCCACCGTAGACCGGTCGCTCCGCGAGCGGGGGATCGCGTCTCGGAGCGACGCGGCTACGTGGGCGCGTTGCCAGGACTGCCCATCGGGCGTCCGCTGCAGGCGGCGGTTGGTCGGGACAGGGATGGCTTTCCGGCCGCTGAGGTACGGGCCGGTCACGCTGCCGCGGCGGCGGGCAATTTGTGCGGGCTTGCCAACGGCGACGATTTGGCCGCCGTTCTTGCCGGCGCCGGGGCCGAAGTCGCAGAGATAGTCGCTGCCCGCGATCACCTCGCGGTCATGCTCGACGACCAGCAGCGTGTTGCCCAGGTCACGTAGCTTGTGCAGCGCGGCCAGCAGCCGCGTGTTGTCCCGCGGGTGCAGGCCGATCGTGGGTTCGTCCAGCACGTACAGCACGCCGCACAGGCCGCTGCCCAATTGGCTGGCCAGCCGGATCCGCTGGGCTTCCCCGTTGGACAGCGTCGCCGCGTTGCGGGACAGGGTCAGGTAGTCGAGGCCCACGTCCAGCAGGAACTGGACGCGGCCGGTGATCTCGCGGAGTAGTTCGCCAGCGATCTTGCGTTCGCGCGCCGTGAGCTTCCAGCCCTCGACGGCCTGCAGCAACTCGGCCAGCGGCAAACGGCAGAACTCGTCGATCGTCCGGCTGCGGAAACGCACCGCGGCGGCGTCCTCGCGCAGGCGGCTGCCGCTGCAGGCCGAACATTCGACCTCGTCGACGAATTGTTCCAGCCGGGCGCGGAACGACGGCGACAGACGCGAGGCTTCTTCCAGGGCGGGGTAGAGGCCCTTGAACTGGAACCGGAAGGCGGGGAACGGCGCTTGGGACACTTCGAACCATTGGTCGCCGGTGCCGTGCATCAGGATGCGGCGGTGGCGCGCGCCCAGTTGGTCGAAGGGGCGGTCGAGCGGGACGGCGGTGCCGGCGGCCAGGGACTCCAACATCCGCTGCGACACGCGGTGGTCCAAGTTGGGCCAGAGGGCGACGGCGCCTTCGGCCAGCGTCCGCTTGGGACTGTGGAGCAGGGCGGACGGATTCGCGCCGACCTGGACCCCCAGCCCTTCGCACGAGGGGCACCAGCCCAGCCGGCTGTTGAACGAAAAACTGTGCGGCGTCAACGGCTCGAAGCTGCGCCCGCAGCGCTCGCAAGCCATGTGCTGGCTGTGCGTACGGACCTCCCAGCGGGCCTCCGGCACGCTGTCCTGGGCATAAGCGACCCGGATCACGCCCTTGCCCAAGGCCAGCGAGTTTTCCACACTGTCTGCGATCCGCGAGCGGGCGTCGGGCCGGACGACGATGCGGTCCACCACCACCTCGACGTCGTGCTTGCGGCGGCGGTCGATCTCCGGCGGTTGGTCCAGCGGATACGTGACGCCGTCCACGCGGATGCGGGCGTAGCCGGCGGCGCGGATTTCGTCCCACAACGATCCGTATTCGCGGCCCACCTCGATTTGCAGCGGCGCCAGGACGTACATCCGCGAGCCGGCCGGCTCGGCCATGATCTTGTCCATGATTTCGTCGACCGTCTGCGTGCTGACGGGAATGTCGCAATCCGGACAGTAGGGCTGGCCCAGCCGAGCCATCAGGATCCGCAGGTAGTCGTAGATCTCGGTCACCGTGCCGACGGTCGAGCGCGGCGTGTTGCCCAGGTTCTTCTGTTCGATGGCGATGGCCGGCGACAGGCCGTCGATATGGTCGACCTTGGGCTTCTGCATCTGGCCGACGAACTGGCGGGCGTAGGCGCTCAGGCTTTCCACGTACCGCCGCTGGCCTTCGGCGTAGATCGTGTCCATGGCCAGCGAACTCTTGCCCGATCCGCTGGGGCCGCAGAACACGGTCATGGCGTCGCGCTGGATGCGGGCGTCGACGTTCTTCAGGTTGTGCTGCTGGGCACCCTGGACGATGATCTCCTTGGCCAACACGCCCGAACCGTCGGCGCGCGGACTGGGGCGGGCCTCGCGCGTGCGCCGCCGCGACTTGCCGCGTCCCCGCGGGGACAGTGCCGCGGCCAAGGCGCAGCCGGTGTACGAATCCTGCCGCGCCGCCAGTTCTTCGGGCGTGCCGACGGCCACGACGCGCCCGCCGGCGTCGCCGCCCTCCGGACCCAGGTCGATGACCCAGTCGGCCGTCTTGACTACGTCCAGGTTGTGTTCCACGACCAGCACCGTATTGCCGGCGTCGACAAAGTCGTGCAGCACTTTGAGCAGCAGCTTGATATCCGCAAAGTGCAGCCCGGTAGTCGGTTCGTCCAGCAGGTACAGCGTCCGGCCCGTGCTGCGTTTGACCAGTTCGCGGGCCAGCTTGATCCGCTGGGCCTCGCCGCCGGACAGCGTCGGCGACGGCTGGCCCAGCTTCATGTAATCCAAGCCCACGTCGTGCAGCGTCTGCAGTTTGTCGCGGACTTGGGCGATGTTCTCGAACAGGTCCAGCGCCTGCTGGATGTCCATCTCCAGCACCTCGGCGATCGAGCGGTCCTTGAACTTGACCTGCAGCGTCTCGCGGTTGTAGCGGTGGCCTTCGCACACCGGGCAGGTGACCCAGACGTCGGCCAGGAAATCCATTTCCAGCCGCGTCGAGCCGTTGCCTTCGCAGGCCTCGCAACGGCCGCCAGTCACGTTGAAGCTGAACCGGCCCGGCTTGTGGCCCCGCCGCCGCGACTCGGGCATCTGGGCGAACAGGTTGCGGATGTCGTCGAACACCTTGATGTACGTGCCGGGATTGGACCGCGGCGTGCGGCCGATCGGCGACTGGTCGATCGCGATCAGCTTGTCCAGATGTTGCAGCCCTTCGATCGCCCGGTGCGCGCCGGGATGGCCCTCGCCTCGGTTCAGGTCCCGGCGCAGGGCCTCGACCAGGATGTCGTTGACCAGGGAACTCTTGCCAGAGCCGGACACGCCGGTCACGCAGACGAACACGCCCAGGGGGATTTCGACGTCGATGTTCTGCAAGTTGTTGTGCGACGCGCCGAGCACGCGCAGCCGGGCCTCGCCGGGCGGCCGGCGGTGCGGCGGGACTTCGATCTGCAAGCGGCCCGACAGGTATTGGCCGGTGACGCTGCGTTCCGTTTTCAGGACTTCTTCGTAACGGCCTGCAACGACGACTTCCCCGCCCCGCACGCCGGGACCGGGACCAAAGTCGATGATGTGGTCGGCGGCCCGCATCGTGTCCTCGTCGTGTTCGACGACCAGCACCGTGTTGCCCATGTCGCGCAGCCGCTGCAGCGTCGCCAGCAGGCGGCTGTTGTCCCGCGGGTGCAGGCCGATCGAGGGCTCGTCCAGGATGTACAGCACGCCGACCAGGCCGCAGCCGATCTGGCCGGCCAGCCGGATCCGTTGCGTTTCGCCGCCGGACAGCGTCGGTGCGGTGCGGCCCAGCGTGAGATAGTCCAAGCCCACGTTGAGCAAGAAGCCCAGCCGGCCGCGGATCTCCTTCAGCACCTCGGCGGCGATCAGCGCGCGAGTGTCGTCCAGTTCCAACTCGCTGAAGAAGTCCGCGGCGTCGCGGATCGACAGGTCGCACACTTCGGGCAGCGACAGCCGGGCCCGGTCTTGGAACCGGGGGTGCGCCGTCGTCACCTTGACCGCCCGCGCCTGCGGGTTCAGCCGCTGGCCGCGGCACGTGCCGCAGGGCGAGGTGCTCATGTACTTTTCCATCTGCCGCAGGTACAGGCGGTTCTTGGCGTTGCGGTAGCGGGACAGCAGGTCGGGGATGATGCCCTCGAACTTGCCGCCATACATGATCGGCGACGCGCCGCCGCGCCAAGTGTACGTGATGTGCTCGTCGCCAGTGCCCCACAGCAACAGGTCTTGCAGCTTGGGATCCAGGTCTTCCCACGGCGTTTCCAGCATGGCGCCTGCGGCCAGGCCGAGCTTGCGCTCCATCGTGTCGGCCACGCCTTGAAAGACGTGCCGCCGCCAGCGGCCCAGGTCGGACCAGGAGCCCAAGAGTTCGAAGCAGCCTTTCTTGAAGGAACGGCGCCGGTTCGTTTCCGGAACCAGCAAGTCGGGATCAAAGGAAAACCGTTCGCCCAGCCCGTCGCATTCCAGGCACATGCCTTGGGGACTGTTGAAGCTGAACAGCTGCGGGCTGGGCGGCTCGAAACTCAGGCCGCAGTCCCGGCAGGCGTACGCGGCGGAGAAAACGATGTCCTCGTCCGCGTCCCTTTTCGCCGACGGCGCTGTCAAGGACGATTCCTCGCCCTCTTGGCCCCGCGCCAGCCGCCGGGTCGAGCGGTTCCCGGCACCGCGTCTCCGCGTCTCCCTTTCTCCCCTTCTCCCCCTCTCCCCTTCTCCCCCTCTCTCTTTCCCACCGGCCTCCACCGCCACAATCAGGTTGCCTTTGCCGAGTTTCAGCGCCAAGTCCACCGCCTCGGCCAATCGCGGCCGGATCGCAGGCTTGACGACCAGGCGGTCCACCACGACCTCGATGTTGTGCCGCATCTGGCGGTCCAGCTGCAGATCGTCCGTCAGGGACACCACGTCGCCGTCCACGCGGGCGCGGACGAAGCCCTGTTTCAGCAAGTCGCCGAACAGGTCCCGGTATTCGCCTTTCTGGCCGCGAATCAGGGGCGCCAGGACGATCAGTTTCGCCCCTTCCGGCAGTTGCAGAATCCGGGCGATGATCTGCTCGCGGCTTTGCGCCGTGATCGGCTGGCCGCATTTCGGGCAGAATCCCTGGCCCACGCGGGCGAACAGCACGCGCAAGTAGTCGTAGATCTCCGTGATCGTGCCGACCGTGGACCGCGGGTTGTTGCCGCTGGACTTCTGCGAGATGGAGATGGAGGGGCTGAGGCCGCTGATATAGTCCACGTCCGGCTTGGGCATCTGGCCCAGGAACTGGCGGGCAAAGCTGGACAGGCTCTCGACGTACCGCCGCTGGCCTTCCGCGTACAGCGTATCGAACGCCAGGGAACTTTTGCCGGAGCCGCTGACGCCGGTCAAGCAAATCAATTGGTTCCGCGGCAGGACCAGATCGACGTCCCGCAAGTTGTGCTCGCGAGCGCCTTGGACGACGATATCGGAGGCGGGCATGAAATCCTGGGAAATGCTGAATGAGGAAGTCGATAAATACGGTGAATGGTCCACGTGCGGCAAACAGCAGACGGCACGTGGAGTGTGCGCGTCACTCTCCGCTACGTATTGTAGGCAACCGGCCAACGGGTACAAGCCGCGTCGGCTGGCGTTCGGAAACGCGCGTCCCATCGCCAGCAGAACATCGCGATCGTCGAGCGTTCGCGCCTCGTTCCGCCCGTCTGCAGCCAACGGTGCTGGAGCGAGCGTCTGCGACGCCTCCGCCGATGGCTCTCCGGCGAGAAAACACCGGCGTCAGAAACGCCCGCGTGACATCGTATTGGCCCTTCTCCACAGCTCACGGGGGTCCTGCCAGAGGTATCGCCTCGCCGCAGACATGCTAGACTGGGGGCTCGAAATGCAACAGATTTCCCGGTTTGTCGCATAAAAAAGTCCGCCATGAGCGAGCAATTCGATCCCTATCACAAATGGCTTGGCATTCCGCTGAAGGATCAGCCGCCGAACCATTACCGGCTGCTGGGGCTGGACCTGTTCGAGTCCGACCCGGACGTGATCGAGGCGGCGGCTTTTCGGCAGACGGCCCATGTGCGCACTTACCAGCTTGGTCCGCACTCGGCCGACTCGCAGAACCTCCTCAACGAGATCGCCGCCGCCAAGGTCTGCTTGTTGGACCCGCAGAAGCGGGCCGCCTACGACACGGAACTTCGGGGACGATTACGCGCTGCCGACGGCCGGAGATCAGTCCCGCCCGCTGTGGCACCAAGCCAAACAACCGAACCACCAATTGTCCCGGTCAGGCCGGTCGTCCTGGCCGTGGGACAGAAACCGGCCAAGCCCATGCGCCGGAAAAAGTCGACTTGGCCAGTGTATGCCGGTCTTGGAGCCGTTGCTTTGCTACTCGTGGTCCTCCTGGCCGTCGTCACGTCGGGACCAGGACCGGACGAGCCAGCGGACAGCGGTCAGCAGGGGGCGACCGAAGATCAAGACGCCGGCGTTGCTGACGCTCAGCCACCAGCCGGATCGGCTCCAGGAGTGGCTGCTGCCCTGCCTTCGGAAGACAAGCCGCCGGTCCAACAGCAGGCCCAGCGGACTCTGCCCTCGCCGGAACAGGATCAACCGTCGCCGCCGGAGGAGGCTGCACCAGTGACGCCGAGTCCCCCCGCGGACGCCGCTGCAATCGGTGAAACGCCCCGTGGCGACTTGAAGCCCGACGAATCGCCGGCCCCCCAAATCGCGACCCTTCCCCCGCTGCCCCCTGACGCGGAAGACCAATTGAAGGAGGAACTTGCCCAAGCGAAGACCCCGCAGAACTTCCAGGCGATCGCCGACAAGGCTCTGCGGTACGTCGATCGAGCGATTGCCGGTGGCGACGCCGAGACCGCCAAGAAACTCGTGGCATGGGCCCTTGCCGCGGCTCGGGAGTCCACAGACGCTGAGCTTTCCAAGACGGCGGCGCTGCGTTACCTCGAACTTCAAACGCCGCTGACCGAAGACGTGATTGCCGCTGCCAAGAAGCGATTGGGAACTTGGAAACCGACGCCAGCGGTCGGACCGAATGAAAGCCAAGACCCTCCTGCCGCATCGGTCTCCGGTTCGGACGCTCCGCAACGTTCGTTGGCGGATCTACTGCAGGAAGACGCCGTGGAAAGGGGCCTTCCAGAGGCTCCGGCGAGTGCGGAGTCTGCGTCCCGCGTTCCGGCGCCTTCAGCGTTGTCTGAGGGTGATTTGAAGCCGCCGTCAGGAGCAATCCTGCTCATGACCTTCGAGAGTGACACGTTGGTGCCGAAAAGCGGCAGAGTCCATGTCAAAAACCTGAGCGGTGCGGGACATATCGGGGAAATGCACGGAGCGAAGGTCGTGCCGGGAATGGTCGGGAAAGGACTCGAATTTGACGGAAATAGCTCGGTCATGGTGTCTGGCCGGTTTCCGAGCGGAGGCAGTCCCAGGACCATTTCAGCGTGGATTCTGTCCAATTCTCAGCAAGGTTGCACTGTCTTGTTCTACGGCATCCCTACCATCGGGAGAGCTTTTGGCTTCATAACCTGGGGCGGTCTGGACAATGGCGAATGGGCCTTCCTAGGCTATGGCTGTGGACTGCCCACCGGAATGCGAGTGGACGCGAACTGGCATCACCATGTTGTCAGTTATGATGGCACAGACGTCGAATACTACTTTGACGCAGAACGGAAGTTGCGGAGCCCCGCAAGAAATGTCGGGGGCAAGAGGGAAATCATCCGCCTCGACACGGCTCCCGAACCGATGCGGCTCGGGGTGCCCCTGAACGAGACGAGCCGTCCTTTCATCGGCAGGCTGGATGAATTGGCCGTCTTCGATCGGGTATTGAGCGCACAAGAAGTCCAAATGCTGTACAAAATGGGAGTCCAAGGAGTACTGCTCGCAAAATGAGCCTCCAATCTGCGGCGGCGGCGAAGCGGGAGTTCTGCCGGGACCAAGGCCATGCCGCTTTCCGCCCCCAGAGCAAAGGAAAGACGCAATGACGTTACCAAGTGCGACAGATTCGCGCCGACTTGCGTTGCCAGTCTTGATGGCTGCCCTAGCCGGATTGGTGGCGCTCCGAGCCCAGGACCCGGTGGCCAAGAAGCCCATTCCCGACGCGAGTTCGCTGCAGCAAGCCCTGACGTTGGTCGAGGAGGTTTACGGCGGGGAGGTCAAACGAGCCAAAGACGTTGCGCAAAGGACCGCGTTGGCCGAGAGACTCCTCCAGAAGGCCAAGGAATCGGCGACGGATCCGACCAGTCAATTCGCCCTGCTGAAGGTGGCCAAGGACATCGCGGCGCTGGCGGGCGATGCAGATTTGGCATTGCGCGCCGTGGACGACATGGCGGCGACGTTCGAAATTGGAACATTGCCCGCGAAGGTCGAGACGCTTCTGAAAGCGGCTCAGGCCGCAAACCAAACGAAACAATACCCGGTGATCGTCGGGCACGCGGCTACGCTGATCGACTTGGCCGTCCAGCAGGATGAATTTGACGCCGCTCGGAGTCTATCTCAGGCCGCCATAGCTGCGGCCAGAAAAAGCGGTGATTCCGCCCTCGTCAGGAAGGCTGTCGCGCGGGGCAAGGAAATCGATGAAATGGCATCGGCGTATGCCGCGGTCAAAGACGCCATCGCCAAATTGAAGACAGACCCGGTGGATGCCGAAGCCAACCTGGCCGTTGGCAGGTATCGCTGCCTGGTCAAGGGGGAATGGGAGCGGGGCATTTCCTATTTGGCCTTGGGCAGTGATCCAACGCTGAAGGAATTGGCGGTCAAGGAACTGAAGGGCGTATCGGACACCGATGAGCAGGTGACACTGGGTGACGGTTGGTGGGACTTGGCTGCGACAAGCGAGGAAACGATGCAGAATCAGCTGGAGGGGCGGGCCGCGTACTGGTACCGGAAGGCCTCGCCGGGATTGACGAGACTGGCAAAGGACAAGGTAGAGGCCCGACTTCGGGCACAGCAAGCAACAGGCGACGAAGCGTTGGCCCAATCCGAAGAACGATCAGATCAGGCACGGCTGGCGAGACTGATTCAAGGGCGGTTCGAGGTACTGCTTGTGGAGAATAAGTCGCAGAATCGGAATTTGGCGATCTGGACTTTCCAGCAAGACAATTCGGTTCTTCGAAACGGGCAGCAGATTGCCACCTATCGCTGCTCCGATTCCCAGGTGCTGCTGACTTTCTCGGAAACATCGCTGGGAGAAGGCTCGCTCCGGCCCAAGGGGAAAGACGTGCTCGTCGGTGTGAACAGGCGCGCCGGGGGTGAGCTTTGGGCTCTGCAACTGCGCCGGCTGTACGTTGTCGCCGTGTGGGAACACCATGCGGAGGGATTTGGCACGGGTAAGCTCAGGTTCTGGTCGAACGGTCGCTTTGGCGAGCCTGACAGCGACAACACCTGGGAACTGCAGGGCACCAAGCTGACGCTACGCTGGCCCAAGCTGAAGGCGGTGGACAATTGCATCCTCTCCCCCGATGGGCGATCGTACAGTGGGAGAAGCCGGGCTGGTGTGAAGGTCTGGGGGAAACTCATTCCCGAGGACTAGCTGCGGTGGCCGTAAGCAAACGCCAACATCGTTGGACGCAACGTGATTGTGGCGAAGGATGCGCTAGCACCAAACGGAGAACAGCCACGGAAAGTCGCTGTCTAGGATGGCACGGTCGCGTGAAATGGGGTCAGGCTTACAGAATTCAATTTTGGCCGAGTTTGGTGCCAGCCACGTCGCATGACTCCGCTCGGCCAAAATTGAATTCTGTAAGCCTGACCCCAGCACCGAAACCGTGACTTCATAAACGACGCGGAAAAGTGCCGAGATCCCGTTTGGTGCTAGTGCTGCCGGAATAGAATCGCGTGAGTTGAGAGGCAATCGTGACCGAGTCATTTGATCCCTATCACCGCTGGCTCGGGATTCGGGCCAAGGACCAACCACCGAACCACTACCGGCTGCTGGGGCTGGAACTGTTCGAGTCCGACGCGGACGTGATCGATGCGGCGGCCTTTCGGCAAACGGGCCACGTGCGCACGTACCAGGCTGGTCCGCACTCGGACCTTTCGCATCGGCTCCTCGCAGAAATCTCTGCCGCCAGGGTATGCCTGCTGAATGCAGACACGAAGGCTGAATATGATGCGAGTCTGCGATCCGCGATGGCGGAACCGCCGGTCATCGCCCCACCGCCGCCGACAAGCGTTGCGGAACCTCCGGTTGCGTCTTTGTCCGTGCCGGTTGTTTCCGGCGTTGCTGCGCCGGGTAAGGAATCCACGTTTGGACGGGCGCGCCGTCAACGGGCTACCAAATCGCCGGTCGTCGAGCTGGTGAAAGTCATCTTTGGCGGCATCGGCGGGCTCGTGATCGCCTATTGCCTGTTGCGGTTCGGCTTCCAAATCGACATCCTTGACAAACTGTTCAGCCGGACGTCGGGTTTGTCCGCAACAAGGCCACGGCTCGAAGGTGCCGGCGTCACTCCATCGCAACCGGTATCCGTCGATTTCACGGGCACCGGTGCGGACGGGCCGATCGCGATCCGTGACAGATACGAAGTGGATTCGATCAAGACCGCCCTGACGCAATCGGCCGCAAGCGGAGCGACGGCTTTGTCCGTTGCCACGCCGAGTGGTTTTCATCCCCAAGACGAAATCCTGATCGTTCAGCTGCGAGGCGCCGGCGCAGGTCAGCACGAGTTCCACCGTGTCACGTCCGTTGGAGTGGACTCGCTTGAACAGGCGTCCGCGTTGGTGAACCGTAGCAGAACAAGAGCGATTCCCGAGCGCCGCCGAGCACCGTCTGCCGGGCCTGCTCCAGGTACGTATACTCCGTGGTACCATACGGATCGTACCACCCGCCGCCACACTTGGCGCCGCCGATGCCGCCCAGCCAGCGCATGATGAAGTACGCCTCGTACTGGACCGTCCCGCCCCAGCGTTTGTCGTTGTAATCGCGGGTCTCAGTGCCCACCCAGATCCGGTCAAAGTCCGCAGTCTCACGGACCACTTCGTAGCCCCGCTCGTGGAAGTTGTCGTACCACTGCGGATACTTGATGATGACCTGGACTCGCGGATTGACCCGCCGGACAGCAGCGAGAATCCGGTCTTGCGACAGCCGGACCATCAGCTCGCAGCGATAGTCTTCCCAGGTGTCGCCGGATACCGGGAAGCTCTTGTCGCCGATGGTGACCCGCTTGCTTTGCCGAGCCGTCTCGCAGGCCTGACACTTGCAGTCGGTGAACCAGAAGTCGTCGATCATGATCTCGTCGAACAGCCCCGCCGTGTACTCGAAAATCTGCTGGAGCTTGCCCTGCGTGGCCGGATCGGTGTAGCACGAGATCAGGTTCCAGCCGGTTGAGCGTTTGCCCACGATCGTCGTGGTGACGCAGCCCGAGACCTCGAACCCCTCAGACCGGAAGCGATCCTTGGCCCGCTGGAGCGTCTCCCGTTCCGCGGTGTAGTTGCTGCGGAACGTCTCCAGGTAGACTTTGGTCACGCCCGTTTGGCGGCACCACGCGATGGCCGCCGCCAGGCCCTCTTCCGTCGCCAGGTGGTCGCGCACGTTCTGGGCGGTGAAGAGCGTCGAGAAGCGGTGGATCGTCTGCTTGCTTTGGGCCAGATCCCAGAGGCTCACCGGCGTCTTTTCAGGGCCCGGCGTCTCCGCTCCGAGACTCGCAAGCAGGCCATTTAGTCGAATGCCGACGACGATGATCAGGGCCATCCGGACAACGCGACTCGACATGGCTATACCTCCTGAGAACAAACAATGCATGATTTCAACGATCCAGCGCCGGCGTCCACCTCATCTCTTGCGTCGTGTCGAACCGAACCAGGGTGTCATTAGCCGCCTGCTGTCCGGGGCGACTCGTGCCGCGGTCGATGAGCGTTTTCAGATCATTCGTCAGCCGCTTCACAATGTCCGGGTGCTTTTCTGACAATTCGGTCTGTTCGCCGACGTCGGAGCCGAGGTGGTACAACTCCGGGACGGTCGGTTTGCCGCGAGACTGTTCAAGATTCGGCTTGATCATCCGCCAGATGAGCTTCCAGGAACCGTCTCGATAGGCGAACTCTCCGAAGTTTGAGTGACTTACCAGCGTGGTGCGCCCGACGGCGTGCGGCTTGCCCAGCAACGTCGGTAGAAAGCTCAGGCTGTCCTCCACGCCATCGGCAGGCAGTTCCGCTCCCACGATCTCCGCACACGTGGCGAACAGATCGGTGAGGCACACGAGCTGATCGCTGGACGTGCCTGCCGCGACATGCCCCGGCCAGCGGACGACCAGTGGTACGCGATGGCCGCCCTCCCAGATGTCGCCCTTGTGTCCGCGATACGGACCGCTCGGTCGGTGCCCAGCGGCGACGAGTTGCTCCCAGCCGGTGTAGTGCGAGTGTCCGTTGTCGGCCGTGAACACGACGACCGTATCGTCGGTAAGGCCGGCGTTGTCGATCGCCTCCACGACCTGTCCCACGGACCAGCTGGTCTGCATCACGAAGTCCGCGATCGGAGCGATGCCGCTTTTGCCTTGGAAGTCCTTCGAGGGCACGATCGGCTCGTGCGGCGACGTGAGGGCGAAGTACAGGAAGAACGGTTGTTTCACCTTCGCCCGATCGTGGACATAACGCACGGCCCGCCGCGTGATCTCCGGCAGAATGTCCTGCATCCGCCAGTCCGGCGCGGCGGGCGCGCCCGCGAAGCCCTTGGGAAGGACAACGCCCTCGCTCGGGTCCGGTTGAAATTTGGCAGTGGGAAGGGGCACCACGCGATCATTCTCGATGTACGTGAACGGCGGGAGGTTCGGCAGGTCGACTCCGAAGTAGTAGTCGAAGCCGCGCTGCGTCGGGCCACCGGCAATCGGCTTCGTGAAGTCCCATTCAAGCCGCGCCTGCCCGTTGTGCTTCTCCGTCATGCGGCTGGGTTGCGGCCCAGGCCATTCCCAGCCCAGGTGCCACTTGCCGATACACGCCGTGTGATAGCCGTGCCGCCGCAGAAAGCCCGGCAACGTCGGCCGATCCTTGGCGATCAACGGCGGCTCGTACGCCGCGATCACCCACTCCTGGAGCCGCGTCCGCCAGTTGTACCGTCCCGTCAGCAGGCCGTACCGTGTCGGTGAGCAGACCGCCGAGGGGCTGTGGGCGTCGGTGAAGCTCCGGCCCTGGCGGACGAGACGATCGAGGTGGGGTGTCGGGATCTTGTGCGCGGGGTAGTGGGCCTGGATGTCCCCCACGCCGAAGTCATCCGCCAGGATGATGACGATGTTGGGCCTTGCCGTAGGCTGCGATGCATCACCAGCACGCAACACGGTTGACGGAGCCAGCAGCAACAGAAGAGTTTGAGCGATTGTAGAGCGTCTCATCAGTGCCCCTTCCTGTCGACGATCGTGATGTCCTTGTACCACGCCTCGCTCGCGGCGCCTTGGTGGATTTGCAGCCCGAAGACGCCCTCCTGGGGAATCGTCGCATCGGGCTCCGTGTAATCGACCGTTTTCTGACCGTTGAGCCACAGTTGGACGTGCCGTCCTTCGCGACCGCGCAGAAATAACTTGAACAAATTGGTATTGTTGGTTTTGATAGATTCGGTGATAACACGTGCATGCAAGATGCACAAGTGGTTGCACGGATTCGCAGCAAGTACCGGTCTCTTGGCCCCGAGATGGATGAACGCTTGCGGCGACAGTGGGCGGCGGCAGAATCTCGTGAGATTGGATGGGGAGGAATCTCGGCCGTCTCGCAAGCTACGGGTATGTCCAGGGCCAGCGCGCACTCTGGGGGAAGTAGGCAAGCTAGGAAGAGTTGCGCCCTGAGGCATTAACGAGTATACCATCGCCAATGAATTCCTCTTTCGAGCACCACGAAGCGAAGGGATTTGGCGATGGCGAAGTCGGTACGGAT
>Ga0209723_1000707_pt1 | contig 59708 bp, 49 predicted proteins | sample BiotimSIPDNA_2_FD_185750 | JGI IMG/M metagenome (GOLD analysis project Ga0209723, IMG submission 185750) | Anaerobic biogas reactor microbial communites from Washington, USA - Biogas_R2 time_0 SIP DNA (SPAdes) (version 2) | ecosystem: Engineered > Bioreactor > Anaerobic > Unclassified | place... | reverse complement strand
ACGTGAAGGCGGCGCGGGAATTCAATCCGCATCAGCGAATCCCCGAATTCCCGAATTCCCGCGAAGTCGGCCCAGTTCAACGCACGATCTATCCGGCTGAGTACAGCCGGATAGATCGCATTACGTTAGGATACCTGCCGACGGTCGGCAGTGCAGCCCGAAGTTTCCTGAAAATCCGGTAGACTACCGGATTTGCCACCAGAAACGGAGGTTGCACTATGTCGAACTCTGTCGTCCCCATTTCAAACGCCGTTCCTCTGCTGCCAAAATACCGACTCCACAAGCCTACCGGCCAGGCGGTCGTGTCGATCAACGGCCGTGACATCTACCTGGGGAAGTGGAACACGCGAGCTAGTCGATCCGAATACGATCGCGTCATCGGAGAGTGGCTCCCTGCTGGTCGGTGCATGCCGCAGCGAAGGGGCGGCAAGGAAATAACCATCGCCGAACTGGCATTGGCCTACTTGCGATTTGCTAAGACTTACTACCGCAGGGACGGACGCCCCACAGGCGAGCTGTCGCCCGTGAAAGGAAAGGAAAAGGACAGGGCATGATTCACTGCCGGCGGGTCGGTCTGCTGGTAGGACGATTCCGCCCGTTGAAAGAGGGGGCAGGCACGTCGCGGCATCGTTCTTTCCCGTTGCTTGCGTGGATTGACTCCGTTTCGGTCCCGCCGGATCGTTCGGCACCCCGCCTCGAAGCGCTGCCGGACCGTCTTCAACACGCCTACGTCTTAGGCCGCTCGAATTGCGGGATTTTCAGCGTCTCGCCGTCCCGCAAGGCTGATTCGTGAGCGATGATGCCGGGCACCGTATAGGCCAGCGCTTCGTAGACGTCAATGGCGGGTTGGCGATCCTCGACCAGCGCGCTGACGAATTCGTGGACCAGAAAGGTGTGCGAGCCTTGGTGGCCGCTGTTACGGCGCAGGGGTTCCGGCAACATATCGGTCGCCCACCAATTGGGCTGCTCGTATTTCTCGAAGGCCGGCAAGTCGCGGACGAAACCGGCGTCATCCTTCTCGGTCTGCTTGCCGCTGCGGACGATCACCGGTCCCAACCCGTTGGGGTCCTCCATGTGGAAGCTCATCTTGGTGCCGTACCAGCGGGCCGTTTCGCCGCCGCGGAGCGCTCCGCGCCAGGAAACGCGGACCCGGAACGCCCGGCCGCGGTCGGTGGAGAACATGGCCATTTCGTTCCAGAACGGGTTCTTGTAGACGTTGTCTTTGCAGATCGGATCGTCGTCGCCCCAGCCGTGGCACTTGACTTCGACCAGTCGCTCGCCGGTCAAGCCGACCAGATGGGCCGTGTTGTGGGTCGGATAGTGCATCGGGGCCATGCCGTGCCGCCAAGTCCGCTTGCCGTTCTCGAAGTAGAGGGCCTCCAGTCCGGGATGGTCGTACTGGGACTCGCAATAGAAGATCTCGCCGAACTTCCCTTCCTCGTAAAACTTCCGCGCCGAAATCGTCGCCTGCTGGTAGTAACTGGTTTCGTTCAGCATGTACGTCAGGCCCGACTGACGGACGACGTCCTGCAACCTCTGGGCCTCCTCGACGGAACCCCAGCAAGCGGGAACGGCGCTCAGCACGTGCTTGCCGTGCTTCATCGCCAGTTCGGTGTGCTGGACGTGCAGCGGTCCGTCGGTGAACAAGCCCACCGCATCGATCTTGGGATCGCGGACCAACTCCTCCAGCGAGTCGTACGCCTTCGCGCACTGGTAGGTCTCCATCAGCAGCTTGCGCCGTTCGGGCCGCAGGTCGCTCACCGCCTCGACCGTGGAATCGGGGTGCTGACAGAACCAGTGGAAGTTGCGGCCGAATCGGCCCCCGACGATGCCGACGCGGACCTTCTTGCGGGGATTCTCGCCAGCAACCAGTGCGGGGGAAGCCAGCGCCATGCCGGCCAGGGCCGCACCGCCTTGCTGGAGAAAACGACGGCGCGAGGAATCGGTTGCGGGAGGCTGCGGGCACGAGGGGGAGGATATTTCACGGGGCACGACGAACTCCTTATCGAACGGAGAAACAGTGGGGAGGGACGGCCGGGAGCTTGACTCGGCACGTGGATCAGTTGCTTTTCAGGTCAAAGGTGAAGGTGTTCGACTCGCCGTCCTTGACCTCCGCCTTCAGCTCGCTTTGCGAGTTGTACCTGGCGGGTATCCGCTCCTTGGCAGGTTGGGCCGGGGCGATGTCCGCGCCCGCAGGGGGCGCCGCACCGGCGGCGCTCGTCTCCGTGGAATAGATCCGCACCGTGTAAGTTCCGGGCGGCAGTCCCTTGTCGGCGGCAACTTGGAAGCTGCCGTCGGCAATCATCCCGCCACTGAGCACACCCTGTTCGCTGCTGGTGGGAACCAGTTCGATGGTGCCCTGATCCAGAGGCTGGCCGTCCAGCGTGACGTTGCCCGAGACGGCTTGACGGTTGAGCGGGTTGCCCGAACCGCAGCCGAGCGAAGTGACCAGCAGGCAGGAAAGCATTGCGCACAGAAGACAGCGAGGGAACATAGCGATTCGCTCCAGTTCAAGGCGTTGAGGTTACAATTGGGCTCGGTCGAACGACGGCACCGCCAACTGCTGTCCATCCTTCAGCGCTGATTCCTGGGCGACGATGCCCGGCACGGTCATCGCCAGCGACTCGTAGAGGTCGATCTCCGGTTCCCGGTCTTCCAGCAGGGCGTTGACGAACTCGGCGGAGATGAACATGGCCGAACCGCGATGGCCGGAGGGACGCCGCATCGGCTCCGGGAGCAAGTCGCTCTGCCAGTATTGGGGTACCGCCACGATTTCGGCGCTTTTGCCGCGAACGCAGATCACGCTTTCGTGAACGCCGCTCAACGGCGTATAGAACGTCGCTTCGTCGCCGAACCACTGCGCCCGGTCGCCGTAGTTGGTGCAGCGGCGGAACTCATTCACGCGGCACATGTGTCCCCGGTTGGTGGACATGATGGACGCTTGGCACCAGAACGGGCTACCGTAGGCGTTGTCGGTCACGAAGGGGTGCTCGCGCACCTCGGGACGGGTCCCGCGCCATCCCAGGCAGGAAACCTTGACCACGCGTTCTCCGGTCACCCCGACGAGGAAACCGAGCGAGTGCGTAGGATACAGCATCGGGGGATAGCCCCAGCGCCAGGACCGCGTGCCGTCCGGGTTGTAGGGCAAGCCGCTCTTGTCGGTCAGGGCCTTCTGCAAATCGCCGTGGTCGTGGTAGTACTCGCCTTCGGTGTAGAACAGCTCGCCGAACCCGCCCGCGCGGTGCAGGTTGCGGGCAAAGATGCACTCCTGATGGTACCAGCTCGACTCGGCCATCATGTACCGCAGGCCGGTCTTCTCCTTGTGCTCTTTCAGCATGGCCGCCTCTTCGAGCGACACGCAGGCCGGCACGGCACAGACCACGTGCCAACCGCGGTCCAGGCACATCTTGACCTGTTTCGCGTGGTCGGGCGCGCCGGAGAAAACGGCGACGGCGTCGACGTCCTTGGCCTCGCGGATCATCGTTTCGAGCGAATCGTAAACGGCGTCGCACCGGTACTGGTTCTTCAGCCGCTCGCGCCGTTCGGGGTACAGATCGGTGACTGCCGTGACCACGCAACGGGGATGCTCGTGCCAATGGAACGTGGCACCGAACCGGCCGCCGACTACGGCCATGCGGATCGTCTTGTCGGTCTCCTGCGGGTACGCACGCCCCACGCGGGTCAGCAGGTCGCCGCCGGCGACCAGTGCGGCGGCGCCGGAGCATTCGAGAAAGGAACGCCGCGAGAGATGACACGCGCCACGCTCATCTTGGACGGGCATCGAGAATCTCCTTGTCGGTCGGCCGGAAAAGACCGCTCAGTACGCCCCGATGGTCTCTTTTCCGTACATCGTGCTGAGGCCTCGCCAGAGATCGATGGCAATGTCGTCCGAGACAAAACGCACAGACGCATCGCACAATCCTACATTGACACCGCCGGGGTGCCGGCTGCGCGAGACGATATTCGCCGGCCGGTCGGGACTGCTCGGCGCCGTGACGTCGCAGGGCGGATTGGGCGGGGTATTGGTGCAGTAGTTGGCTTCGACCATGATGTCCGGAAGGGGCGAGTTGGGCGAACGGTACGTCGTAAAGCCTGCGGTCAGCCCCCACCACGTCATGCCACGCAGGTCGCTGACCGTGGTGCTCTGGCCTTTTCCCTGCAGGACCTCGCCAAACATCAATGTGCTGCTCAGACCATCCAGAATATCCCTGAACTTGAAGGCTTCCGGAGGATTGGGGCACTGTCCCCGCATGCTGAACGGCGCGCCCCCGAAGACGACGCCCCCGGCCGTGGCCGCCGGCCCCGAAGTCTGGTTGAAGTTTCCCGTGTTGCCGTAGTTGACCGCGTAATTGTGCTTGGTGATCTCACCGGTGAACAAGGTGCTAATGTGCGTGTTGGCAAAATCACTGGGACAAGTGAACGTCGGGAGCCGCTGGCTCGTCACCGCGAGGTTTTCCACGCTGAAATACGTGCCCGCATAATTGGGTCTGCCGCAAGGGCGATGCATATCGTAGAGCTCGAACAGCGGTCCTTGCTCGACGTACGGCAGGATCAGCACCTGCCACGTCCGCCGCCACTCCCAGGACCCGTACGGCAACGTGTTGTGCGAATCGTGGTAATTGTGCATGGCCAAGCTGGCCTGTTTAAGATTGTTCGTACATTGCGACCTGCGCGCGGCCTCGCGGGCGGCTTGGATGGCCGGCAGCAACAACGCCACGAGAATGCCGATAATGGCAATCACCACCAACAACTCGACAAGCGTGAAACCGGTTTTGGAACGAGTCATAGGGACACTCCGCTCGAAAAAATGACGATACCCGCCTTCGCAGCAAAAACAGAACCGCGGTACTATAAGCTAGCCGAAAAGCCCGTCGCAGTTTATCCAATTACGCGCAAAAAACTTAAAGAATTGCGCATGCCCTCCTCGGTCGCTACGAGCCTCGTCAAGCAGGAGAACCTCCAGAGACACTTTTGAACCTTTTCAAGTTTTTTTGCGTTCAGGTTCGTGGTCGTGAGAAACATCCGGCCCTTTGGCAGTCGTGATCGCTCCTGAACTAGAATTGAAGAATTGCGCAGCTCGGCGCCGGGCGTTGTCACGCCGAGGGCTTGCGAGTGAGGATGCATGGAGAACGTGAACCATGACGTGCGGGATGCCCAAGGTCGCCCTGCTGATCGAAACCCATGCCGGTTACGCCCGCGGGATTCTCCGGGGCATTGCCCGGTACGCGCACGCGCACGGGCCCTGGCTGATCTACCTCCCGGCCGAGGAACTACCTCCCTTGGAACTGGCGCTTCCGGACGGGGAGCATTGGGAGTGGAATGGAATCATCGGCCGCGTTCTGAACGAGCGAGTTGCGCGGCAGGTGTTGTCGGCGCGAGTGCCCGTCATCGGCATGGATCTTTCCGAAGAGCAGTTAGCCCCGGACCATCCGCTATCAAGCATCTCCGAGTTGCGTCCCGACTCTCACGCCGCGGGACGGTTGGCGGCAGAGCATTTCATGGAGCGTGGACTCCGGCAATTCGCCTTTTGCGGGTACTCCGGTCAGGTTTGGTCCCGGCGGCGCGAGGAGGGCTTCTGTACGCGGTTGGCCGAAGCGGGCTTCTCATACAACGTCTACGAGTCGCTCGGCCATCCGTCGGAGCCGGTTTGGGAATGGGAAAGGCCCCGGATTATTCACTGGCTGCGGTCACTTTCCCGCCCGTTGGGGCTGATGGCCTGCAACGACCATCGCGGCCGGCAGATGCTGGAAGCGTGTCTGATGGCGGGCTTGCACGTGCCGGAGGACATCGCCGTGGTCGGGGTCGACGACGACCGCCTGTTGTGTGAACTCTCGAACCCACCCTTGTCCAGCGTCGGGTTCAACGCCGAAAAGGGAGGTTTCCTCGCGGCCGGACTGCTCGCCCGGCTGATGGCGGGCAGAGTGTCCCGGCCGCAACGGATTCTGGTGGACCCGATCGGCGTGACGACTCGTCGCTCGTCCGATGTGATTGCCGTCGAGGACCGCCACGTGGCCCAAGCGTTGCGATTCATCCGCGACAACGGACGCCGTCCGATCCGAGTGGGCGACGTCGTGTCGCATTCCGCCATTGGCCGCCGCGCCTTGGAGATCCGCTTTCAGAAGGCGTTGAACCGTTCGATCCGCGACCAAATCCAGCGGACCCATCTGGAGCGAGTCAACCAACTACTCGCCGAAACGGAACTCCCGTTGGAGAAGGTCGCGGAACTTTCGGGGTTCAACAGCCTCAGTTATTTGAGCAACGTCTTCCGCCGCGAAACGGGAATGACTCTGGCGCAGTACCGGAGGCACACGCGGCCCGTCTGAGAGAGTCGCTCGCAAAAAAGTGTGAAGTTACCCTGGTTCTTCGGCCTCAACCCGATGGGCGGGCCGAGATCATGGATCGGGGAGGGTAGGTGGGGATCGCTCAACAGGTCAACGTGCCCTTGGTACTGGGCACGCCGGCGGCGCGCGGGTCACGCTCGACGGCCATCCGCAGGGCGCGGGCGGTCGACTTGAAGATCGCTTCGCTGATGTGATGGCTGTTGCGGCCGTGATGCACGAGGACGTGCAGATTGCACAGCGCGTTGGCGGCCGTGGCTTGCCAGAAATCCTCCACCAACTCGCTGTCAAAATCGCCGATCTTGGGCGCGGGAAAGTCGGCCTGGAAGACCAGGAAATAGCGGCCGCTCAAATCCAGGGCCGTGGTGACCAGCGTTTCTTCCATCGGTAGCGTGAAGTGCCCGTAGCGGCGGATGCCGGCCTTGTCTTCCAACGCCTGCCGCAGCGCCTGGCCCAGGCAAATCCCGACGTCCTCGACCGTGTGGTGCTGATCGACGTGCAGATCGCCGCGGGCCGTCACCGTCAGGTCCAGGCCGCCGTGCCGGGCCAGCAGTTCGAGCATGTGATCCAGAAAGCCCACGCCGGTGTGGATCTGCGAACGGCCCGTTCCGTCCAGATCCAGTTCCAGTTCAATCTCGGTCTCCGCCGTGCGACGTTCGATTTTTGCCTTGCGTGCCATTCGTCTACACCATCGCTTTCAGTAGCGCCAGCAGCGCGTCGGTCTGTTCGTCGCTCCCGACGCTGATCCGCAAACCGTCCGCCCAGCCCGGATAGTTCATGTATCGGACCAGCACGCGATCCTGCTTCAATCGCTCGTAAAGCGTGACGGCTGCATGGTTTGGATGGGTACACCAGACAAAATTCGCCTGGGAGGGCAGGACGGAAAACCCCAGCCCTGCCAGTCCTTCGGCCAGCCGCGTGCGCGTCGCACGGATCTTGCCGACCGTGTCCCTCAGCCATGCCTGATCATCGATGGCCGCGGTCGCGCCTGCGATCGAGAGAGCGTCGCAGTTGTAGGAATCCTTGACCTTGATCAACTGCTGGATCAAGTGCGGCTGGGCGACCAGGTAGCCAAACCGCAAGCCCGCCAAGGCGTACGACTTGCTCAACGTCCGCGAGACCATGATTCGCTCGTTCCGCGCGACCAGACTCACGCAGTTCTCGTCGGCAAAATCGACGTAGGCCTCGTCCACCAGCAGCGGGCAGGGCAAATGCTCTGCCAGCCGCCGGATGGCGTCGCGGGAAACCATCGTCCCGGTCGGGCTGTTCGGATTGGGCAGGAAAACCAGCTTCAGGTCCGGGGCCGCAGCGGCGAATTCGGGCGGCAGACTCCAATCGTCGCAGAACCGCACCTCCTCCCAGTTGGCGCCCTGCAATTGTGCCAACGTCCGGTACAGGATGTAGCTGGGATACGGCAGCCGCAGCCGCTGGCCGGCGCCGACGAACGCGCGGGTGACGATGGTCAGGATGTCGTCGCTGCCGTTGCCGCACAGGATCCAATCCCGCGGGACGCCCAGCACGTCGGCGGCCCGGTCGCGAAAGGCGTTGCCCATCGGGTCGGGATACCGCATCAGGCCCGCCGCAGCCGCCTGTTGGATCGCGTGGACCACCTTGGGCGACGGCGGGTAGGGATTCTCATTCGTGTTCAACTTGAGGAATTTGCCGGCCTGCGGCTGCTCGCCGGGTACGTACCCGGCCATGGCTTCGAGTTCGGGGCGGAAGTAGGTCATGATGGCAAATGTCCGACGAAAGGGGCTTTCAAAGTTACTCAGAGTTCCTCACGAACTGACCGTGTGCGACGGGATCAGGTTCGGCCCTGCCGCTGATCAGCCGCACTCAGTTTCCGCCCAACAACGCCAGGTTGTCGCGGTGGATCACTTCTTCGTACGGCCGGTGCCCCAGGACCTGGGCGATGCGGCTGGACGGCAAGCCCATGATCCGTTGGACGTCGGCGGCGGGATAGTTGGTCAAGCCGCGGGCGATCTCCAGGCCGCGTTCGTCGCACAACGCCACGACGTCGCCTTTGCCAAAGTCGCCTTCCGCGGCCACGATTCCGATCGCCAGCAGGCTGCGTCCCTGTTCGGCCACGGCCCGCACGGCGCCGGCGTCCAGCAGCACTCGGCCGTGCGGCCGCGCGGAAAAGCCGATCCAACGCTTCCACGGACTGACCGACTTGCCCTGCGCCAGGAACAACGTGCCGACTTCCTCGGCCGCCAGAATGCGTTGCAGGATCTTCGGATGGCGACCGCCCGCGATGATCACGCTTTCGCCGGCGGTGGTGACGATGCGAGCTGCCTCCAGCTTGCTCCCCATCCCGCCCTTGCTCAGACCGGTGAGCCGGTCCCGCACCAGGGCGCGGGTCGCGTCGTTCAGCCGATCCACGGTGGGAATGACCTGCGAAGCGGGTTCACGCGGGTCGCCGTTGTACAGTCCGTCCACATCGGACAGGATGACCAGCAGCGGGGCGCGGAGCAGGTTGGTGACCAGCGCCGCCAGACGGTCGTTGTCGCCGAACGTGGTCATCAACTCTTCGACGGCGACGGTGTCGTTTTCGTTAATGACCGGGATCGCGTTGAACTCGAGCAACGACGACAAGGTATTGCGGACGTTCAGGTACCGTGTCCGATGGCTGATGTCGTCGGCCGTCAGCAGGACTTGAGCCGCACGGCGGCCGTACTTGCAGAACGTGCGGTCGTAGGTCTCGATCAGGCTGGTCTGGCCGACGGCGGCCACGGCCTGCAGTTTCGCCAGATCGGCCGGGCGTTGCTTCAAACCGAGCAGACTCATGCCGGCCCCGACCGCGCCCGAACTGACCAGGACCACGCGATGTCCCGACTCGTACGCCGCAGCGACGTCCTCTGCCAAACTGGCGATCTGTTCTTCGTTCAGCCGGCCGTCGGCGCGCGTGAGCACGCGTGTGCCCACCTTGACGACCAAGGTATGAGCGGTGGCGGCGATCTCTTGACGCAGCAGGTTCGACATAGGGGCCCTATTCGACAGATTTCTTGGCACTTCGTCAACGGCCGTCCTCGCAGTGTGGCGGTTCGCGGGGTCAGCGGCTGTTCCGATTCGGCCAGCTCTCCTGCCGTCAGAACTCAATCACCATTCCGTCCTGGCCGACCTGCGTGTCGGGAAAGATGGGGCGGACGGATTGCACGCCGGCTGGAAAAGGATCGGTTTCGCGGGCCAGGGGGTTGAGGTGGACCAGAACCAGACGACGGACACCCGCTTGCCGCGCCAATTGGGCGACCGGCGTCAGGCAGGAGTGGCCCGTGAACGCCGCCCGCTCCTCCCATCCGTCCGGGAAGAAACACTCGTGGACCAGCAGGTCGACGTTGCGGATGTGGGCAAGGTACGAGGCCTCAGGCTCCGCCGTCGCGTCGGTGACGTAGGCCAGCGAACGCTCCGGCCAGTCGATCCGGTATCCGATCGTTCCGCCGGGATGCTTCAAGGGAAACCAGCGGACCACGCCGCCGTCGGGCAACGTCACGGGGCCCGCCAGCGGCCGCCACGTGAACGCCGGCCGCACCGGAAACAGGAACGGCGAAAAGAGGTGCTCGTCCAACGCCTGCAACTTCTCCGCCTCTCCGTGTACGTCGATGCGCTCCAGCGGCCGGTCGTGCAACAGGCCCAGCAGGTACGTCAGGCCGACGACGTGGTCCAGGTGCGCGTGCGTCAGGAAAATGTCCAACGAACGCGTCTCCAGCAGGCCTCGCAGGCGATGCATTCCGGTGCCGGCGTCCAGGAGCAGTCCGCATTCGGGGAGCATCAGACAGGGCGTGTCGCGGAACTCGTTCGGATGATAGCCGGCCGTGCCGAGCAAGTGCAATCGCATGGCGGTCGTCTTTCACTTGCGGAGCGTCGAAATCCAGAGAAACGGCCTCTCCGCTTCGTCGATCCGCAATTCGCTCTTCAACTGGGCCTGATTCAGCAGGCGATCGAGGATTCGCTGATAGTACATGCGCTCCGCAGGCAGCGAGACTTTGACCTGAGCCGGGTCGATCTTGTGCCGAGCCAGCCCATTATGGTCGAACAACAGCGGCAGGTCGAGTCGTGTGCTGATCGCAGTCAAGGCCTCGGCCAACGGGGTATCCTTGATTTCGACCTTGAGAAATTCCAGCAGCCTGGGCGCCGTATCGCGAAGCGGCTTCTGAGGCGGCCAGCCGACCGGCCACGACTCAGCCGACCGCCGCACGTCCGTGATCCACAGCTTGATCGTCCCGTCCGCCTGCTTCTGGGGCGCCATGACCAGCCCCAGCGGGCGCAGGGCGGCCACCATGGCAGTCCCCGCGCTCAGGCCCTGCAACTCGTCGACGACCGGCTCCCGAACAAGCATGATTTGCCGCGTTTCTGAATCGGCGAGAAAGGACAGGGACAGACCGCTGGAAATACGTTTCAGCACGTCAAAGCGGGGTTGGCCCTGGGTGCTGAACGTCACGCCCACACGCAAGGCGTCATGCACGGCGACCAACTCAGCGGGCGTTAACCCGAACGGCCCCTCGGCCTCCTGCAATCGCGTCTCTCCGCCCTCACGGAGCTGGCCCAGCCATTTCCGCAAGCCCTCCGTGTCGCCCATGCGAAACTGGCCGCCGGGCAGAACCAGCGTGTTCCTTTCGGTCAGCAGTCCGATGACCAGATAGGAACGCGTGTCCCCAGACCCCCGCTCCTGCACGGCGACTTGATCGCCCGGTCGGGCCGAACGAATCCGGACGGCGTTGAAAGGGAAGTCCTGCAAGGCAGCCAGCCACCGCTGGGCCCCCGTCACGGGGAAACCGGTCTCGGTCATCAGTTCCAGATCGACCCGCTCGGCCGCTTGGGCTGTCCCCGCCGCCAGAAACGACGCCATGAAGGCTGCACAGATCCCTCGCCAGCAACTCGGTGACACCATCACGCATCTCTCCCTGCGACATTCTACGACGCATCCCGGCTGATTCCCAGACGGATTGGGCTGCGCGGGAATCGCAGCGGGTAGTTGCGGACCAGCCCCCAATACGGCAAAATGGAGCCAACTTGTTGATAGCTTTTCGGCAGCAAACCTAGACCGTACAAGGAGACAGACATGGCGCGACCGGTTACGTTGTTCACCGGCCAGTGGGCTGATTTACCCGTTCAGGAAGTGGCCCGCAAGGCGAAGGAGTTCGGCTACGACGGACTGGAGTTGGCTTGTTGGGGCGATCATTTCGAGGTGCAGAAGGCTCTGGCGGACGACAGCTATTGCGCCCGGAAACGCGAATTGCTGGAAAGCTTTGATCTGCAATGCTTTGCCATCAGCAATCATCTGGTCGGGCAAGCCGTGCTGGACATCATCGACGAGCGGCACAAGATGATCGTGCCGGATTACGTCTGGGGCGACGGCGACCCGGCGGGCGTGAGCCAGCGGGCGATGGAGGAGCTGAAGAACACGGCCCGCGCAGCCCAGAAGCTGGGCGTCAGCGTCGTGAACGGCTTTACCGGCTCCAGCATCTGGCACCTGAACTACTCGTTCCCGCCCGTGTCGGCCAAGATGATCGACGCCGGGTTCGAGTTGCTGGCCGAACGGTTCAATCCGATCCTCGACGTGTTCGCCGAGTGCGGCGTCAAGTTCGCCCTGGAAGTGCATCCGACGGAAATCGCCTTCGACCTGTACACCGCGCAACGGGCGCTGGAAGCGTTGGACCACCGCGAAGAGTTCGGTTTCAATTTCGATCCCAGCCACCTGCACTGGCAGGGCGTAGATCCGGTCGAATTCATCCGCGCCTTTCCGGATCGGATCTACCACGTCCACGTCAAGGACGCCATCACGACACTCAACGGCCGCACCGGGATCATCGCCAGCCACCTGAACTTCGGCGATCCCCGGCGAGGTTGGGACTTCCGCAGCCCGGGCCGCGGCGGCGTCAATTTCGAGGAAATCATCCGGGCGCTGAACGATGTCCAGTACACCGGCCCGCTGTCCGTGGAGTGGGAAGACTCCGGGATGGAACGCGAGTTCGGAGCGCGCGAAGCTTGCCAGTTCGTCAAAAAGCTGGACTTCACGCGCAGCACCCGCGCGTTCGACGCGGCGTTTGAAGAATAGCTCGCGCCCCGTCCGTTTTCGGCCGCCAAGGAAGCCGGTTCCTCGCCCAGGAACCGGCTTGGAAGGCCAGCCCCAGCCAGGTGCATCCATGAGCACGAACCGTCGAGATTTCCTGACCCACGGCGGGATCGCCGCAGCCGCGTTGGCCGGCGCGACGTCCCTGGCCGGCCGCGTTTCGCCGGCACACGCACAGCCGAACGAAGCGGTCGCTAGTCCGCGCTCCTACGAGTTTGCCTACGCGCTCAATACGGGAACCATCCGCGGCCAAAAACTGGGGCTGGCCGCCGAAATCGAGACCGCGGCGAAGGCGGGCTACCAGGCCATCGAGCCCTGGCTGGATGGAATCCACAAGTTCGCTGAAGCGGGAGGTTCGCTGCAGGATGTCCGCAAACGCTGCGCTGATCTGGGACTCCAAGTCTGCAGCGGCATCGGCTTCGCCGCCTGGATCGTGAACGACGACGAACAACGCCGCGCCGGACTGGAACAGATGAAACGCGACATGGACGCGCTGGCCCAGATCGGCGGCACGCACATCGCCGCATCGCCCGCCGGCGCCCATCGTCCGGGAAGTCCTATCGAACTGGACGACGCCGCACAGCGGTATGCGGTCGTCTGCGAATTGGGCCGTACGCTGGGCATCATTCCGCAACTGGAAATCTGGGGCTCGTCGGCGAACCTCAGTCACGGCAGCCAGGCCCTGTACGTCGCCGCCCAGTCGGGCCATCCGGACGCCTGTGTGCTGCTCGATGCCTACCACATGTACAAGGGCGGGACGCCCCCCGCCGTCCTGAAACTGCTGGGCCGCCAGGCCACGCATTGCTTCCACATGAACGACTACCCGGCAGACCCGCCGCGCGAAACGATCGCCGACGGCGATCGCGTCTGGCCCGGCGACGGCATCGCCCCGCTGACCAAGATCCTCCGTCACCTGGCGGCCAATCACTGCCGGGTCGCGTTGTCCGTCGAACTGTTCAATCGCGACTACTGGCAGTTGCCCGCCGAAGAAGCCGCCCGGACGGGATTGGAGAAGATGCGATCCGCCGTCGCGGCCGCCGGCTTGGAATAGACACTCGAACGCCTGGACAAGGTGTTCGTCTTCGGCTGTCCCCTCGCGGCCAGCCGTCGGCTTCGCAACTCAGCGGTCGATTTCACCTAGCACGATGTCCAGCGAGCCGACGATGGCCGGGACGTCGGCGATCAGGCAGTTGCGACACAGTTCCGCCGTGGCCGACAGGTTGCAAAAACAACTGCTCCGCGCCCGGACTCGCCAGGGAATGGCCGAGCCGTCGCTGACAAGATAGAAGCCCATCTGACCCTTGGGACACTCCGTCTCCAGGTACACCTCGCCAGGAGGCAGTTTCTGAGTCAACTTGAAGGGAACGCCCCAGTCGCCGGAGGCGCGGTGATAGAATTCGATCCCTTGACGGACCAAGAACGCCGACTGAACCACCTCCAACATGCGAACGTAGAAACGGTGCCAGCAGTCACCCAAAACGGCTTCCGGCGGGACCGGCGGATAGTCGTGATCCTGGGGATAATGCCCGTTGGTCTGGGCGATCACCTCGTATTGATAACCCTCGTACATCCGCGTATAGAACGGTTCCCCGTCGCGGCGCAGGTCCCAGTCTACGCCGCTGCCGCGCAGCACGGGCCCCGTACAGCCATACGAGACGGCCGTGTTGGCGGGCAAAATCCCGATGCCGGCGGTGCGCTGTATGAACACCGCGTTGCTGGTCAACAACGTGTGGTACTCTTCGATCACCGGGTCTAACTGGTCCAGGAATCCCAGGCAGGCGTCGGTCCAGCCGCGCGGCAGATCGGCAGTCGCGCCGCCGGGCGTAATGTAGCTGTAGGTCAACCTCGCGCCGCACACTTCCTCGAACAAATCCAGGATCTTCTCCCGCTCGCGGAAGGCGTACAGAAAGGGGGTGAAGGAACCCAGATCGAGCCCGTACGTGCCCATGGCCACCAGGTGACTGGCGATGCGATTCAACTCGGCGATGATCACGCGGAGATGGCGAGCCTTTTCCGAAACGTCGTGCTTCAGCAGTTTCTCGACGGTCAGCGCCCAGCCAAGGTTCATGTTCATGCTGGCCAGGTAGTCCATCCGGTCGGTGTACGGAATCCATTGCCGCGGCGTCAGATTCTCGCCGATCTTCTCGGCACAGCGATGCAGGTACCCGATGTTCGGTTCGACTTCCGAAACCACTTCGCCGTCCGTCCGCAGCACTAGACGCAGCACGCCGTGGGTGCTGGGATGCTGAGGCCCCATGTTGACCAGCATCTCGTCGGTGAGGACGTCGTACTCGACAATCCCGGTCTCCTCCGGGGCGGTGGCCACGTTCTCTTTCATGTTCCTAGCGTCCCCGAATCCCGTGATACTCCAACGGCATCTCGTAGTCTTTCCGCAGCGGGTGCCCGACCCAATCTTCCGGGCACAAAATGCGCCGCAGATCCGGGTGACCGTCGAACCAGACGCCTACCAAGTCGTACACCTCGCGCTCGTGCCACAAGGCCGTCTTCCAGATGCCCGTGACCGAAGGCACTGCGGGCAACTGACCGACGATGCCGTCTTTCCAGCGAGGCCGCGTCAGCTTGAGGACCAGCCGATGCCTGCGCGCCAGGCTGGACAAGTGATAGACGACCTCCAGGTGAGGCTGCCAGGACGACTTCGCCGCTTTCTTGGGATCGGTGTGGCAGAAATCGACCCCCGTGATGCAGTTCAGCAAGTTGAACTGCAGGCTGGGTTCGTCGCGGAGAAACTGGCAGACCGGCAGGAGCGCCTCCGGCGCCAATTCGATCCACGGGTCGATCGCTTCCAGGTTCACGCCCAGCACGCCAGGGCCGAATCGCGTCTGCAGGTCGGTGCAAAGTTCTGCTGCGTTCATGACTCTTGGTCAACCACCGCGTGCCGGATTCTCCAGAGCATTACCATCAAGCCGAATACACGGGCTCCTCGACGAACTCCCCCGCCCCAGAAGCGGGCGTCGCCGGCCCCGCTCGATCGCGACCCACCGCCCGGACCCAATCCAGATCGCCGCGTTTCCATACGTACGCAAAGCCTACCATCAGGATTGCGAAGAACAGCCCGATGTCCAAAATCGTGATCCACGCCAATTGACGGGAACTGGCTTGGATCACGTCCGCCGCAAGCCGGCGAGCATCGTCGGTATAGGCCACTTGGCCGCTCAGACTCGCCGGAATCGCTGTCGGAACGGACGGTTGGTTGACGCCGAGTTCGCGGTACAGCAGTCTGGCGTCGTCCGTCAGTCGGAGAGAAGCGGACTCGACCGTCTGAACGCGTCCGTCTGCCAAGTGCATCGCTTTCCCAAAGACGGTCGCCCAGGGAAAGAAAAACGCCACCTCGACGTCGAAAATGATGAACAGCAGCGCGACGACGTAAAAACGCAGATCGAACTGAATGAACGACGAACCGATCGCCGGCTCGCCGCACTCGTACACATCCCGCTTTTCTTTGAACGAGTTACGCGGACGCACAAAGCGACCAAGCAGGAGCGCCACAAACAGGACCAGAATGCCGACCGCCGCAAACAGCGCCAGGTAGGCAACGATTCCCAGGGAGGAAGCCGCTCCGGATGACATAGGCCTACCTTGTTTTTCGGTGTCCGCCGGTCACGTGTTCGGCCCCCCATGCACCGGCTCGACAACGACTTTGGACTGCGCCACGGCAGCGGGATTCAGAGTCGCGCGACCCCAGGCCACCTCCAGCGGCAGACGGGAAAAATCCACGATGCACCCGTCGCGGCTGTAACAACTCAGGTCATGCGTCGAACCCATGAAGATACAATCCACAGGACAAGGCTCGACGCACAACGCACACAACAAGCACTTCGAGTAATCGATCGCGAAGCCGGTGACGCGAAACCCGCGTCCGCCAGTGACTCGCTCCTTGCCAATATAGATGCAGTCGACCGGACAAGCCCTCGCGCACTGGTCGCAGGCAATGCAGGTCGTCAAGTCGTACCGGTGGAAGCCCCTGTAACGAGCGGCAACGGGAATCGGCTTTTCGGGATACTCGTATTTCTGCGTAAAGGTGCCCCGGTCGCTGCGGTAGCTGTACAGCCAATACCGGATGGTGACCAGCAGGCCGTTTGCCACCGTCCAGACAGCTATCCCGATATTTCGCAGCCAGCCGATCATGGAGTCGCCCCTAAGTCCTTGCCGCACAGCGTCTTCTAGCGATTGCGTGCGGTCAAGTCTGTAGCATTATAAAGACTCGATGACGTTTCGCAACAGTGGGACTCGCTCGCAAATGCGAAAACAGTCAAACCGCGGCAACAATGTTGAACTCCCAAGAAACTCCGATCGTATTAACCGTACGCCGAGACTCGGAATATAATTATGGAAAAGAGCGTCAGTTTGCCAAAGTTCTCTTGACTGCCCATTTTGGTCACGTAGAGTGAAAAGTACGTGTACGCCCAGAGTACTTGACGAGTGCGGCGGAACCGCGTTGGCTGTCCCAGCACACGTTTGCCGGAAAGGCTTTGCGAGCGAAGAATAACTTTAGCCAATGAGACGTTGGGTGAACTGAGCAACACGGCAAAGGAATGGCACCATGTTGGTCTTGTCGCGGAAAAAAAACGAGAGCATTGTGATCAACAATGACATCACCATTGTCGTGGTGGAAATCCGCGGCGACAAGGTGCGACTAGGAGTCGAAGCTCCCAAGGAAGTCCCCGTGCATCGTCGCGAGGTGTACGAGGCCATCAAACGGAACGAGGCGGCCCAGGGAAAGACCGCGTGGGTTGAATCCAGCGAGACCGCCGAAGAGGGTTAGTTGATCCTGTTGCCGTCCCTCGACCCGTTGCCCACTTTCCGACACCGCTTTCTTCCTTCCTCACCCACAACCGCTCGTGTCGCCCTGGCTTTCCAGGCCGTTTCTTGACCGAATCCTCTCAGGCCACTTGACGGTTATCGCATTCGCCCTTTTAATACCGTCTCGTTTCAAGTTGTTGACGCAACAATCGGAACCCACAAGGCCCCGTCGTCTAGTGGTCTAGGACACCGCCCTTTCACGGCGGCAACACGGGTTCGAGTCCCGTCGGGGTCACCTTCTCTTCCCACTTTTTTCGTGTTTTACCGGGTTCTCTTAAGGGGTCGAGCAGCGTCTCCCCCCTTCCCTCGCGAATTCAAGAGCGTTGCTTTTTTGACGCGTACTGCAAGTGGGCTTCTATAACTGCGCCGAGCCGAATCGCCTGCGGGTGAAATCTGGCGTTTGGCGGGCAGGTCGCGGTCACGTGCCAAACGCCGAGACGAAGATGCCGAAGAGCTTGTGGTTCAACACCTGATGGCCGGCCGCCGCAAGCAGCCGATCGCCGTCGGTCTGGGATTGCTTCAGCTTGGCTTCCAGGGCGTCGCAAAGCGACATCAGGTGGTCGACTTTGGCGACGGTGCGGTGCATCTCTTTTGCGGGCGGCGATGTGCGCCGTGGCGTAACCGGCGGCCTTGAACATCTCCGCCAACGTTACTTTCGGCTCCGGCAATGCCCCTTTACCGCCCCGTTGCGACGCCCCGTTGCCCGGCACGCCCGCGCGGACCGGGTAACGCCCAGCCAGCAGGCAGGCACGCGACGGCGAACACACCGGTGCGCCCGAATAGAACTGCGTGAACCGCACGCCTTGCGCCGCTACGCATCCGTGTGCGGCGTGTGCAGGTTCTTGGCCCCGTAGCAGCCCACGTCGACGCTTGCTTATATTGAGCAGGGTGCGAACTGGTGTCTTCCACTTGCTGGCAGGAGTCACGCGATGAATCGTTGTCGGTACAAGGTATTGCTGGTCACAGGGATTTTGGGCAGCCTTGGCGTCGGCTGTCCGGCCCACTGGGCGTTCACGCAAGCCGCGGAGCAGCCCCACGCGCCGGCCGGCGCTGTGGCGAGGTCCGTTTGCGAGTTGGGCGCCAAGGGCGACGGATTGGCGGACGATACCGCGGCCCTGCAACAAGCGGCTGAGCGCGGCGGCGAGATCCGCTTCACCCGCGGCACGTACCGCATCACTCAGCCGATCGTCATCGACCTGGATCGGGTCGGCGCCACGTCGGTCGTGGGCGACGGCACGGCGACGATCCTGATGGCCGGGCCGGGGCCGGCGTTGAAGTTCATCGGCACGCACGGCGGGACCGCGGATCCGAAGAGCGTCAAGGACAACGTCTGGCAGCGGCAGCGCAATCCGCTGGTGGACGGACTGGAGATCGTGGGCGAACACCCGGAGGCGATCGGCCTGTGGCTGGAAGGTACGATGCAGCCGATCGTCACCCGCGTGGCCGTCCGCAAGTCGCTGCACGGCGTGTGCCTCACGGGGCGGAGCCGCAACGTGATTGTCAGCCAATGCCACCTGTACGACAATCGCGGGGTGGGGTTGCTCCTGGACCAGTTGGACTTGCACCAGGTGAACGTCACCAATTGCCACATCAGCTACAACCGCGGCGGGGGAATCGTGGTCCGCGGCAGTTCGGTCCGGAACCTGCAGATCGGCAGCTGTGACATCGAGGCCAACATGGCGGCCGACGGACCTTCGGCTGCCAACGTGCTGCTGGATTGCACCCAGGAGCGTTCCTCGGTTCGCGAGGGCGCGATCGTCGGCTGTACGCTCCAGCACAGCGGCTTGCCGACGGATTCGGCCAACATCCGCTTCCTGGGCCGCAGCGTCACCGAACCGCAGAAGGTCGGTTTCTTTTCGATCTCCGGCAATCAGATCAGCGACACCGGCGTGAACATCCACCTCGTTCACGCCCGCGGCGTGAGCATCACCGGGAACACGTTCTTTCAGGGCCATCAACACCATCTGCTCGTTGAGGACTGCTCGCAGATCGTCGTCGGCGCCAATCTCTTCGACCGCAATCCCGACTATCCGCCCGGCAGCCGCGACGGGCTGGAGCTGACGGATTGCAGCGACTGCACGCTGAGCGGGTTCCAGGTCTTCAACACCCTGGCCGAGCAGGGGGCGGTGATTCTGCGGCGCTGCAGGCGGGTCAACATGACCGGATGCACGATCCTCGACTGCGACGTCTGCGGCTTGCTGCTGGAAGAAGTTCAGGGCGTGCGAGTTTCCGGTTGCCTGATTCGCGACGATCGCCCGGTCGCGACTCCGCCCGTCGCGCTGCGGCTCACCGCGGGGCGGGGGAACATGATCGTCGACAATGTCTTGGCCGGCCAGACGGAGATCGCCGCGGACAGCGGGCTGGTTCGGGGCAACTACGAGGCGGAAAAAGTGGGAATGGCGACAGGCCCGGAGGACACGGACTCCAGCGGCGCGGAGCATCCCCGCACGGCGCCGGCGGGGGCTGCCGGCGTGCCAAGTCGGGACGGCGAGCGCCGGTGAGTTCGCGGGTCTCGTCGGGCGGGGCGATTCGGCCTGGACGCCTGGGCTGCGGGCGTCGAGGCGGGGAATTCGAGCGGCGTGGCAAGCCAGGCGAAGCCGCGACGGCGTCCGTCGTGGCCGTCAGTTCGGGAGCGTTTCATTCACGGAGGCCGCGGCCGGTTTCCGGTGCGGTGCGGGCGGTCCGGGCGGCTCCGATTGCGAACGCTTCTCGGCCCAGCGGCACAGCAGCGCCAGGAACGCGGGCAGCAAGACGGTTCGCACGACGAAGGTGTCCAGCAGCACGCCGAACGACAGCGCGAACCCCAACTGGACGATCAGCGACAGCGCGCTGTCGCCGGTGCCCAGCAGCAAGCCTGCCGCCGGAACCCAGGCCGATACGGCGGGTCCCCACACGCCGCTGGTCATCGACACAAACGAGCCGGCCATGATCAGGCCGCAGCTGGTGATGATCCCTCCCGTCCAGATCACCGCGTGCTGCAAGCCCGGCAGCGGTCCCAGCCGCGCTTGCTCCTCTTGGACCCGCGTTACCAGGTAGATGTTGTAGTCTTCCCCGATGGCGACCAGAATCACGAACAGGTACAGGGGCACCCGCCAATCGAGGCCGAGGAAATCCGCGCCGTCCAGCCAGGCAAACAGCCAGTGCGTGACGCCGATGGTGACGTAATAGCTGAACACCACGGTGACGATCATGTACAGGCAGACGACGGGCCGGCGGAGGATCAGCAGCAGCACGCCCAGCACGGCCAGGACGACCAGAATCTGGATGCGCCGGTTGTCGGACTTGGTCACCCGTTTCAAATCGCGCAGATCGGCCGGCGTGCCGGAGAACACAAAAGCCGCGGCGTGCCAGGGCGATTCCGGGTTCGCTTGAATCTCCTGCAACTTCCGTTCGACCGCGTCCACCGTCTGTTCCGCCTCCAGCGAGAACGGGTCGTGTTCCAGGATCAAGTCCAAGCGGGTCGCGCGGCCCGCGAAATCCCCTTCCGAAGCCACGTAGATGTTTTGGGTCTCCGGATGCGGCGCGGCGACCATCTTGAGCCAGGAATTCCGATCGAACAGACTCAGGCGGCGGCCTGGAGGGAACTTGCCCAGCGGGTCGGCGACACTGCGGACCGCGGTGACGCCCGGAACGTACAGTTCGCGGCCCAACTCGGAGATTTGCTGGCGTCCCTCTTTCGTATCGAAGGCGGCGTCGGACTGATAGGCCAGCACGGTCAAGGGTCCGCTCTCGCCGACGCTGAAGTGCCGCTGCATAAACTCCGCGCCCTGTCGGCTGGGCCGCTGCCGCGGCAGTTGCCGGAGGAAGTCGTAGGTCATCTCTTCGCCGTGCCGCACGCCGTAGAATGCCGGGATCATCAGGACCAGCAGGCTGAGGGTCAGAATCAACCCGGGACGCGCCACCGTCGCAGCCGCAATATACCGCCACCGGCGCGAGCCTCCCGGCTCCTCCAGGCCGCCGTGTTCCGTTCCGTCGGACGATGAGGCGCGCAGGCGCGGCTGGCCAAACGGCCAGAACGCCGCCATGCCAAAGGCCCGCAGCAGGGCGGGGGCCAGCGTCATGCAGGCCGCCAGCGTGACCACCAGACACAGGCCGATCGCCGGCCCGCTGTACTTGAACTTGCCGAACTCGGCAAAGTACATCGTCCCCAGCCCCAGGATCGTCGTCAACGCACTGGCCGTCAGCGCCGTGCCCACCGCTCCCAACGACTCAGACAGCGATTCACTTGCCGACCGCCCCCGCTCCAACTCCTCGCGATACCGGGCCACCAGGAACAGGAAGAAATCCGTCCCCGAACCGTACAGGATCACGATGATAAAGACCTTGGTGGTGGTGAAAATCTTGAAGTCCCACCAATCCATGTAGGGCTGCTGAGCCAGTTGGGCCAGCATCGCCACGATGCTTGTCGCCGCGGTCAGCGAAACGAAGATGGTCGCCATCGGCATGATGACCAGCAACGGCGAGCGGTACACGAAGCTCAGGATCAGAATCACCAGCAGCACGGTGAACAATTCCGTGTTCTCGATGCTGTCGGCCGCGGCTCGCAACAAGTCGCCGCCCACCGCCGCGGAGCCGGAGAAGCCGATTTTCACGTGCTCCCGCGAGTCGCCCAGCAGCGTCTCCCGCGCCCCGTCCAGGACGGTCTCCAGGTAGTCCAGCAAGGCGATGTTGTCCACCGCCATGAATTCGTTGGACAGGTTCAAGAGCATCACCCGGACTTCGGGTTTGCGCAGCTTTTCGCCGAAGACTTCGTCCTGCCAGGTCCAGACGCCCAGCAGGGGCAGGCGCATCGCTTGTTCCGGAAAAGGCAGCGGGCCGCGATCCCGGAACGTCGCGTCCAGGTCGCGCGCGACCTGAGCGTCGGAAGCGGCTTCCTTGGTTTTGCCCTGCCGCGCGTAGATCAGCGAGCGGTTGTGGAACGCCGCCGCCAGCCGTTTTTGGCGACGAACCGTATCGGGCGGAAGCGACTTTTTTTGGGCCGCTTCCTCCTTCTTCTGCCAGTAGTCCTGGAGCAGTCCGTCCAAACGCACCGCTTCGTCCAGGGCGGACTCGGCCTGCGTCCACAGCTTTTCGGCATACCGGGAAGCCTCGCCGGCGGCTTCGGCCTGGCCCTTCTGGCGCAGTTGCTCCGCCTCCTCGGTTTGTTGCTGGGCGCGGCTCATCGCCGCGACGCCGTGCAGGTTTTTGAACTGGCGGGCCAAATCGTAGGCCACCGCCAGTTCGTCGCCCTGCAGGGCCCCCTCGTCGCGTCCCACAAAAACCGCGATCTCGCTCTTGGCCCGATCGCGGGGAAAGGCGTCGGACAACAGCCGCTCGCCCCGCACACTGGGCATCTGCGGCGGCAGGAACGCCAAGTCGCCGTCGCGGGTGACGTCGTCCCAGTTCGGGGCCGCCCACTGCAGCAGAGCCACGATCAACACCCAGCCGACGATCACCGCCAGCCAATGCCGCGTCACGAGTTTGCCTAGAAAGAGAAACATGGCACGCAGTATCGAATACTCGACGACAAAAGAAAAGAGCAGATTGCCCAGATGTTAAACTGTAACGGCTGGCGTGTCCGGTTGGATTTCGTGGCGGCTGCGCTGTATCATGGGGCAGTTTTCCAGCCGGCCGATCCGCGCCGCCCCCGACCGATCAGGCGGCCGGTCGCCGGGTTCCCGAAGCACCGTCTCCAGAAGGATCCGAACCGTGACAAGCGACCAGCATGCAGACATGGAATCGCGGTACGCCCAGCGCCTGAATCGGTACGTCACCGCCATGCGCAACGAGATGCCGGACATGGTCCCCATTCGGCCGTTTGTCGCCGAACTCACCGGCGTGTACGCCGGCTACACGTGCCAGGAGATCACGCACGACTACGACAAGGCACTGATCGCCGCCCGCCGCTGTGCGGCCGATTTCGACTGGGACGCGGTGGTGGCCAACATGGTCTACGTCTGGACGGGACTGACCCAGGCGTTGGGACTGAAGTACTACGGCATTCCCGGCATCGACATCCCGCCCGACGTGGGCTTCCAGTACCGGGAACCCGAAGAAGCCAACGCCTGGATGAAGCCTGACGAGTACGACCAGTTGATCGAGGATCCCACGGGGTTTCTCTGGAACGTCTGGTTGCCGCGCGTGTCCAGCGAAATTTCCGCGCCCGGCCAGCCCGCCACCTATCGCGGCAACGTGGCCTTGGCCAAAGGCGCGATGGCCATGCTGCAGTACTTCTATGCCTTGGGCGCCCAGTGCCAACTGCTGCGACAGGAATCCGGAACCGTGTCGGCCATCTCCGGGATTCTGAAAGCTCCCTTTGATATCATCGCCGACAAGTTCCGCGGCTACATCGGCCTGACGATGGACATGCACACCCAGCCGGCGAAAGTGCTGGCGGCCTGCGAAGCCCTGCTGCCGCACTTGACCCACGTGGCGCTGACCACGGCGGATCCGAACAAGCAAGTCCCGGTCGGCTACTGGATGCACCGCGGTTGCGTCCCGTTTGTAAACATGAAACAGTTCCACTCGCACTACTGGTCGACGCTGAAGCCGATCGTGGAAGAACTCTGGAAGCACGGGCACCAGACGCTGTTTTACGCCGAAGGCAAATGGAACGCCCACTTGGAAGCCTTTGCCGAACTGCCGGATCAGAGCATCGTCTACCACGTGGACCAGGACGACCTCTTCGACGCCCACAAGAGGATCGGCCACAAGTTCTGCCTGAGCGGCGGGATCCCGAATTTCCTGCTCAGCTACGGTACGCCGGAAGAAGTGCGAAAATACGTCCAAAAGGTGCTCGACGGGGTCGCCCGCGACGGCGGCTATGTCCTGGACGCCGGGGCGATCATGCAGAACGACACGAAGATCGAAAACCTGCGGGCCATGACCGAGGCGGCCCGCGAGTACGGCGTGTACTCGCGCGGGCACGCCAGCGGCGGTCCCGTCGCGCCGCCGGCCCCGCAACCCGGCTACGGCGGCCCCCACGTCGGACTCGAAGGCCGCCCCGTGCCTGCCATCCCGCCTGGTGTCTGCGTGCCCTGGGACCAGAAACAGAAAGAACTCCCGCCCCTGACCGGCGACGCCGAATTGGCGCGGCGAGTCTGGGACAGCGTCGAAGGCTTGGGCAATACGTTCATCTGGCAGGTGTTGCTGTCGTTCTAGCAAGTTACCGTTTGCCGATCCTGGGTGACCGACTGCCGATGACAATCTGCGGAGCAGTGGTCACTGGTCATTGGTCACTGATAACTGAACACGGATAACTGAACACGGATGACATACTGGCGCAACAAAGTGGTGTTAATCAGCGGCGGCTCGTCCGGCCTGGGCGAGAATCTGGCACGCACCTTGGCCGCGGCCGGGGCCAAGGTGGTCTTGGGCGCGATCGACGCGGACGGGGTCGAGGCGGTGGCTGCTTCGTTGCGGGACACCGGCTGCGAAGCGACGGGCGTATGGGCGGATGTGACGCAACAGGAGCCGGTGGACCGGTTGATTGCCAGCGCCGTTGAGCGGCACGGGCGCTTAGACGCCCTGTTCAACTGCGCCGGCCGGTCGGCGCGCGGCGAGGCGTTGGCCACCACGCCGGAGCAGTTCCAGGACTTGTTGGCGTTGAACTTTCTGGCCACCGTCCGCTGTACGCGGGCGGCCGCGCCCCACTTGATCCAAGCCCAGGGGCATCTGGTCAACATTGGTTCGCTGGCGGCCAAGACGGCCTCGAAGTTCCTGGGCGCGTACCCGGCCAGCAAGTTCCCGGTGGCGGCCTACTCGCAGCAGTTGCGGTATGAATTGAATCCGCGGGGCGTCCACGTGCTGCTGGTCTGCCCCGGTCCCATTGCGCGGCCGGATGCCGGACAGCGTTACGACGCGCAAGCGACCGGCTTGCCCGAGTCGGCCCGCAAGCCGGGCGGCGGGGTCAAGCTGAAGGGCATCTCGCCCGACAAGCTGGCCCGGAACATCCTTCGCTGCTGCGAACGCCGCAAGCCGGAACTGGTCATGCCGGCCAAGGCGCGAATCCTGTTCGCGCTGGCGCAGCTGTCGCCGGCTCTGGGCGACTGGATCATCGGCAAGATGACCGGAGCCTCGGACGGCGGTTCGTAGTTTCGGTTTCGGAGCGTTGCGACGTGAGGCGCAGGCCTCTCCGCCTGCCTCAGGCGGGTGTCGCAAGACGCGAACACGGATTACAATACTGCCCGGAGCGGTCTCCGGGAGCGGGCGGCAGTTCGTGTCGCCCTTGGCAAGCCGCCGCGTGCAAGGGGACTTTTTCTGGCACCTCGAAGAAACCACAGGACGAGGAGTTCGGCAGCATGATCATCTCTCCCACGGATCTGGAAATCACGGATCTGGAAGCGGACGCGATCGTCGTCGGCGTCGACGCGCAGGGAACGCTGACCCAGGAAGCCCGGGAAATCGACGCCGCGACGGGCGGCCTGCTGGCCCGACTGGTCGCCCAGGAAGAGATCTCTGGGAAACTGGGCAAGGTCGGCATCCTCCTGGCTCCGCCGGGGCTTAGGGCCGGACAGGTAGCCGTCGTGGGCCTTGGCGAGAGTCGGCAGTTTGGGCGCGGTCAGGCGTTCCGGGCAGCCGCCGCTGCGGCCAAACGCCTGGCGGAACGGCGTCGCCGCCGAGTCGCTTTCTTTCTGGGAGACGGCTGGTCGGAACAGCAAGTGGAAAGCGGCATCTGCGGTGCGATGGTGGGCTGCCGGGGGCAGGACTTGTACCGCACCGAGAAAAACCTGCACGCCTTTGAAGAAATCCTCTGGGACGACGCCTACGAGACAGTTTTGGCCTCCGGTCGAATTCTGGGGGAATCGGTGAATCTGACGCGGCAGTTGGTCAACGAGCCGCCCAGCCGGATCTATCCGGAATCGTTTGCCGCAGAGGCGGAGAAATTCGCCGAAGAATTCGGCCTGGGGATCGAGGTCTGGGACGAACAGCGCCTGGAGGAGGAACGCTGCCACGCATTGTTGGCCGTCGCACGAGGGTCAAGCCGGCCGCCGCGGTTGGTCATCCTGTCGCACCGGGGCGGTGGTCCCGACGATCCCATTCTGGCCCTCGTGGGCAAGGGCGTCACGTTCGACTCGGGCGGTTTGTCGATCAAGCCGACCGACAGCATGAAGACCATGAAATGCGACATGGCGGGCGCTGCTACCGTGTTTGGCGTCATGCAGGCCGTCGCGCGGCTCGAATTGCCCGTCAACGTCATCGGCCTGGCCGGCCTTGTGGAGAACATGGTCGGCGGCAACGCCTACAAGGTCGGCGACGTCATCAGCGCCCGCAGCGGCAAGACGATCGAAGTCTTGAACACCGACGCCGAAGGTCGGCTGGTGTTGGCCGACGTGCTGGATCTGGCGCTCGAGCGGAAAGCGAACCGGATCATCGACCTGGCGACGCTGACGGGCGCCTGCATGGTCGCCTTGGGCACCGACGTGGCCGGGCTGATGACGAACGACCAGCCCTGGTGCGACGCCGTGCGACAGGCGGCGGACGACTGCGGCGAAGCCGTCTGGCAGTTGCCCATGTTTCCAGACTGCTACGACGAGCAGATTCAGAGCAAAGTCGCCGACATCAAGAACGTGGGAGAAGGCCGCTGGGGCGGCGCGATCACTGCCGCCAAGTTTCTGGAACAGTTCGTCGGCAAGACGCCCTGGACGCACGTCGACATCGCCGGACCGGCGTTTTTGGAAAACCCAAAACCCTGGCTGGACGCCGGCGGAACCGGCGTGTTCGTGCGGACGTTGGTCGAGGTCGCGCGGCGGTGGACCGCAGAAATGAACGACGCGTAGCCGTCCGTGAAAAACAGGAAACCGCTGCCGGCGACAGGCACCTCGCGACGGTCGTTCTTGCTGGGGTTTCTCCGGCTCAGTTCGCAGTCAGGCCCTCTCTGCAGCCAGGCCCTCTCTTTTGACAGGCTGCCAGGCCTGTCTGGGAAGGACTTCGCAGGGCCAAAACCTGCTCCGCCCGAGCGGAGCAGAAGAACTTGCGACGGCCAGACCTCGCAATTGAATTTGGACGGCTGCTCGGAGCCGCTGCCGGTCAGCCCTTCGGCCCAAGCCGCAGGCCAGCGAGGATCGCCCCGGTGCATCGCACTGGGCCGCCGTCGGCGGCGATTGCCCGATGATTGTGCCAACCGCCGGTTCTCTGGCGGCCCGGGCAACCCCCGTGTTCACTGACGGTCCTGTCCTGGGCACCGCTTGCCGCCGCTCGGCGTCTCTGCCAAACTAGCCCACAAAACGAGTGGTTGCGTGAATTGACAAACGTGTTGGAAAAAACTAGAGTCAACGTCGTCTTGCAGTTCGGCTCTGAAGGTGACGGGTTAGTTCTCCGGAGTGTTGGGCATGGATGGCGTCTGAAGTGGGCTGGATTGGGTGCTTGTCTTCTTTCGCCAGGAGGCTTGTCTCATGCTTTGCCGGTCGAGACGGGGCTTTACGCTGGTTGAGTTGTTGGTGGTGATTGCCATCATCGGCATTCTGGTCGCGCTGTTGTTGCCCGCCATTCAGGCGGCGCGCGAGGCCGCACGGCGCATCCACTGCACGAACAACCTGAAGCAGATTGCGATTGCGGCGCACAACTTTCATGACACGTACAGGATGTTCCCTCCGGGAGTGCTCGGCCAGAAGCCGCCCGCGAACGGGTCGGATGCCGATCAGGCGATCGGCATCTTGCCATTCCTCCTGCCGTTCATGGAACTGCAGGCGGTCCGTGACCAGATTGACGTGAGCCTGGACGTGAATTGGTGTGCGAGCGACCCCTCGCCGCCGGCTCCCGCACTGACCGACGGCATTTGGGCCACCGCCAGCACTTGGTACATCGCGCAGGCCAAGATTGGCGCGTTCCTGTGCCCGTCCGCCCCGCAGAAGGAAACCGGGGGCTGTATGATGGGACACACGACCTATGGCTGCGGAACGGATTGCGGCACCATGACGGTTTGGTACTACGAAATCGGCGATGGCGGCGACAACCTGGGCCACACGAACTATCTGGCCTGCGCCGGCGGCATGGGCCATATCGACGACGCCGGCTGGGACACGTGGGAAGGAATCTTCTACAATCGCTCGAAAACCAAGCTTGCCGATGTCTTGGACGGCACCAGCTGTTGCCTCATGTTCGGTGAGTTCGCGGGCGGCCACGATGAGAACAATCAGTTGGAATACACGGTGGCCTGGATCGGCGGCGGGGCCATGCCGACCGGATGGGGACTGAAACCTGACCCTCAATCCGACCCGAATCGTGTCATGCCGAATTGGTATCAGTTTGGTTCGTACCACCCAGACGCCGTCCTGTTTGCCCTGGCCGACGGTTCCGTCCGGTCGATTTCCACGGACGTTGTCGACGAGCCGGGCAAGCGTTACTTTCGCGCGTTGAGCGCTGTGCATGACGCCAATATCATTCCCAGCGGCATCGCGCGGTAAAACAGAGGGAGTCCGATACATGGTTTGGATGCTGCGAATTGTGCTCGTGTGCGCCGTAGCAAGCCTGTTCGGCTGCGGGGGCAACACCGGGGTCGAAACGCCCGACGAACCCGCAGCGCAGCCGACCGCGAAACCCGCAGCGGCCGCACCGACCACAAGGCCCTCCGTGGACTGAACGGGATGGTCCTGGCAGAACAAGTCAACCGGCGTCTTGCGCAGGTGCGTCCCTTTCACACGGCCGAACACCCGATCCGGCAGTGATCCAGCATCGCCGCCGGGGTCATGGCGTAGCCGACGTAGAACGGGCCGAATTCGGCGTAGCGGGCGCTGGCTTCGTCAAACCGCATGCGGTACACGATCTCTTTCAGAAACTGCGGGTTGCGGGCCCACAGCGTGACGCCCCACTCCCAGTCCTCCAAGCCGACGCCCACCGTGATCAGCTGCGAAACCTTGCCGGCGAACTGCAAACCGCTGCGGGCGTGTTCCGACATCATCCTGCTGCGTTCGGCAAACGGCAGTGTGAACCAGTTCGCTTCCACGTCTCGCCGCTTGTTCATCGGATAGAAACACGTGGCCGGCCAGCCGGGGAAGTCGGGCGTCAGACGTTGCTGGTTCATGGCCGGCAGCCGCGACTCGTAGGCCTTGACCCTGGCCTGGAACTTCGGATCGTCCTCCCGTTCTCCTTCCTGCAACAGCCGCTTGGCGTACTGCTCCGCCGTCAGCACGTACTCGGAGACCTCGGTCATCGAGACAAAGGAAAACGTCGGCCGCAACGCGGTTCCCAGCCGGCCGGCCATCAGCCGCTGGTGGACGGCGTCGATCTTCAGCGGATTGGGGTCCATCAGCAGCAAGCCGAAATCGGCCTTGTGGCCGCTGACGACGCTCGTTTGCAGCCTCGCGGTGGCCTCGGAGCCCGCCGGATCCAGAAGGGCGGTCATCTCGCGACGGGCAACTGCGACGTCCGCCTCCGCCATCCGCGCCAACACGCCCCGATCGAACGTGTAGTACAGGTGGCTGCAGTGCCAGCCGGCGGCGGGTTCGAGCGAAATGTCCTGGGGCGTCGAGGGATCAGGGCGGCCGGTACTCATGCGAGGGCAACTCCTTGGAAAACAACGCACATCTGCCTGCGAACGAAGACGACTCGTCGCCGCGGGAGCCAACTGTAACCCGGCGCCGGGTGGCCGCCAAGCCGGCGCACGCCCAAACGGGGCTCAGCTCTGCCGCTGCCGCCCCAGCAACCAGGCGGCCGCCCCGACGACGGCAGCCAGGCCCGCAAAGACCAACAGGCACAGCCCCGCGACTTGATCGTCAACCCCCGCATGGATCAGCCCAAACACGCGGATCGGCACGGTTGTGACGCCCGGCGGGACGACCAGAACGCTGCAGGCCAAGTCGCCCGCGGCGGCCGCGAACACCGCCAGCCACACGGCCGCCAGACCCGCGCGCCGCTGCGGCAACGCGACCCGCCAAAACCGCGACCAACCGCCGGCGCCTTCGCAAGCGGCACTGTCCAAGGCGTCTTCCGCAACGCTCCGCAACACGTACCAGCAACCCAGAAGGGCCAACGGCAGGACGCGCACGGCGATGGCCAGCACGGGCGCCAACACCGTGCGGTCGTACAGCCAGATCAACACTTCCGGACCCTCGCGGTCCAGCAGCCAGATGACTCCCAGACCAATCAGCGGGCCGGGGAGCGCCAACCCCGCAGCAGCCACAATCAACGCCGGCGCCGCACGCCAACCGCCGCGCCGCGCCCACCACGCCAGGCCGGCGCCGCACGCCACGGCGCACGTCGCAGCCAAGGATCCGATCAAGACCGTCCAACACAGTTCCTGGCGGAAACTCCAGGCACCAGACGAAACGACGTCCCCAAACCGGCTCGCGGACCACTGCCGGACGCGGACCTCGCCGACTTGCTGCACCACCAGGCCCGCCTTGCCCACGAGATTGGCCAGCGGAATTCCGGCCACCAACAGACCGCACAGCAGCACGGCGGCCCCAGCTGCCAGGCGTGCTTGTCTCAAGCGGTAATCGCGAGCCGGACGCTGGGGCGTCTGCAGCATCGGAGCCGCCTGCCAGGCTGCGGCCACCGCGACCAGGACCAAGGCCGCTCCCGCCAGCATGCCCGGCGCGGCCGTCCGCCACGCGCCGGCGAGACTGTCGCCCAAGGCAAAGCCGGTATACAACTCCTCCGCATACGTCCGCACGCAAAACAGATCCGTCACCGTCATTTCCGTGGCGGTCGCCAACAGCACCCAGGCGGCGGCGACCGCGATGCCGGCCGTCAGCCGCGGCAGCGTCACCCGCGTGAAGACTTGCCACGTCGCCCCGGCCAACAAGGCGTCCTCCTCCTGTTCCGGTTCGACGGCCGCTGCGGCGGCGCCTACCAACAACACGACCCAAGGGACCGCGGCCAGGGAGTGTACCCAGATCGCGCCGTGCCAGCCCGACAGCCACGGCGTTGCGGACGGCCCGCGGGCCAGCGAGTACCAGCCCAGTTGCCCCCAGCCCGCGTCCCAGGCCGCTGCCTGAAGATACAGCGGCACGAGCAACAAGCCGGCGGTCAAAGCCAGCGCGCCGCGCCGGCCGGGCACGTCGGTCCGCCAAAGCAGAAAGGCCAGGGCGGTGCCCAGCGGCAGGCTGACCGCGCACGACCCAGCGGCCAGCAGCAGCGTATTCCTCAGCAGCAACAGCTGCCGCGGATCGTCACGCAGCAGCACGGCCGCCGCGGCCAGGCAGGCAAACGCCAGGACCAACAGGGATCGGGAGCGATGTCGCAGCATTACGGGGTTGTGCCAAGGCTCATCCAGGTCTCCAAACCCGCGTCGACGCTGGGCCGGGTGAGTCGGACGTCAGGGGGTCGAGGCGGCCACGGGGGCCAGTCGAGGCGTGCCGGGGCGCTGGGCCGCCAGCCGCTGCGTTTCCACGATCTCGTCCAACTGACTGTCGATCGCGGAATGCCGCGAGCCCGGATGCGGCAGCACCCAGGGGACAGTCACGGTGAACGTGCTGCCGCGTCCCAATTCGCTGACGAAGGTGATCTCGCCGCCCAACAGCTTGCACAACTCCTTGACAATCGACAGGCCCAGGCCGGTGCCGGAGTATTCGCGCGTCAGGTTCCGATCGCCCACCGTTTGGGAAGACTGGCGGAATTTCTCAAAGATGATCTCGTGGTCTTCTTCGGGAATTCCCACGCCGGTGTCCGCCACCGACAGGATCAGGCGATCGTCGGCGCTGCGGCTGACCGAAACGGTGATCCGTCCGCCTTCCGGCGTGAACTTGATCGCGTTGGACAGCATGTTGATCAACACCTGTTGGATCTTGCTCTGGTCCTGGTACATCACCGGCAGGTCCGGTTCGACCTGGCAGATCAGGTCGATGTTCTTCTCTTCGCTCAACCCGCGGACCATGTCGCACTGGGCGGTGACCACGGCCCCGATGCGGAACTCGGACAGCCGCACGTCCATTTTGCCGGCTTCGATCTTGGCCAGGTCGAGGATGTCGTTGATCAAGTCCAACAGCAGCCGGCCTGATTTCTGGATGTTCTGGGCGTAACGCTTCTGCTTGTCGCTCAGCGTGTCGATGCCGCCGAGGATTTCGGAGAACCCGATGATGCTGTTCAGCGGAGTGCGCAGTTCGTGGCTCATGTTCGCCAGGAAGTCGCTTTTCAGCCGGTTCATCTCGTACAGCTGCATATTGAGTTGGGCCAGTTGATCGACTTTGGCGTCCAGATCCGCGTTCACCTGGCGCAGTTCGTCCTGGGCCTCCGTCAGGTGCCGCAACATGCGATTGAAGGCCGAGGCCAGTTCTTCGAATTCGTCGTTGGTCGCGATTTCGGCCCGCAACTGCGTGTTGCCCCGGCTGATTTCCTCGCTCACGTCCCGCAGGTGCTTCAACGGCTTGACCACCACATAGCGGATGATCACGTACAAGATCACCATGGCCAGGAACACCGTCAAAATGCCGATCGCGGTCAGCAGGGCGCGATTCCAGGTGATCGCTTGCTGCGTCTCGCGGTCGGAGATGTCCACCTTGACGACGCGGAACGGCAGCTTGCCCTGGTCCAGCGGCATGTCCGCGCGGGAGAACGCATCGAAGCCTTCGAAACCCAGATGGCAACGGCCGCAGCTTTCCTTCCAGTACACCGGCTGGTAGTAATAGATCTTCTCCTCGGACGGCACGGGCTGGAATTTGTAGACGACTTGGATCTCGGGAGAACTCCGAGCGCTGCTGGGCGGCGTCGCGACGGGCAATTCCGCGTTCAAGTTGGCGGCCGGCGGCGTCAAGCCCGTTCCGGCGACATCCTCGGCCGTGTCGAGTTCGGCCCGGTGGGAATGCGTCTTCATTTGCGTCTGCAGCTTGGCCTGCAACTGCAGGAGAATCGCTCTTTCTTCCTCGTTTGCCGGGAGTTCCGTGCTGGGCGTTTCTTCCAGCGACAGGATCTTCCAGTCGTACTTCTGGGTTTGCAGATCGCGTGCCAGTTCGGCGGCCATCCCGCGCAGGGCCTTGGCGTGCTGCGGATCGGTGTCCGGGTCGGCGGCTTCCCACTGTTCCCAGTGGTAGCGAAGCAGTGCGGCGTCGACCAGGTCACGGCTCTTGCGGATCGCCGTCCCCTGGACGAGGTCTTCCGCGATATGTTCCACCCACCAGAAGGTCAATGCCAGAAGCAAGCTCAGGCCGGCGACGAACAGAAAACGGCACTTCCGCTCCAGGCTGGTTTCCCCGATGACTCGTTTGATCGAGCGATAAGACATGACCGTGTAACCAGCGCGGCGTCTGCTGGAAGTTGTTTCCCTTGCGCATTTTACGGGAGTTTCGGGCTCTCCGCTAGGGCAAAAGGTCCAGTTTGCGTAAACCGCACCACTTGACAATTTGGGGCTGCGGCAATTAGCAAAATCAGTATAACTTAGGCTTTGTGACACACAGGATGCCCGACGCGGCCTGCGATTGCAACCCCCACGGAGCCGGCTTGTTCCCAGGCGCCGGGCTCCCCAACACATTGTGTTTCCACGACCTGAGACCGTAACGAGGAGCCCCATGACCGAACGAACTCCCGCCGAGCCGACCCCGCCGCCCCCGCCTGCTCCGCCAGTCCCTCCGCCCGTACCCGAAGTGGAGATAGTGAGCGAGATGACGGCCCAGGCGTTGTTCGACAAGTGCGAAACTCTGGCGCGAAACCTCTGGTGGACTTGGCATCCGGAGGTCCACAGCTTGTTTCGGGACTTGGACCCGATCCGCTGGCGGCAACTGGACCACAACCCCATCGCGCTGTTGCGCGAATTCACGCCGGAGCGGTTGGCGGCGAGGGCCTCCGAGATGGTGCTCCACAGCCGGATCAACTACCACTACCGCCGGCTGAAGGAGTATCTCAGCGATCGCCGGCGCACGTGGGGCAAGACCCATGCCAACATCCTGGGCGCCCTGCCGGCGGCCTATTTTTCGGCCGAGTTCGGGATTCACGAGTCCGTCCCGATCTACTCGGGCGGCTTGGGCGTTTTGTCCGGGGATCACATCAAAAGCGCCAGCGGACTGGGGGTTCCCTTGGTCGGCGTCGGCTTGTTCTACAGCCAGGGCTATTTCAAGCAGCAACTGGACTTGAACGGATGGCAGAGCGAGGAGTACCTGGAGACACACGTCGAGAACCTGGCGATGGAGCCGGCCAAGGACCCGACGGGCAGACCGGTCACCGTGCAGATCGACACGCGCAACGGCCGACTGTTGGCCAAAGTGTGGCAGTTGCACGTGGGACGCGTGGAACTGTACCTGCTGGACTGCAACGTGGAAGGGAACCGGCCCGAGGACCGCGAACTGACCAGCCGCCTGTACGGCGGCGACGACCGGATTCGAATCCGCCAGGAACTGGTCCTCGGCGTCGGCGGCGTCAAGGCCCTCCACGCCCTGGGCATCACTCCCGGCGTGTACCATTTGAACGAAGGACACAGCGCCTTTGCGCCGCTGGAAGTGATTCGCGAACGGATGCAGGACGACGGCCAGCCCTTCGACGGAGCCTTGCGAACGGTGGCCAGCCAGACCGTGTTCACCACCCACACGCCCGTTCCGGCCGGGCACGACCGGTTTCACGGCGGCTTGGTCGAGGAGCATCTGGGCCCGCTGCGCGATCAACTGGGCATCTCCTACGAGCAACTGATGGGGCTGGGACGCGTCGATCCGCAGAATCCGAACGAGCCCTTCTGCATGACGGTGCTGGCGCTGAAAGTCTCGCGCAAAGCCAACTCGGTCAGCCAGTTGCACGGCCGCATCACGCGGCGAATGTGGGCCCATCTGTGGCCCTGGCGCGAAGAAGAAGAAATCCCCATCGGACATATCACCAACGGCGTCCACATCCCAAGCTGGCTCGCCTGGCAAATGCGTCAACTGTACGACCGCCATTTCCCCGAAGGCTGGATCTACGGCATGGGCGAACCGGAGCCCTGGCAGAACATCCATCACGTGGATCCCGGCGAACTGTGGGAGACGCACAACTCGCTGAAGAACCTCTTGCTGGCGTTCGTCCGCCGCCGCGTCAGCCGCCAATGCCGGCGGCGGGGCGAGCCGGATGACGTGGTCGAGGCGGCGCGGAATCTGCTGAATCCGGCGATTCTGACCATTGGCTTCGGCCGCCGTTTCGCCACTTACAAGCGAGCCACGCTGATCTTTTCGGATCGCGACCGACTGGCGGCCCTGTTGAACAACCCGGAACGCCCCGTCCAATTGATCTTCGCCGGCAAAGCGCATCCCAAGGACGAACCCGGCAAGCGGCTGATCCAAAACCTCGCCAACATGCGGCGCGACCCCTGCTTCAAGGACCGCATCGCCTTTCTCGAGGATTACGACATCAACGTCTGCCGGCACATGATCCAGGGCGTCGACGTGTGGCTGAATAACCCCCGCCGACCTCTGGAAGCGTCGGGCACCAGCGGCCAAAAGGTGGTGCTGAACGGAGGCCTGAATCTGTCCATTCTGGACGGCTGGTGGGCGGAGGCCTACGACGGCTCGAACGGCTTCGCCATCGGCAAAGGTCGGAGCCACGTCAACGACGAGATCACCGACCTCCGCGACGCCAAATCGCTGTACGAAGTGCTGGAAAAAGAGGTCGTCCCGACGTTCTACGACCGCGACGCCGATGGTCTGCCCAAGCGATGGATCGAGTTGATGATGAATTCGATCAGCACGCTGGCGTGGCGTTTCAGCGCGCATCGCATGGTCATGGATTATACCCGCACCATGTACGTACCCGCCGCGGGCGGCGTCAGTTGCGATATGGACCGGAGGTAGGAGGAAGGATGAAGGAGGAAGGATGCGACGCGGGGATTGACCGGACCGGCATCCCGTGGCTCGCGACGCCTTTCATAAGGGGTTTCTGTGTCGAGACATGCTGATCGAAGAGACCGCCTGCTCCGCTTGGTCCCCGGCACGGGGGCCGACGGTCTGCTGGTGACTCATCCGGCCAACGTGACGTACCTGACGGGTTTCACCGGTGATTCCAGCTACCTGCTGCTGACGCCGCGCGAACAGATCATGATCAGCGACGGGCGTTATGCGCAACAATTGACGGAGGAATGCCCGGACTTGGATGCGGAGATCCGTCGGCCCGGCTTGGAGATGTTGCCGATGGTCGCCAAAGTCGTGGACGCGGCGAAAGTCCGCAACTTGGCGATCGAGGCGGCGTCGATGACAGTCGCGTTCTGCTCCGAGCTTTCCCAACAGTTGTCCGGTGTCCAGTTCACCTTCACCGGCTCCCTGGTGGAGGGACTGCGCGAGATCAAGGATCGGGAGGAAGTCGCCCAGATCCGTGAAGCCATCGAACTGGCCGAGCGGGCGTTTGCCGTGGTCCGAGCCGGTTTGCGTCCGGATCACACAGAGAAACAGATCGCTCACAACCTGGAGCATCAGATTCGATGTTTCGGAGGCACGGGCTGCAGCTTCACGCCGATCGTGGGAGTGGGCCCGCGCGGCGCCTTGCCCCACGCCCGCCTGTCGGATCACCGCGTGGAAGAAAGCGACTTTGTGCTGATCGACTGGGGTGCTCGCGGGGCGCTGTACGTTAGCGACTTGACGCGTGTCTTGGTCACCGGTAGAATTTCGCCCAAACTTGAACGTGTGTATGGAGTTGTGTTGAAAGCCCAGCGGGCGGCGATCGCCGCGATCCGGCCTCGGGCCGTACTGAAAGACGTGGACGCAGTCGCCCGCAAAGTGATCGAGGAGGCGGGCTTGGGAAAGTACTTTACGCACGGTCTGGGACACGGAATCGGCTTGGAGATCCATGAAGGGCCGCGTTTGGCGCCCAGCCAGGATCGGCAACTGAAGGCGGGAATGGTCGTCACCGTCGAGCCCGGAGTGTACCTGCCGCAGTGGGGCGGCGTCCGGATCGAAGACGACATTCTGGTGACCAGGACGGGCGGTGAGGTGCTGAGCCACGTGGCAAAGGAACTAGACGACTGTGTGCTGCAGGGGATGAGATGACAAGGACGGGGCGCGGGCGACGAACCGGAACGGTGCCAAGTCGCCGGCGCCCTTAGTTTTTTCGGGCGGATGCCCGTGGAGAGATCTATGGCGGACTCGGAAGCCAGACCGGACGACATCTTCGAACTTGACCGCATTCGCAGCTTGATCGAGTTGATGAAGGAACACGACCTCAGCGAAATCGATCTGCGGCAAGCCCAACAGCGAATCCGACTGTGCCGCGGTTCCGCCGCGGACCCGCAAACCTTCAGCTTGCCGCCCCCGCCGTCGCCGGCGGTGCTGTCTCCGAACGCCCCCGCCGCGGCGACTGCCGAAGATGCGAACATCCAGTACATCAAAAGTCCTATGGTGGGAACGTTCTACTCAAAATCCAATCCCAACGCGGAGCCGTACGTCCGCGTCGGTGACCACGTCGATGCAGCCAGCACCGTGTGCATCATCGAGGCCATGAAGGTGTTCAACGAGATTCCCGCCGAAGTTAGCGGCCGGATCGTGGCGGTGTTGGTCGACGACGAAGAAGCCGTCGAATTCGGCCGCCCCTTGTTCAAGCTGGACACCAAAAAGTAGGCCCGACGGCAGGGACCCGTTTCTATGTACAAACGCATCCTGATCGCAAACCGCGGCGAGATTGCCCTCCGCGTCATCCGCGCGTGCCGGGAATTGGGCATCGAGACGGTGGCCATCTACAGCGAAGCCGACCGCGGCAGCGCCTACCTGGACCTGGCGGACGAAGCGTATTGCGTGGGGCCGGCCAAAAGCGCCCTGAGCTACCTGAAGATCGACCGGGTGATCAGCGCCGCCGAAGTGGGCAATGTCGAAGCAATCCATCCCGGCTACGGCTTCCTGGCCGAAAACGCGCATTTCAACGAGATCTGCCGCAGCTGCAAGATCGATTTCATCGGACCTACGCCCGAAGCCATGCAAATGCTCGGTGACAAGAACGCCGCCCGCAGCATGGCACGCGACGCCGGCGTGCCGGTCGTGCCCGGCAGCGAGGGCCTGATCGAGGATGAACATCAAGCCCTCAAAATCGCCCACGAGATCGGCTTTCCCGTGCTGATCAAAGCGACCGCGGGCGGCGGCGGCAAAGGAATGCGCGTGGCCGGCAACGATCTGGTGCTCAAGACCGCGTTCGTCCAGGCCCAGACCGAAGCCAAGGCGGCCTTCGGCAACGCCGGCGTGTACCTGGAAAAATTCATCGAGCGGCCTCGGCATATCGAAGTCCAAATCCTGGCCGACACGCACGGAAACGTGGTCCACCTCTGGGAACGCGATTGCTCCACGCAGCGACGGCATCAGAAGCTGATCGAGGAGAGCCCGGCGCCCAGCCTGCCGGCCGACCGCCGCAAGAGTATGTGCGAAGCCGCCGTGCGGCTGATCCAATCGGCCGGCTATACCAATGCCGGGACCGTCGAGTTCATCCTGGATCAGAACAACAACTTCTACTTCATCGAAGTCAACGCGCGGATCCAGGTCGAGCACCCGGTGACCGAAATGGTGACGGGCATCGATCTGATCAAATCGCAGATTGCCGTCGCCGCCGGCGAGCCCCTGCCGTTCCGCCAGGAGGACATCTGCAGCCGCGGTGTGGCCATCGAGTGCCGCATCAACGCCGAGAATCCCGATCGCCGCTTCCAACCGTGCCCCGGCCGAATTGACAAGCTGTTCGTGCCCGGCGGGCCCGGAGTGCGGTTTGATTCGCACGCCCATCCCGGCTATGTCGTGCCCGCGACCTACGATTCCATGATCGGCAAATTGATCGTCCACCAGCCGACCCGCCCGGCCGCGATCGCCTGTATGATCCGGGCCCTGGACGAACTGCGGATCACCGGCATCGAAACCACCGCCTCGTTCCACCGCCGTGTCCTGTCCCACAACGAGTTCGTCAAGGGCCAGGTCGATACGGGCTTTGTGGAACGTACCTGGTTCGCCTGATCCTGGCACGCAAAAAGGGACGCACCTCTTTACGAAGCGACCGCCGACCACGCCCAAGTCCGCCTGGCCCTGCCCCGACCATTCTGCGCTCGGATTTGCCGTCGAGAAAACGAATCGCCGTCGCTGCGTGCCCGGCAGCCGAGCCGCTCAGACAACCAACTCCTCGACCAGCGCCTCGTGCGGCAACTGCCGCGACTCCGACGGCTCAATTCAGAAGACGACCCGGACGATTCCATGAACGCAGGGAGACGCGGCGGATGATCCGGCAACGCGACGCTTCAGGACAAGATCGTTACACGCACGTTCTTGTACTGCGTGAATCCTCTGTCAAACGTGACGACTTCGAAATCGGCTGCTTGTGCAAATGCCGCCAGATATGCGTCGCTCCACACGTTTGGCGAAAACGTTCGAAGCTGTGTCAAGGTTCGCCAAGCGGCCTCGATGCCTTCCGGCTCTTCCGCAAACGCCACTCGTTCGTCGGATATCAGTTCATCGAACGTCCGCCAAGCCTGGGCCATCGAAACCGCGTCGCCGCGAAGCACTTTGGGATTCGTTATCAGCCGCAAGAATCCCATTTGTGTGACCCGGCAAAGGCAACAGCTCTGTTGGCCCGCCTGCTGCATCCACGTCTTGGCCGAGCCATGGTGAACGTGCGACTGAAACGAGATCGCGATCCAGAAGTTAACGTCAGGAAGGTTCATTCCACGTTCGCCTCGTCGCCTCGATCTCCTCGTCGTCCAGGATTTCAGCGATTCGTTCGCTTGTCAGATCGAGGGTGCCGGGTTGGGACGACGGAAACAACGGAAACTCGACTCGCTTCTGATTCTTCCCAACCCGAATCACCTGTGTCGTTCGATAGATTACGACCACGTTCGCCCCTTCCGGCGGCAATACCGAGCCGTCAAGAACAACGACGCCGTTTTCAACAGTACCTGAGATTTCCATAACATATTCGTCCTAGGCCGACTGAAATCACGATTTCCATAGCTCAGCTCAATTATCAGCCGGCAACAGCGACGGGTCAAGCTGGCCACGTGTCGAACGAACAGCGGCCAGAGGCAGAGCCTCTGGCCATTCCGTTCCCAGGCGGAGCCTGGGAACGAGGAAACGAGGAACGAACATTCCGCCTGGCCCAGGACGCACGCCGGTGAATGACCAGCCCCCCATAGCTGGTCGGACAACAGCATGTCCCACCTGGGCTTTCCGTCCGCGGTTTGGGGTGATATACCAAGTCGAGATGCTGCCCTTGGCCGTCATCCGGACGCCGTTTCAAAAAAATCTTCGCCGCCAGTGACCAGACGTGTCACGCACGTGACGATATTCTCGGCCGGGAAGGAGCAACACCCAACGCGGAACCCAACGATCGCCGTCGGCCCGGCCCAGGCCGGGGTTCAGATTGGCAGCCCCGGCTACCAAATCGCCCTGACAAATGCAAAACTGATCCCTGACCCCATCGAAGCACTTTCGTTGCTCTCGGAGGACCATCTATGAGCGTAGGCGGCTTTGCGAGTTGGTTCCATCAAATCACCGGCCACGCCTCGCCCCACGATTGGCAGAAGCAGTTGGTCGAGGCCGAACACTGCCGGAACCGGGTGATCCGCATCGGCACGGGTCTCGGAAAGACTGAAGGCGTGCTCGCCGCTTGGATATGGCACAGCTTGGAGCATAACGGATCGCTTTGGCCCCGGCGGCTGGTGTGGTGCTTGCCTATGCGCGTGCTCGTCGAACAGACCGAGCACACTGCAAGGACCATCGCGGCAACCCTGGCGCCTCAGACGCGTCCGGATGTATTTGTGGCCATGGGCGGCCAGGATGCCGGGGAGTGGTTTCTGTTTCCCGAGCGGCGGGCGATCATCATCGGCACCCAAGACATGCTGCTGTCGCGGGCTCTTAACCGCGGATACGCCAGCCCGCGAGCCCGTTGGCCTGTCGAGTTCGGCCTCCTCAGTCACGACGCCCTTTGGGTCATGGACGAAGTGCAACTCATGGACGTGGGGCTGGCCACATCGGCGCAACTTCAGGCGTTCCGTGAGCAGGACGCAAGCAAGGGATTCCGACCGTGCTACACGTGGTGGATGAGCGCAACGTTGCAGCCGGATTGGCTCAAGAGCGTGGATACCGCCGAGCACCATGACGCGTGGGTTCGCGACCCAACAACGATCCCGCCGGATCGGCGGACGGGCGGATTGTGGGCCGTTCGCAAAGCTCTCACGACCGCGATGATCGATGGCGACGATTCGGAAGCATTTGCCCGACGGATACTCGACGAGCACGCCGCGACGGAAATTGGCGAATTCGGACGCATCACCCTCGTCGTATGCAATACGGTTGACCGAGCCTGTGATACGTTCGACTCGCTTCAGGCCGCTGGACGAGTTGATGGTATTGAACTGGTGCACAGCCGTTTCCGGCCCGCAGAACGCGACGGATGGCGGGATCGCTTCCTGAGCCGCGCAGCATGCACACCGGATGCGGACCGGATCATCGTGGCGACGCAAGTCGTTGAAGCCGGAGTCGACATCTCGGCGGGCTGCCTGATTACGGAGCTTGCGCCCTGGCCAAGCCTCGTTCAGCGTTTCGGCCGCTGCTCGCGTTACGGCGGAAGCGGCCGAGTGATCGTCGTCGATCGAGGCCGCGATGAAAAGGCCGCGATGCCCTACGCGGCAGAAGAACTCAACAGCGCTTGGGATTCGCTCCAGGATCTTCCGGACGCAGGGTTGGCGACGCTGGACTCCTTCGAGGAATCGCTGCCTGGAGAAACGCGGTCCAGGCTCTACCCGTACGCACCTTCCCACCTGCTGCTCCGCAGGGAATTCGACGAATTGTTTGATACGACGCCCGACTTGACCGGTGCCGATTTGGACATCAGCCGGTTCATTCGCTCGGGCGAGGAACGCGACCTGCAGGTCTTTTGGATCGATCTGGAATCCTCGCAGTCGCCCGCGGCCGACCGCCGGCCGCACCGTCGAGAATTGTGTGCTGTGCCGTTTGGGAAAGCTCGTAGCTGGCTCTGCGGCGAAGAAACGAAAAGCAATCGCAAGCCAAAACTTCGCGCCGGAATGCGTGCTTGGGTCTGGGACTGGCTCGACGGCCAATGGGTCACCGCGAACCGAGCCAGCCTGTTGCCGGGTCGCATCGTGTGCGTCGCCGCAGCCTGCGGCGGTTATCGGCCAGATCGTGGATTTGATCCGGAGTCGCGCGACGCGGTCGCAGCCGCTCCCCCGCCGACTCTCGGGAAGGAAGCTCAGGCACTGGATCAGTCGGACAATCAGCAGGACGACGAGAGTCTGAGTGTCAACCAGTGGAAAACGATCGGCTGTCACGGTTCCGAGGTCGCACGCGCGGCTCGCGACATCGCCGAAGCGATCGCGTTGCCCGCCGAACTGCAACACGTTCTGGAACTTGCTGGACGGTGGCACGATTTGGGGAAATCGCATCCGGCATTTCAGGGCGCGATGCGCGGCGCCGATCGCCCGTTACGGCTGGACCTGGCCAAAGGTCCCGACAATGCCTGGATGCGGCCCTTCGGTACGTATCGCTTCTTGGACGACACCGAAACGCGTCCCGCCTTCCGACATGAGTTGGCGAGTGCCTTGGCTTTATTCGCCGTTCTGGAAACGTATGCGCCCCAACACCCGGCGCTTCTGGGGCCGTGGGTGGAGGCGTTCGCCGAGATCGGCAATCCTGGGACGCCGGTTGAACCGCTCTCTCCACCTCCGACGATCGTTCAACCGATCCTCGACTGTTCTGCCCCCGCATTTGACTTGCTTGCCTACCTGATCGCCAGCCATCACGGCAAGGTCCGCGTCGGCTTGCACGCCGCACCAAAGGACCAAGAGTACCGCGATCGCGATGGACGAGGTCTGCCGATCCGCGGTGTGCGTGAAGGCGATTGCCTCCCCGCCGTCACATTCGACGCTGGGATGCCGCCTTCGCCGGCCCTGTCTCTGACCTTGGAACCGGCGGCGATCGGCCTTTCGAAACACACGGGGGCAAGTTGGCGCGAACGCTGCCTGGGCTTGCTTGAACGGTACGGGCCAGCCGCCTTGGCGTACTTGGAAGCACTGCTCCGGGCGGCCGACGTCCGGGCGTCCCGATTGAATACCAGCGACCCTGCTTTCACCGAGGAGTCCGCCGCATGACCATGCACCTTCATCACCTCAACGGCTGCTCACCCACACCTTTGGCGAACTACCTGAAGGCGCTCGGAATCCTCAGGCTCGTCGTCGAGCAGCTCGCCGATAGTCACGCCCGAGGCTGGTGGGAGGGGGAGTATTTCTGCCTGCTGTCGAGGCTTGCGCGCAGCGAGTTGATCACCTTCTTCCTGGACAAGTATGAGCCCACGCCGTTGCTCTCGCCGTGGAACAAAGGCTGTGGTTTCTTCAAGACAGACGATCCGGGACTAGCGCCACTTGAAAACTCTCAAGCACCTCGATGGGAGCGTTTCCGATCCGGCGTGGCTCAGGCACGGGTCCTGCTCGATGAGGTTTCACGTGCCGACGCTATAATTCGTGCCATCAAAGCCAGGACGAAGACCAACAAGACGTTTCAGTCCGCGGAGCAACGAGAACTGCTTGCCGACAGCGCCCCATTTCGGATGTGTATCGATCAACTCCGCGGTCAAAGCTCCAAAGCGGAACTCGGCGACGCCAAACGCGACGGACTTGCCGCGGAACTCGCCACAATCGAATCGCTCGTCGCCCCTGCCGCAAAGCCTCCCACCAAGACAGAAGCCGATCGGCTAAAGGCGAGTCCCGGGTATAAGAGACTGCTGGCCACGGCGGAGAGGCGATTCAAGTCGCTGAAGGCCACTCTTATCCCCGATTGCCGTCGCGCATGGCGCGGTCCACACGCGGAATGGCTTGCCGCCGCGGTTGTGCTTGACGAGAACGGAACCCCACAATGGCCTTCGCTGCTTGGTACGGGGGGAAACGACGGCAATCTGGATTTTACCAACAACTTCATGCAGAGAATTGGCGAGTTGTTTGATCTGTCTTCCGACAACGGCAGGCCGCTGCCCGCAACCGCCGAGCTCCTTGCGAATTCGTTATGGTTGGAGTTGGCGAACAAACTTGCGCCTACGGCGGTTGGTCAGTTTCAACCAGGTGCAGCTGGCGGCGCGAACAGTTCCACAGGTACGATCGGCGAGAGTTTGATCAACCCTTGGGATTACGTGTTGATGATGGAGGGCTCGCTCGTCTTGAGTTCGCGGGCGACCCGGCGTCTTGATCCGAACGAAATGGCCCGTGCAAGTGCCCCCTTCGCGGTTCGTGCCCACGCGGCAGGATTCGCCTCACCGGGCACCGAAAAAGCACAACGCGGGGAACAGTGGCTCCCGCTGTGGTCTCGGCCTGCAACCCTATCGGATGTGTCTGCCCTGTTTGCTGAGGCACGGATTCAGCTCGATCGGCAGACGGCCAATCGTCCTGTTGACGTGGCGCGCGCGATCAGCAGATTGGGAGTCGCGCGAGGGATCGATTGTTTCACGCGATACGGATATCTGGAACGTAACGGCCAATCAACGTTGGCGGTCCCATTGGGCCGCGTCCCCGTCCGTCAACACCCACGCGCTTATCTGATCGACGACCTCGCGCCCTGGTTAGACCGGCTGCAACGACGGGCCAGAGACAAGAACGCTCCCGCGAGGCTCAGTCAAGCGGAAAGGCGACTGGCAGACGCCGTTTTCGCCGCTCTCACCCACGATTGGTCTGCCGACCGTTGGCAGGCCATCTTGCAGGCCGCCGTCGCGGTCGAATCGATTCAAGCATCGGGCACGGCAATTGACGCTGGTCCAATTCCGTCATTGCGCCCGGAGTGGGTACGGGCGGTGGACGACGGCACTCTAGAGGTTCGCCTTGCGATTTCGCTGGGGAGCGCTGCGGCGGGCTATTCTCGCGAAGGGCGACCGTTTGATCCGGTGCGGCATCACTGGCTGCCCCTGGAGCCGGGTGCGCGACGATTCAATGTTTCGGACAAGCGTCTTGTCAGGGACTCGCGGGTTGTCATGTCGGGGCGTGATCCGCTGGCCGATTGCGCAGCGATTGTGGAACGGCGACTGATCGAAGCGGGCACGAAGGGCGAGCGCAGGCTGCCGCTGGTGCCTGCCGAAGGCTGCGGCGCACGGTTGGGCGATCTCGCGGCATTTCTGGCCGCCGCGACGGACGTCGGCAAGGTGCTCGACTTGGCCCGCGCATTCATGGCGATTAAGTGGGACCAATGGTCGGCGGGGCACTGTCCGGGCCCCGGTCGCTCGCCAGAAAAGCCCGAAGAAGCCTGGCTAGCGTTGCGTCTGGCGTGCCTGCCTTGGCCCCTTGCCCGCGATAAATGCATCCCGTCCGAACCCGGTATCGTGCGGCGTTTGCTCGCGGGTGACGGCGTCGGCGCGACGTCGATCGCCCTCTCACGACTTCGCTCCGTCGGGATCCGGCCTCCGTTGCGGGCGGGCGTAACCGACACCTGCACGGCCCGACTGTGGGCAGCGGCTCTCGTTTTTCCGATCGACCGTGGCAGTGCGCGGCGTGCTGCCGCCATCCTTGATCCAGCAATGAAAGGACTGACCCATGCCTGATTTGAAAGCCTTGAAGAAAGCCAACCGGTTGCTGTTTTCGGTTCCGTTGCGTCCCGTTCAGGGCGACCGCTTCCAGCCCACGGGGTTTCCTAGCCTCGGTGCGGCCACGTACCAAACGAAAGACGGGCAGAAGTTGTTGGTCGAAAGCGCGCAAAGCATGGCCAATCGGCTCGAAATGGTATGCTGGGATACCGCGAAGAATACGCCCGTGACTGAACTCACCGGTATCAGCCACGTCACAGTAAACCGCAAGGGCGCATTCCTGACGGACTCGATTCTGGAGGCACATCGGATCAACAGTCCGTACCTGCTGGAAGGCAAGGACCGCAACTTCTTTGATGAACTCAAGGCCGAACTCGGCGGGTTGGAGGAAGGCCCGATCGATCGGAAGAAGTTGGCCGAGGTGCTGCTGAAATACGACGTCGGGAGCCTGATTCATGGCGTCTTCCTGGCCAAGAAGGACTTAGCCGGCGGACGATTGCGGATTGCCCGCGCCCTGTCTGCTTTTGTCGAAGCCTCCGGAGTGAACGTCGCCGCATCGGGCGGGGTGAAAAACGACCACGTGAATCCCTCGGGCGACACGAAGAGCGGATTCGGAAACGTTCCCTTCTCCCGCGATGAATTCGTCGCCGAGCAGATCGATTGCCACATCAATCTCGACCTCGCTCAGATTCGCGGGTACGGCCTGGAACCAGAGGCTCAGGAGCTGCTGGTTCTCCTCGCGTTGCACCGCGTGCGAAAACTTCTCGACGGTGACCTGCGGTTCCGCACGGCATGTGATCTGGAGCCATTGGACCGCGAACACGTCGTCGCGTCCCGTCCGCTGGGTTTCCAACTGCCGCCCCTGACCGATCTTCAAGCCGCCGTCAGTGAGGCTATCAAAGCCTGCAAGCACTTGATGGTCCACACAACCCTCACTTTCGAGGACGAACTGAAGAAGGGGAAAGATACGGAAGAAAACGCCGACGGACCTGCTGAACAGAACGAAGCCGACGAATCCCCTGCCGAATAGGAGCCTGCCGTGCCCACATTGCGACTTCGGTTCCCCGGCGGGCGCTACCATGCGACTCCCTGGGGGCACCACGTCAACGAGGGCCAAATCGAATGGCCCCCTAGCCCCTGGCGGCTGCTGAGGGCGCTTGTTGCCTGTGGTTTCGCCACCCAAAGCTGGAACGAAATCCCACCAACGGCCCGACAACTGCTCGAAAAACTGGCCGGCACCCTGCCGTCGTATCGCCTTCCGTCGGCGAGTGCTGCCCACAGCCGGCATTTTATGCCGACCGGATCGCTCGAAAAGGGACGCGAAAAGACAACCCTGGTCTTTGACACTTGGGCCGACCTCGGCGATGACGCTGTCGAGGTTCACTGGGATTGCAAACTGGCGGAGGAAGAGACGATACTCCTTGGTCAAATCGCTGACTGCCTCGGCTATCTCGGCCGCAGCGAAAGTTGGGTCGAGGCAGAACTCGTGACTTCAACGCCCGCCACCTTGAATGCGTTCGATGCGTTTCCGCATCGCGACGGGATCTGGCCCGGTCCCGAATGGGAACAGCTTTCCCTTATGGCTGCAGTCTCTCCACCCGAATACGGACAGTGGCGGCAGAACGCCGTGAACCGGGCCCTCGCACCGCTCCCGCTTCCGGGCGGAAGCAGGAAACCGTCCGCGAAGCTACTTAAGGATCGGGCGAAAGCGGTCGCGCCGTATCCGGAAGACCTCGTCGATTGCCTCTTGAAAGATACTGCTTGGTGGAAGCAACATCGCTGGTCCCAGCCGCCGGGTTCTCAACGGGTTGTCTACTGGCGGCGCAGCGGTGCGTTGGAAGTGGGAGTGCCCCAGCGGCGAGCGAGGCACCCGGTCCGTCGCGTCCAGATGATGCTGCTGGCTTTGACTACGCCGAGCGGCAATCGGTCTGCATTGCCGCCGTGCAGTCGGACGCTGCCCCAGGCCGAACTTCTGCATCGGGCGATCGTCGGGCGCGTGGCACAGGGACGGCGCGTTCAATGCCCGGAACTCACCGGCCGCGATGAACAGGGAAAACCGCTCCGCGACGGTCATCGTCACGCTCACATTTTGCCGGTCGACCTGGACGGCGATGGTCATCTCGACCACATCATCGTCTACGCTCCGATGGGCTTCGGGGAAGATGCTCAGCGGGCGATCCGAACTCTACGCCGAACGTGGACCAAAGGCGGCGCGGGCGATCTGCAGGTGGCGCTAGCGGGCAGTGGCGACTTAGAAGCCCTCCGCTGGTTACCCGATCCCCTGGATCGTCGTGTCGAACAGCTACTGGCTCCACCGGGCGGCGCACGAACGTGGGTGAGCGTGACGCCTTTTGTCCCGCCGCGATTCGTCAAACGCCGCGGAGCCAATACGTTCGTCGGTCAAGTCAACGCCGAACTGGCTTCGCGCGGACTGCCGCTCGTCGCAGAACTCGAAATGCTGCCGGCCAGCACTGACACACTCGGCTTCCGGCATTTCGTGCGACGACGTCAGCACGGCGGCGCACCGCCTCCGCTTGACGTCGGCTTCGCCCTTCGGCTGCGATTTACCGAACCCGTCCAGGGCCTCATGACGCTCGGTTACGCATCCCATTTCGGCCTTGGACTGTTTGCCGGAGAGGCATAAGGACAGTTGCATGCCAGGAAAACCCAAGTCAAGACCTGGCTTCGGGAAGTGGACGGATGGACTGGACCAGCAGGACGTGGAAGAAGCCCTGGCGGAGGCGACGGTGGGTGCGTACGACGAGTACGAGCAGCCCACGGGGCTGCTGACGATGGTCCAGGATCAGGTCGTGTTTCCCGTTTCAGGCGCGGGTGCTGGGGGACGAAGGATGAGGGATGAAGGATGAAGGGCTGATCAGTTTCCGCATGACTCTGGGGAATCGACTGATTGGCGACTGCATCGTGGGGTACTGGGACCGCGGCGAGGACCGTCTGAAGAGCTAAGACCGCCTCCGGGACAACTGCAGCAGGGCGCTCGGAAATTCCGACGCAGATTACGAGGGGGCATCATGGCTCGTAAGAAGAAAACGTCTCCGGCCGTGCGACTTGGGTTGCCGGCGGACTACGCGGAGTTCCTGGAGTCGCTGAAGGTCCGCATCCGCCAGGCGCAGACGCGAGCCGTGCTGTCGGCGAACCGGGAGCTGATCGCGTTGTACTGGGACATCGGGCGGCGGATCGTCGAACGGCAGGAGCGGGAGGGCTGGGGCAAGAGCGTCGTGGATCGGCTGGCGGCGGATTTGCAGAAGGCTTTTCCGGGAATGGGCGGCTTTTCGGCGGTCAATGTCCTGAGGATGCGTGCTTTCTTTCTGGCCTATCGCGACGTCGCGCTACGACTGCCGCAGCGTGGCGAGGCTTTGGGACCACCAAATTCGTCACAGGCTGTGACGGAATCTGTTGGGCCAAATTCGTCACAACTTGTGACGGAAATCACCGCAGCCTCGCCTCCGGCGCCCGTGGCCGCAATTCCTTGGGGCCATAACCAGGTGCTCTTGTTCAAGCTGAAGGACCCCGCCCAACGCCTTTGGTACGCCGGAAAGACGCTCGAACATGGCTGGAGCCGCGCGGTCCTCACGGTGCAAATCGAAAGCGATCTGTACGGACGCCAGGGGAAGGCGATCAGCAATTTCGCGGGAACTCTTCCCGCTCCCCAATCGGACCTCGCCCAGCAGTCCCTCAAGGACCCCTACGTGTTTGACTTCCTGACACTGCACGAGGAAGCCGTCGAACGCGAACTGGAAACGGGTCTGGTCGATCACATTCAGAAGTTCCTGCTGGAACTTGGAGCCGGGTTCGCCTTCGTCGGACGGCAAGTCTGTCTCGTCGTGGGCGAGGACGAGTTCTACCTGGACCTGCTGTTTTACCACCTCAGGCTGCGCTGCTTCGTCATCATCGACTTGAAGATGCGCAAGTTCACGCCGGAGGACGCGGGCAAGATGAACTTCTACTTGTCGGCGGTCGATTCGCAAATGCGTCATCCGACCGACGCCACGTCCATCGGCCTGATCCTGTGTAAGACCCGCGACCGGATCACGGCGGAATACGCGCTGCGCGACATCGCCAAGCCGATCGGCGTGGCCGAATGGCAGACCAAGCTGGTCCATTCCTTGCCTGAGCCGCTGAAAGCGAACTTGCCGAGCATCGAGGAGATCGAAGCCGAACTGGAGTTGCGCGAAGCACAGGCGTGCGATGTGACTCCCAGCGGAGCGTCGAAGAACGTCGCCCACGGATTGGATGAAGGATTAAGGCGGAGGGATGAAGGATGAGGGATGAGGGAGGGCATGGCGATGGCTCGTGACAAGCGGGAGCGGGAAAAGTGGGCCAAGCGGCGGGCGGCGGGTCGGGAGGCGGCGGAGCAGCGGCGGGCCGAGGCTGCCACGCAGCAGCGCGTGTTGGGGCCCGGCGAAATGTCGGCGCTGAAGGAAGTGGAGTACATCATCCGCCGCGCGCGGGCGGGCGAGGGCCGAGTGGTGACGATCCGCGAATTGCTGCTGTTCTCCACGCCCAGCGGCGACGCTTGGCTGCTGGATCCGGACGACGACTTCGCCATGTGCCTGGCCCGCGAGGGGCAGGAGCAGCCGTACAAGATCATGGAAACCGCCACCCAGTTCGCCATCGACTGGCCCGCCGCGTTTTCCCTCGAAGGCGATTGCTTCCTGGTCCAAGAACGTACCGGGAAGACCACCACCATCATGGGATATCCGCTGGACGAGATCCGGGCCGCTATCGCGCGAATGCGGAAGACGCGATGACGATGAAAGTGAATTCCTCCAATTACACGAAGGACCAGCTGTATCGGGCTGTCGCGCGGGCGGTCGCGGAGGTTCTCAAGACCAACACCATGGTCGCGCCGATCGATGTGCTGCTGCACATGCAGCGGATCACCAAGCAGCAGGTCGACGATTGGCGGTTCGGGCGAATCGCGTATTTGGAGCGCGTGACGCTTGGCAACCTCGGCAAAATGAACCGCATTCTGCGGATCCTGGACCAGTATTGCCGGGCACGCGGCCTGACGCCTTCCCCTAGCGTTTACAGAAAATGGGGCAAGGGCGGCAAACGCATCGTGTTGCGGTTTTCCAAGAGCGGCGATCCCAACCTGGAAGCGGCCTATTCGCGGCATTACGTGGATACCGCAAGACCCGGCGGAGCCGGCAAGGCAGGAGGTTCCCAGGCGGAGCCTGGGAACCAGGGGAACTCCAAGGATAGGATCTGAAACAGAAGGAAGGTGTGGCCGATGAGCGAGTATCAATACATCCACTTCCTGGCGATCGACCGGCCGCTGGATGACCGGCAACTGGAATACATGCAGCAGCAGGCGACGCGGGCGGAGATCACGCGGTGGGAATTCACCAACGAATACCATTACGGCGACTTCCGCGGCAATGCCCGCGAGATGCTCCGCCGCGGGTACGACGTCCATTTGCACTACGCGAATTTCGGCATCCGCAGGCTGATGTTCCGGCTGCCCGCCGGGCTGCCCTGCGACCGCCCCACGTTCGAGGCCTTTCGACCGGAGTGTGGCCTGGAATGGCACGCCGACAAGAACGGGCTGGGCGGCAGCCTTGAAATCTATCCGGAGTCGGAGGGCGATACGTACGACGAGATCTGGGACGGGCTGGAGGGAACGCTGGCCGAAATCGCGCCCGTCCGGGAGTCGTTGATCCGCGGCGATCTGCGTCCGCTGTACGTCGCCTGGCTGGCGTGTACCGGCGACGACGAGGCCCGCGAACCGCCGGTGCCCGCGGGACTGGGCGAATTGACCCCGGCCCTGGAGGCGTTGGCCGATTTCTTCGAAGTGGACGAGGACTTGATCGCGGCCGCCGCGGAACGCGCCCCGCCGTTGCCCGAAACGGTCGGCGCCGATACCCAGTTGCAGCAGTGGATCGGGCGCTTGTCCCACGACGAATTGCGGGAGTTGGTCCAGCGGCTGTTGGCTTCGGACGCCGCGGGTGTCCGGGCAGAGACGCTGGCCCGCGTCCGCGATGAAATCCCGGCCGCCGCTTGGCCGCTGGCCGAGCCGACGCGCACGCTCGGCGAACTGCGCGCGACGGCCCTGGAACTGCAAAACCGCCGGGAGCGGCGCGAGCAGGCGGCGGCCCAGGCGGCGCATCGCCAACGGTTGAAGGCCATCGCCGCGGATCCCCAGCGGACGATCACGAAGGTCCAGGAACTCGTGAAGCAACGGTCCGTGGCCGGGTACGAACAAGCGGCGTCGGAACTCGCCGACCTGCGCGAAGCGTTGGGCCCGGAACGCGGCCCGGAAGAGGCGCGGGCCATCGCCAGCAAACTCCACCGCGAGAACTCACGGCTGCATTTCCTGACCAACGCCCTGCGAAAACGATTCTTGCTGGATTGAGCTGCGTCAGGCTTTCCAGCCTGACTCGGCAAACAGCCGGTCGGCCTGGAACGGCTGACCTACGGTGCAGCGCGCGAGCGTGCGTTCTTTGACAATTCGGTGACGGACGAGCGTGGGGCAAGGTTCGGGGCCTGCCCCACGCCGCTGGCGGCCAGGCCGTGATTCCTCCGTAGCATGGCTCTCCGAGCCGTGCAGCTTTGTCCAGCAATCCGAGACGATTCACACGGCTCGGAGAGCCATGTTACGGGAAAGCGACACGGACGCAGGCTCGGCGCGTGTTGACTTCCCGCGGCGGGCAACTACAGTCGAGGGGTATCGGACCGCGCCGCAGGGAGGCGCTCGGCTGCAGTGTCCGGGAGACCTGCGGTCGGCGGTTTCGGCGAGGTCGGGAGACCTGCGCCGAACGAGGAACCTGCGCCGAGCGCAGGGATCGCGCGACAGGGAGGCGACTGCCGTTTCTTTCGCCTGAGGAACTGCCGCCATGCGCAATACGTACCTCGTCTGCTACGACATCCGCGACGACAAGCGGCTCCGCAAGGTGTTCCAGACCATGCGGGACTACGGCGACCACTTGCAGTACTCGGTGTTCGAGTGCCAGATGACGCCCATCGACCTGGCGAAATGCCGCCACGAACTGGGCGAAATCATCAAGCACAACGAGGACCAGGTGCTGTTTGTCGACCTGGGCCCCACCGAGGGCCGCGGCGAACGGGTGATCACGGCCCTCGGCCAGCCCTATACGCCCCTGAACTCGCCCTGCATTGTGGTGTGAAGAGAGTGGAAAAGTGACAAAGTGAAAAAGTGAAAAAGTGAAAAAGTGCAAGAGTGCAAGAGTCAAAGAGTTGCTAAGTCCAAGAGTCGAAGAGCGCGAGAGCGGAAAGGGGCCGGAGTTCAAAGGGCGATGGATGGGAGAGTGGCGATAGCCGCTTGTCCGCGGCCCGTAGCCGGAGCCGACCAGGCGGCCTGCGATCTCCCACTTTTCCACTTTTCCACTTTTCCACCTTTGCACCTTTGCACCTTTGCACCTTTGCACTTTCCGACTCCCGGAGGCAGCCGATGATCGCCAAACAACAGACGGTGGAAGGGGACTACCTGCCCGCTCGGATGCTGAACGAGTTCACCTATTGTCCGCGGCTGTTTTATTATGAGCACGTCGAGGGGTTGTTCGCCCACAACCAGGAGACGGTGGAGGGCGAGTTGCGACACAGCGGATTGGACGAGCGGCAGGACGGACTGCCGTCGCCGCAGGAACTGGCGGAAGACGGCCGGCAGGTGCGGTCGCGGAGCGTGACGTTGTCCAGCGACACCTACGGCGTGATTGCCAAGATGGACCTGGTCGAAGCCGACGCCCGGCGAGTCACGCCGGTGGACTACAAACGGGGCCGGCCGCACGAGGCGGCCGACGGCTCGATCCAAGCCTGGGACGCGGACCGGATCCAGCTGGCCGTCCAGGGACTGGTCCTCCGCGAACACGGCTACACGTGCGACGAGGCCGTGGTGTACTATGCGGCCACGAAGCAGCGGGTCCGGATTCCGCTGGATGCACCGCTGGTCGCAGCGACGCTGGCCACGATCCGCCAGGCCCGGCAGCTGGCAGCCGGCGGGCCGATTCCGCCGCCGCTGGCGGACAGCCCCAAGTGTCCGCGGTGCTCGCTGGTCGGGATCTGCCTGCCGGACGAAACGAACCTGTGCCGGCAAGCGGACCGGGGCCGGGCGCCGGTGCTGGTGCAGAAGACCTTGTTCGACGTGGGCGCGTCTCGGACGGCCGTCGTCGATTCCTCGGCCCTCTCGCCTCGCGGCTCCTCCAGCTGGCCGTCCGCGTCCGACGGCGTGCGGCGTCTCGTTCCGGCTCGCGACGACCTGCGCCCGCTGTACTTGAACACCCAAGGCTTGTCGGTGGGCAAGAGCGGCGAGGTGTTGAAGATCAAGGAGCGAGACAAGGTGGTCCAGGAAGTCCGGCTGAACGAGATCTGCCAACTCAACCTGATGGGCAACATCCAGGTGACCACTCAGGCGATCCAAGTCTTGTGCTCGGCAGAGATCCCCATCGCCTACTTCTCGATGGGCGGCTGGTTCTACGGCGTCACCCAAGGGTTAGGCGTGAAGAACATCTTTCTGCGGCGGGAGCAATTCCGCCTGGCCGACGTCCCCGCGTTCTGCCTGCGGCTGGCCCGCGCGTTGGTGGCCGGCAAGATTGCCAACCAGCGCACGCTGTTGCAGCGGAACCACGTCGAACCGCCCGCGCCGGTGTTGGCCCAGATGAAGTGTCTGCAGCAGGAAACCGAGCGGGCGGCGGCCTTGGACGGATTGCTGGGCCTGGAAGGGAACGCGGCGCGGTTGTACTTCGAGAACTTTGGCGGCATGTTGAAGGTCGGAAAGGAGGCGGATGTGGCGGCCGAGGCGGACGGATCGCCGCCGTTCACCTTCGACTTTGCCAATCGTAATCGCCGGCCTCCGCGCGACCCGGTCAACTCGCTGTTGTCCCTGGCCTACAGCCTGCTGGCCAAGGACCTGGCCATCGTCACGCAGACGGTGGGTTTCGATCCGTACCTGGGGTATTTTCACCAGCCCCGATTTGGCCGCGCCTCGCTGGCCCTGGATCTGATGGAGCCGTTTCGGCCGCTGATTGCGGATTCGGCGGTCCTGTCGGCGATTAACACCCGGATGGTCACCCTGGCCGACTTTGTGCGGACAGGCAACGCTGTGGCCTTGACCGCCGACGGCCGCAAGAAATTCTTCCGCGCGTACGAACAGCGCATGGATACCCTGGTCACGCATCCGCTGTTCGGTTATCGTGTGAATTATCGGCGACTGCTGGAGATCCAGACCCGTCTGCTGGCCCGTGTCCTGACAGGAGAAATGACGACGTATCCCGTGTTTACGACTCGATGACGGCCGCCGGAAATCCAGTGGCATCGCGGCTGGACTCAACTGGTGAAACCGTTCTCGCCCTGCGTCCCGCCAGCCATCCGCGAGCGGTCCGGTGACGCCCTGATCCCGGCCCCCGCTCGCAGACGCTAAGTCCGGACCCAGAAAGCACTAACGAAACGGAGGCAATCCCTGCATGGCCAAAACCAACCACCAACGCCGCACCGCTCGCAAAATGCGTCCGGAAACCTTGCGATACAACGACTTGCAGAGACGGCCTTTCCGCGGCTGAACAGTCGCGGCCCCATTGAAGCAGCAACTCGTCGATGGGGTTGATCTTGGTGGTGGTCCCTTTCCGCGGCTGAACAGTCGCGGCCCCATTGAAGCTAGCCCAGGCCCGTGGATTCCGGAGAGGGTTTGATCTGCTTTCCGCGGCTGAACAGTCGCGGCCCCATTGAAGCGTGGCAGTTCGGCAACGGGAGGCGAGTGATCGCCCTTTCCGCGGCTGAACAGTCGCGGCCCCATTGAAGCTCTGGAGACCGACGCCGACGTGACGGTGGGCGCGGACTTTCCGCGGCTGAACAGTCGCGGCCCCATTGAAGCGAATGATCCCGGCCCTCGTCAGGATCGCGAAAACCGACTTTCCGCGGCTGAACAGTCGCGGCCCCATTGAAGCGGTTTACACCGACCTCGTCTCTGGTCGCAGCGGCGGGGCTTTCCGCGGCTGAACAGTCGCGGCCCCATTGAAGCCGCTCATAGGTTGAAAAAGCCGGTATAGGTGCAGCCCATCTTTCCGCGGCTGAACAGTCGCGGCCCCATTGAAGCGTCCGTCGCCAGCTCCGGAGGCCGGTCGATTACCGTCTTTCCGCGGCTGAACAGTCGCGGCCCCATTGAAGCCATCGGCACCCGGGGAACCGCGTGATCAAGGACAGCACTTTCCGCGGCTGAACAGTCGCGGCCCCATTGAAGCGCGCTGCCCTTGCGCTGGTAGTACGCGTAGCCGTCGACTTTCCGCGGCTGAACAGTCGCGGCCCCATTGAAGCTCGGCCAAACTGCTTTTCGGACAGCGGGCGGTGTCCATCTTTCCGCGGCTGAACAGTCGCGGCCCCATTGAAGCCACGCAGACGCTGACGTAGACCAAGAGGAGGTAGCTGCTTTCCGCGGCTGAACAGTCGCGGCCCCATTGAAGCGGTCCACTGCTGCCGATCAGAAACGGAAACGTCCGCTTTCCGCGGCTGAACAGTCGCGGCCCCATTGAAGCCAGCCGCCGCGGCGATCCGCTGCAGCAGCTCGACGGCCTCTTTCCGCGGCTGAACAGTCGCGGCCCCATTGAAGCACGATCGAGGACGTCAACGCAAGAGAGTACGACAAGCTTTCCGCGGCTGAACAGTCGCGGCCCCATTGAAGCGACCCGAGACGCCCGCACTTGATTAGCCTGGCGGACCCGCTTTCCGCGGCTGAACAGTCGCGGCCCCATTGAAGCCATTACTTCCACCTCCACCATGTTATTCGCCACGGGCTTTCCGCGGCTGAACAGTCGCGGCCCCATTGAAGCGCATCCATTACGCCGCAGGAGATCTTCAGGACGCGATTCTTTCCGCGGCTGAACAGTCGCGGCCCCATTGAAGCCTGATCGCCATGATCGTGTTCAGCTTCGCTTGCCCCTTTCCGCGGCTGAACAGTCGCGGCCCCATTGAAGCCCGGAATGTCTGACGGGGTATCGGCGACTGAAGGGCATCTTTCCGCGGCTGAACAGTCGCGGCCCCATTGAAGCCGTCGTGGGGTGGGAATCCCGCTACGACGGCGAGATTGCTTTCCGCGGCTGAACAGTCGCGGCCCCATTGAAGCCCGGTTCCGCCCAGCAGCTTCGTGCCAGTGTTGTCCTTCTTTCCGCGGCTGAACAGTCGCGGCCCCATTGAAGCGCGGCGATCGCTCGATTCGCCACGCCGACAAGCCCGCTTTCCGCGGCTGAACAGTCGCGGCCCCATTGAAGCCTTTGCGTTGTCGACAGTGTCGGCAGTTCATTGTGGGCTTTCCGCGGCTGAACAGTCGCGGCCCCATTGAAGCACTTGATTCAGATGGAGATTCACTTGATTCAGATGGCTTTCCGCGGCTGAACAGTCGCGGCCCCATTGAAGCTTGGGAACACTACGGTGAAAGCCCTATTGGTGGGCAGCTTTCCGCGGCTGAACAGTCGCGGCCCCATTGAAGCCGTACCGTGTGTCCCAGTCGCCCAGCCGAGGCAGCGGCCTTTCCGCGGCTGAACAGTCGCGGCCCCATTGAAGCAACGTGCATTGATACATGAATTCATGATATCAGATGCTTTCCGCGGCTGAACAGTCGCGGCCCCATTGAAGCGATGCGTCCTTCGTGTTCACTACTCGCTCGACCGTACTTTCCGCGGCTGAACAGTCGCGGCCCCATTGAAGCAATGCGGCCCGTCACGAAGGCGTCACGCACTACGCCCTTTCCGCGGCTGAACAGTCGCGGCCCCATTGAAGCCACGTGCACGGTCTCGGCTACTCTGGCCTGTGGGGTTCTTTCCGCGGCTGAACAGTCGCGGCCCCATTGAAGCCGCCCGCTTGCGGCCCTGCTTGACGGGTCCGAAGCCTTTCCGCGGCTGAACAGTCGCGGCCCCATTGAAGCGTCGACCAACTCCTCCAGCGTCCGGCCCTCGCCGCGCCTTTCCGCGGCTGAACAGTCGCGGCCCCATTGAAGCCCGCCAGATGTGCGTGATCGAATCCACAATCAGGATCCTTTCCGCGGCTGAACAGTCGCGGCCCCATTGAAGCCCGATGGACAAGTGGGTTGTCGAGAACTACCGAGACTTTCCGCGGCTGAACAGTCGCGGCCCCATTGAAGCCACAGCCCAGCGAGAACGATCACGCCGAGCACGAAGCTTTCCGCGGCTGAACAGTCGCGGCCCCATTGAAGCAAGCAGGCCAATCGCCCCCCACCTCTCGATGTCGAGGCTTTCCGCGGCTGAACAGTCGCGGCCCCATTGAAGCGTCTGGGCTTCCTTCCCACTCAATGGCCGCCGCGACTTTCCGCGGCTGAACAGTCGCGGCCCCATTGAAGCCTCGCGTCACTGCTTGACGCCTTTTAGCACTTCTGCCTTTCCGCGGCTGAACAGTCGCGGCCCCATTGAAGCCGGACGATCGACGGAGTGGCGGCAACGATCATGGCCCTCTTTCCGCGGCTGAACAGTCGCGGCCCCATTGAAGCACGTAAGCAGTTGCGCCGGGGGGCAGGCGAGGCGACTGCTTTCCGCGGCTGAACAGTCGCGGCCCCATTGAAGCACCTGATACCGTGCCTTCCACTACGCCCCGCTTTTGCCTTTCCGCGGCTGAACAGTCGCGGCCCCATTGAAGCAAGCGTCCACTTACTACCATCAGTAAGAGTAACTGGGCTTTCCGCGGCTGAACAGTCGCGGCCCCATTGAAGCGATGGCGACGAAAAAATTGATCCGCAGAAGTTGACCCTTTCCGCGGCTGAACAGTCGCGGCCCCATTGAAGCTGGATCGCGGCGACGACCTCTTCCCAGGTGTTCAGGCTTTCCGCGGCTGAACAGTCGCGGCCCCCTTGAAGCGGGCGAATATCTGGCGTGGGGAGTTGATTGGGGGGTTGCGGCGACTACCATGCAATTCTGGGCAGTGGGTGACTCGATTTAGGACTTCATGGGCGTGTCAACGCGTCAGCGGGTGGCTGGCTTGGCGACGCGGAGGCAGGTTTGGGCCGCAGTTGGTCGTGTTTCCTGGACGTGATTTTCTGTTGACAGGACAGCTCAACGGGGAAGGAGTCTGCCGGAGTTTTCGGATGCCCACCGCTTACGGTTATCTGCGTGTGAGTTCGGACGCACAGGCGATTTCGGGTCTGGGGTTGGATGCCCAGTTGCAGCGGATCCAGGCCGAACAAGCGCGGTTGCAGGCGGCCGGGGTGACCGTGGGCTGCGTGTATCGAGACGAGGCGGTGAGTGCGGTGCGTCACGCCATGCGTGAGCGGCCGGGTGGTCGGGCGTTGGACGCGGTGGTCCGGGCCGGGGACCACGTGTGCATCGCCATGTTGGACCGCGCGTTCCGCACTCAGCGGGACGCGGTGGTTACGCTGGAGGCCTGGTTGGCTCGGGGGGTGGTGGTCCACCTGCTGGACATCGGCGCCGACACGTCGACGCCGATCGGCCAACTGACCGTGGGCATTCTCGCAGCCGTGGCCCAATGGGAATCCCAGCGGATGGGCGAACGCATCCGTCAGGCGAAGGCGGTCCAGCGTCGCGCGGGGTGCTCCACCAATGGCCGGGCTCGCCTTGGTTATCGCCTGGTCCGAGGCGGTCATCTGCGTCCCGATTCGCGCCAGCGGCGGATCCATCGGTCGATCGCGAGGTTGCGGGGCAAGGGCTGGTGTCTGCGCGAGATCGCCGAGCATCTCAACCGCGCGTCGCGGTTCCGCCCCGCTGCCCGCCGCTGGAACTGTCAGGCGATCGCCCGCGTTCTGTGCGCCCGCCGGGCAGGTTATCCGTGAGGCGGAGAACGGGGTGCGACGCCGCCGGAGGTCAGGGACAACCGGCACACCGCGTGACGCGGCGCGGCCGGCTTCCGCCAAGGTTCACCAGCGGAAGAAACGGTACGGGTCGGGGACGTGGTTGCCTTCGCACAGTCGGAACAGATCGGCCTGCAATTGGCCGCCTTCGTGGTCGCAGTGCAGGTACGCTTACCTGGTCTTGAACACCGCTCCACGCTGGCGAGCAGCGTGGTGGCGAAGCGGCCGATTTCGTGGAGATATTGAGCGCAAGGGAGGTAATTGATGGACAAACAATCGGGGTAAACGGTGGATTGTTGCTTCGGTGGCATGGGGGCGAAGTACCGGTGGCCTCTTCTGATCTCCGTTCCGGTAGCAGTTCAGGGGGTGA